>Ga0209395_1004174_pt1 | contig 17186 bp, 8 predicted proteins | sample GOMGulsemesocosm_3_FD_184635 | JGI IMG/M metagenome (GOLD analysis project Ga0209395, IMG submission 184635) | Methane-oxidizing microbial communities from mesocosms in the Gulf of Mexico - GOM9D Gulf of Mexico (SPAdes) (version 2) | ecosystem: Environmental > Aquatic > Marine > Cold seeps... | reverse complement strand
CTGTCTTTCTTGGTGGAATACTCGTTGAGTTATTCAAAAAACAATCCAACTTAAAACTGTTACTTTCTTTTAGTGGAGGGTATTTACTAACTATAATTTTCACACATATCTTACCTGAAACTTATGGTAACATTGGAAATAGTGCAGGGTTTTATATTTTAGGTGGTTTCTTATTACAAATTATTCTTGAATACTTTTCAAAAGGAGTTGAGCACGGTCACACCCATACACACTCAATCGGAAAAACATTTCCTCTTATACTATTTATCTCTCTTTCCATACATGCCTTTATTGAAGCTATTCCGCTCGTTCACGATCATGTAGGACATAGCCATGGTGAAATTAATTTGTTTTGGGGAATATTTTTACATAAAGTACCTGTAGCGGTAGCTTTAAGAGTTGTTTTTAAAGCAAGTGGGCTTTCGAATATTAAATCATGGGTATATCTTGGTGTTTTCGGACTTATGGCTCCTATCGGATTACTTTTTGGGTCTTATTTAACGCAAAATTTCCAACTTGACACGAATTGGATTATGGCTATTGCCATTGGTATGTTCTTACATATTTCTACAACCATTATTTTCGAATCAAGTGAAGCTCACAAAATAAATTTCATGAAACTAATATCAATCATCATAGGCTTTGCACTGGGAGTGATTGTTAGTTAAACTCAAATTACAATTATGCTTTCTGAATTATTAAAACATAAAAAAATTATTTTAGGTTCTAAATCTCCGCGTAGAAAAGAATTATTAGAAGGATTAGGACTAACATTTGAAACAAGAACAAAGGAGGTTGAAGAAACTTTTTCGACTGAAATTGATCAACATAAGGTTGCTGAATTTTTAGCTAATAAAAAAGCTAACGCCTTCACAAATGAGTTAACAAAAAAAGATATCATTATCACTTCAGATACCATAGTACTTTGTGATGGTGAAATATTAGGAAAACCAAATGATTCTAAAGATGCATTTGAAATGTTAACTAAACTCTCGGGAAAATCACATCAGGTGATTACTGGTGTTTGCTTAAAGTCAATTGAGAAAACTATTACATTCAGTGATACTACAAAAGTTTGGTTCAAACCGTTAACTTCTGATGAGATTAATTTTTACATAAAGGCTTACCGCCCCTTTGATAAGGCAGGATCGTATGGTATTCAAGAGTGGATTGGATATGTTGGGATTGAAAAAATTGAAGGTACCTATTTTAATGTGATGGGACTCCCAGTTAATTTATTATACAAAAGATTGTACGATTTTACTTAACACTGCGTTACTTAAGATAAATATTATATTACTAATCACAATTGATAAATTAAGCTATTTTTGTAACTATGTTTTTCACCAAAATTGATATATATATTATAAAGAAGTTTTTAGGAACATTCTTTTTTATATTCGTTTTACTTATGTCTATAAGTATGGTATTTGATGTATCAGAAAAACTTCCTGAATTATTAGAAAGAGATGCACCTTGGTCTGAAATATTCCTAATTTACTATTCAAACTTTGTCATACATTATGGGTTTCAGTTCATATACATGCTCAATTTCATTTCTGTAATTTGGTTCACATCAAAAATGGCGCAAAACACAGAAATTGTTCCAATTTTAAGTTCAGGGGCAAGCTTTAATAGATTTTTGAGACCCTACTTTTTTTCAGCAACTGTCTTAGTTGTAATAACAATATTGATGTATAATTTTGTCTTGCCACCTTCTAATAAAGCTAGGTTAGATTTTGAAGAAAAATATTGGAGAACCAACTTTTCAAATACCTCTGGAAAAAAACAGATTACACCCGGAGTGATGGTATCTTTTGGTAGTTATGACATAGATAATCAGACAATAACTAATTTAGCTATTGAAACATGGAAAGGTGAGAAGTTGGAATCTATTCTAAAAGCATATAGAGCGAAAGGAGACAGTACTACAAAAGTCTGGAACATTACAAATTTTAATGTTCGCGAATTTGGTGAAAGAGATGATTCCTTTTACATTGGAGGCAGTGTAGACACTATTTTTAATTTCAATTTGACAGACTTAATATATAGAGACAATGTAATAGAGGCCATGAATTATAAAGAATTGAATGCCTTCATTAAGAAAGAACGCTTACGAAATTCGGATAGAATTCCACTTTATTTAATTGAGAAATATAATAGATTTGCCGCCCCTTTCGCTATTTACATCCTAACTTTAATTGGCGTCTCCGTTTCAAGTAAAAAATCACGTGGTGGACTAGGTATTAATATCGCTATTGGTTTAAGCATCTGTGTTTTATATATTTTCTCTATGAAAATGACAACTGTTGCAGCATTAAACGTTGGATTTTCTCCACTTGCCGCTGTATGGTTACCAAATATTATTTTTGCATTTATTGCATTATGGCTTTATAAAATTGCGCCAAAATAACTAGCTATGAATTTAAAAGATATAAATAATTATAATCAAAATACTTTAATATCTCACTTAGGGATAGAAGTTACTAGTTATTCTGAACTTTCTGTTTCTGGTAAAATGCCAGTTGATCATAGAACACACCAACCTATGGGTTTATTGCATGGAGGAGCAAGTGCGGCCTTTATTGAAAGTCTAGGCTCAATTGGTTCTGCCATGTTGGTTGATCTAGAAAAACAATACATTGTAGGTTTAGAAATTAATACAAATCATATAAGAGGAGTGAAAACAGGATATGTATACTGTACAGCCAATTGTATCCACCAAGGGAGAACTACCCACATTTGGTCAGCAGACATTACAAATGACGAAGGAAAATTAGTTTCTACTGGAAGGTTAACCGTTTTAGTTAAAGATATACCAAACTCGTAATTAATGAAAGGATATGTAGCTTATAAACTACCAGATACTGATGAAGTAACTATCCAAGCCGGGGTGACTTCAAGTTATATTGATTTAAATGAAATCATTCAAACCGATAGTTTCCTTTTCAACGCATTTAACAGCCAAACAAACTATCAACTTACCAATCTCAAAGGTTGTCAATTAAATGATATTAAAATCTATCACAATACGGATGATAACTATATTATTCCACAAAACGAATACATAACTATTTGTTCTGAATTAATTGACTTTTTAAATCATAATGAGCTTGATAAAGTTATTTTATCGAGATTAAAAAAAATAGACACCAATTTTTTTCCAATTGAATTATTTAAAATTCTTAATAAAAACTACACTAACACATTTAACTATTTAATTAGTATTGAAGGAATAGGAACTTGGATTGGTTCAACACCAGAACTACTGTTAGCTAGGAATGAAGATCATTTTAAAACAGTTTCCATTGCAGGCACGAAAGAATCTAAAGACATTAAATGGGGCGTAAAAGAATTAGAAGAACAACAAATAGTAACCGATTACATATCAAAAACATTACAAAATAACTCGATTAGTTTTATAAAGTCAGATACTAAAACAATAAAAGCTGGTCATGTGTATCATTTACAAACAAAATTTGAAGGTGAAATAAATAACAATTTCTCAAACTTAATAAAAGCCCTTCACCCTACTCCAGCCACATGTGGATTACCAAAATTAGAAGCAAAGTCACATATTGAATCCATAGAACAACACAATAGAAAATTCTATACGGGTTTCTTAGGACCAACCTCTAAAACGAATTCAAATCTATTTGTAAATTTAAGATGTCTTGAAATTCAAAAACAACATTCCTTCTTATATTTGGGTGGCGGAATAACTGCTCAATCCATTGCTGAAAATGAGTGGAACGAAACAGAAAACAAAGCAAACACTTTACTAGAAGCCATTTCATTACTCTCATAAAAAAACACATCCAACATTTCATTAGACATTCAATTATTGTTCAAAAGTGATGTATGATACAATAAACTAGCACAAGCTGATTACATTTGTAGCATGGTACAAAAACTAAAAGAGAATTGGAAATTATTTTTGATGATGAGTTTATTATTAGGTTTAGCCCCATTTACCCCTCCTCATATTTGGGGAAAACTAAAATGGATTGCTGGTGGGGGTGCATTTAGTGGTGAAAGCCCAATGGCATTAATTGACTGGGCAGACTTTCTAATGCATGGAACACCATGGGTATTATTAATTACATCATTAGTTTTAAAAGGATTGGATTTTATTAAACCGAAAAAATAAAAATAGCTTAGCTATAAGATTTTAAATAACACTCTAATTACGAACATTAGAGATAAGGAATAGCCTACATTAAGAAAATAAAAAAGGAACATTAACTGTTCCTTTTTTTTATACCAACATATGACTCCAATATAAATACTACATAAGTAAAGCTTTAAAAAGTAAGCAACAAATCAATATTTATAACCATTTATCTAATCAGCCTAAAAATAATATGTTACAAAGTATATTCCATAAAAAAGAGGGTTGAATAAATCCAACCCTCTTTAATATTATACTACCGAATAATTCGGTGAAAAATTTAGTGTTTTACAACTCTAACATTTTGAGTAGTTAATTCACTTGTTACTTCAACAACATAAATTCCATTTTCGAATTTAGATAAATCTAATTCGTAATTTCCATTTACATTAGAAACAGTGTTAGTATATACAACTTTACCTTGAATATTTAACAATGATATAGTAGCAACACCGTCAACGTTTAAGTTAGCAATTGTTAACACATTTGCAACTGGATTAGGATAAACTTCTAAAGTAGATACTTCATTCGCATCAACACCTAAACAAGCATCAACAGTTACAGCAACAACTGCAACATCCGAACAAACACCATTTTCAACAACATAAGAGAAGTTATAAGTACCAGCTGTAATATTTACAGGGTGAACAATTCCATTCACTAAACCACCTGCATTATCATCATCAGACCAAGTTCCACCGAAAGTAACAGTCCCACTTAATTCTTGAATTAATAATACTTCAGCATTAGGACAAGTTGTTACTGCTCCATCATTACCTGCATTAGGCTGTTGAGCCCAAGTATAAGTAGTTGAAACAGTATCAGAATCACATCCAATATTTACAACATAATCAAAAGTATAAACAGTATCAGCGTCAAGACCTGTTAGAGCAACATACCCATCAACAGATCCGAAAGAAAGCGCTCCTGCATCAGTAGCATTTGGAAAATACCAAGTACCATTATCATGAGAATAACCTTCAATTGCTTCAAATAAATTTCCAGCATCATTAGCACAAATAGTTCCTGCTACTGCATTTCCTGCTTCTACAGCAGTTACTGCTTCTACAGAAATACCAAAAGTACCTTGAAAAGCAGCTGTTGGAGTAAAGGCTCCAACGTTAGAATAACCTTCAACCATTACATAATACGTAGTACCAGTAGTTAATCCACAAATAGAAACTTCTGAACCATTAGTCCCATTAACAAAATCTCCATTTGCTCCTAATAAAGCATAAGTTCCAAAGTTACCACAATCATTTGCAGAATAAACAGCAATTTCAGTTCTACTGTCATTAGCAACAGTTACGTCATTAGCAGTAGATACAGTTACACTTCCAGAAGTAGGTGCTACAAATGAAAACCATACTGGAGCAGTAATAGCAGCATCAGTTAACCAGTTAGAAACTGGTAAAACTTCATCTCCATTTAAAGTAGCTCCAATATTATTGTAACTAGATACAGTACCGTCAGTAGCTAAATCAATTGCATTACAAACTAAATCATTAGATAATAATGTATTGAAAGCAAACGGTCCAACCCATACAGACTCATCTCCAGCTCCACAAGAAGCTTGAACATAATACTCGTAAGAAGAAGAAGGATTTAAACCTGTAGCATAATAAGGATTTTCAGTAGTATTACCTACCATTCCAAATTCTTCTCCAGCTCCTGGCACAAAACCAGGCACACCCCATTCAATATTCCATTCTGATTCAGAACCACCAGCTTGAAAAATTAAGTTAGCAGACGAGTTAGAAATGTTGATTGCATTTAAATTTGTTGGTTGAGGACAAGAAGCAACTGTAGTAAAGTTAAACGGTCCAACCCATTGTGCTGAATCTCCAGCACCACAAATTGCTTGAACGTAAAAACTATAATCAGTATAAGAAGTTAAACCACTTAAAGAAATACTATTTGAAGTTTCTACAGATACAGTTCCTGAACCTTGCACAAACCCATCCATTCCATATTCAACATTCCAAGACGCTTCAGTTCCACCAGCAATCCAAGTAAGATCAGCAGTAGTAATATCAACACTTGTTATTGAAATTCCTGACACCTCAGCACAAGAAATATCAGTTGTAAATGTCATTGGTCCAACCCATACAGAAGCATCAGCAGCACCACAGTTAGCTTGAACATAATATTCATATTCAGTATCAGACATTAGTCCCGTTAAAGTATCAGGATTAATAGATGTAACTAACTCCATTCCAGAACCAGCTGCAAAACCAGGAGTTCCGTAAGAAATAGTCCATTCAGTCTCAACACCACCAGCAGTCCAATTAATCTCAACAGAATCTGGAGATATTACATTTGAACTTAATAAAGATGGTTCAGGACATGTAGCTACAGTACAAAACTCTAAAGGTCCAACCCATAAAGATGTTGCATTTACAGCAACACAATTCGCTTGAACATAGTAATGGTAACACGTTAACTGGTCTAAACCAAGAATATCATCAACAGTAGCTGTTGTCGCATCTGTAGTTCCACCACCTAAAGGAAATCCAGTAGGTCCATATTCCACATTCCAATCTGTTTCAATACCACCTGCAGTCCAAGTAATCTGAGCATCTAATGCGCCTACAGTCGAAGCAATTGATAAAGGTGTAGGACATAATGGTAAAGTTGTAAAGTTAACTAATGTAAACGCACAAGGATCACCAGGAAGTGTTATGTATAAATCATAAGATGTTTCTGGAGCCAAACCTGCCAAAGAAGTGTTTGGAGTAGGAGTTACAACAATTTGAGTACCCGAACCTTGCGTAAATCCAGCAACACCATATTCAACATTCCATGTTGTTTCTAATGCAATTGCATTCCAAGAAAAATCGGCAGCTAATGCTGTTACATTTGTAACTGTAACACCTGTAAATGAAACTGCCTGATTATAAACTAATTCCCAATCAAAACTAGCATCATCCCATCTATCATCCCACTCAATAAAATAAGTAGTACCACCTGTAACAGCAAGGTTTGAAATAAGAGAAGTAAGACCTAAACCTCCATCATCATCATTATCTTCACAATTTAAAGCTAAACAATCACCTGAATAAATAGATAACCTTGTATCATCTCCGGGGTTTTGATAAGCAAGTTCCGAAGACACAGTAATAGTTCCGTCACAACTTGGCGTAAACGAGTACCAGTCAGCATTTGAGCCACCTGTTCCGTAACAACCATTAGCGATTCCACCACCACTATTAGGGCCATTTGCAGTGTAAGTACCTGGCGTTATGTCTACAGCTGAGGCACAATCCACACCCTGAGCAAAAACACCTGTCCCCATGAGCATAGCACTCATTAAAACGTAAATTTTTTTCATAATTTTGATTTTTTTAATTAATAATTCGAAAACAAATTTAAAATAAATTATCTTATTTAACAAGTTATTTGAAGACTTTATCTAAAAAGATATCAACTTTATCTAAACAAACAAAGGAATAACACGGTATTATCGTATTTTAAATCTTTTCAAGTTTTTATTATTCGAACTTACTACAATAAAATTATTAATTATTATCACATCCTTATCATCTGAATTAGAAAAGAAGCCAGAATTAATACTCGATATGTTTTTAAACCCACCTTCACCATCACCAAGTAAAACTATACCAACACCTGAATCATACCTAGTAGTCTCGACCTCAGCACCATAATTATTACCAACACCAATAAAATCAAGATTTCCATCTTTATTTAAATCAAGACATATTCCTGCATTTATTGGTGAAACTTGTGCATAATCATTCAACCTTTTCAAATTATAAACATTATTTGAACTCATCAATACAACAGAACTAAAATTAGTAGCTGAATAGTTTATAGCTTCATCTAAATTTTCACTACCATAAATAGTCTCCAAATCAGCCAACGCAAATTCGTCATAACTTGAGAATTTTTTCGAAACAAATGGCATTTGCTCAGAAGAACATTGCTTGCCACGCACGGGAAAACAAGTACCATTTTGATATTTGGCCAAAACGATATCAAATGTTCCCGACCCATCAAAATCGTGACAATATATTTCTAGTGGCTTTTTCTGTGATGGATGAAACTTATTATTTTCACCTAAATTACCTACTACATAATCATTTTTGCCATCATTATTAAAATCACCAACTGTAATTGAACTCCACCAGCCAACCTCATTTGAGAATCCAAATTTATTAGTGACGTTTGTAAAGTGATTATTATTATTTTCAAAAAACGAAATAGGCATCCACTCACCTACACAAATTAAATCTAAATCTCCATCTTGATCAAAATCGTCAAAAACGGATTCCGTAATTAAACCAGGCCCCATTAAATCTAAAGATTCAGTTGTAACATCAATAAAATTACCGTTATCATTTCTTAACAAATAAGACCTTGGTGGAATCGGATAAAAACCAGGAGTCTGTCGACCTCCAATAAAAATATCAATATCCCCATCTTTATCATAATCACCTATAGTAATTCTTTGCCCTGAAGTTTCCATAAAAGGTAAACGATATGATTCATTTTCAAAATTTCCCTTTCCGTCATTTATATATAATTGGTCATACAGTTTTTCTGACCTTACATCATACTCATTACCTCCACTAACTACATACAAATCTAAATCTCCATCATTATCTACATCAAAAAAATTAGACCCCATTTCCTCTCTATCAAGTTGCTTCTGCCAAGGCCCACTTTTCTCATCAAAAGCACCAGATTTACTCTGAATCAATAGCTGACCAGAAAACCCAACAGAACCAGATAAATAAAAATCTTCTAATCCATCATTATTAACATCTCCAACCGACATAAAAGGACCCAACTGAGACATTTTATTTGGAAGCAAAACTTCACTTGAAAAATCATTAACAAACAATTCTCTATGTCGAATATCGAATTCTTTAGAATCTAACTCGAAAAAAGTACTATCCTTTACATTAATAAAATCGCTGATTGGTTCTATATCAGAATTTAATATATTTAATTTATTCAATACTACATCTTTTTTCACAGACGTCTCCCCATTAGGCCAAACGATTTCAATTCTATCCACCTTCTTTGCATTACCTAGACCAAAATGCAATACATTATCGACAGACGATTGAAACCCACGCGTCACTTGCAACTCTTGGTAATAACGCTTATCTCCACAAACCACGGTAACTTTAGTACCATAAAGCACATGATTCCCTTTAATTATTTTTAGTTGTAAAAAAGAATTTGAGGACATTAAATCATTTCTTATAACAGCAGAAACACTTTCCATATTATTAGTCACTAGATCAATATCACCATCATTGTCAAAATCGGCATACGCGGCTCCATTAGAATTGACATCAACATCTACCCCCCATGCTTTATTCTTTTTCGTAAACGTTACCCCTCCTTCATTTTTGTAAATGTAATTTTGTATTTTTTGAGTAGGCATCATATCCAAGAGTTCTTGAAACCCTTTATCTTTATTGGACGGGTGATTTGCTTTATTCATATAATCATTATCCCTGGTATCTCTTTTGTAACCGTTTGAAATAAATAAATCTTTATTTCCGTCATTATCAAAATCAACAAATAAAGGTGCCCATGACCAATCTGTTTTTGATACGCCTGCTATTTGTGCCACATCTGAAAAAGTTCCATTTCCGTTATTCATTTGTAATGCATTAAACATATATTGGTAATGATACCCTACACTAACTGCATCCCAGAATTTTTTCGTACTCATCCCCCCCATATTCTTCTTAGACCTAACATGATCTTCACTTGCCATATCCACTGTCATAATATCAAGAAGCCCGTCATTATTAAAATCTGAGATATCATTTCCCATTGAATAATTAGACATATGCTTCAATTGACTATTAGCTTCATCTGTAAATGTACCATCTCCATTATTCATATATAAATTATCAGGTGCCATATAATCATTAGAAATATATAAATCTATATATCCATCATTATTCACATCAGAAGCTGCAATTCCTAAACCATAAGCATGGTTTGAAATTCCAGATTTACTTGACACATCTTCAAAATGACCATTTACGTTTTCAAGCATTACATCAGAATCAGGACTACCTGCTTTTATCAAATCATTTATAAAACCTACTGATTTCTTTTTTTTATTTTTATTTTGATTGGGGTGATTCAATACATATAAGTCTAAATCACCATCATTATCGTAATCAAAAAAAACGGCTTGAGTCGTTTTTCGATTACAATCGACACCAAACTCTTCTCCTTGCTCATCAAAAGTACCATCCCCTTTATTGATATACAATAAATTACTTCTCAAACTATCATGGACAGGGATACCCGAACGACACACATAAATATCCAACCATCCATCTTGGTTAACATCTACCATAGACACTCCTGTATGCCAACCTTCTGACGTTTTTACACCTATCGCTTTTTCAGTGACATCTTCAAAGACAAAATCACCTTTATTTAAATACAATTTATCTGACACCTGGTTACCAGTAAAATAAATATCAACTAATCCATCATTATTCACATCCCCAACAGCAACACCCCCACCATTATACGCATACTCATATTTAAAAAAATTAAATGAATCAGACTCAATAATTTTATTATTAAAATCAATACCCGTTTCATTCTCTGTTAAAACAGAAAAAGACATAGATTCGGTTATTTCTTTATCAACTTTTAAATCATCTTTTTTCGAAATTTCATTACAAGAAGCAAATAGAAACACTGCACTTAGCACAAAACATATTTTCTTCATATTAATTTAATTTTAGAATATTTATTTTTTCGGCATTTGACACCACAATTAGATAAGTTACACCCTTTATATTAATGAATGAAGCATCTTTTACATTACTTTTCAAATAAAGTCCAGACTCACTATTTAACGAAGGAATCAACTCGCCTTCATTCTGACCCAACAAAACACTTCCATAATTCCCGTCATATCTTATTGTTTCAACTTCTGCTTCATATTTATTCCCTAAACATAAATAATCCATAGCATCATCACTATTTACATCTGCTTCTAAAATTGTATTTATACAACCTACTTGTAATTCATTTGGCAATTCCGACAATTCAAATTCACCATTATCAAATAACAAAATAGAACTTTCAAACCTAGTTGCTTCAAAGTGAATTGAAGCACTCAACTTATCTTCTGAATAAATACTAGTTAAATTCGCAGTTGCATAATCAGTATAGGTAGGGAATTTATCTACAATAAATGACATTTGTTCAGACGAACATTGTCGTCCTCTCACAGGATAACATATCCCTCCTTGATATTTTGCCAACACTATGTCATTTGTACCATTATCATCAAAATCATCCATATAAATTTGTAATGGCTTATTTTCAGAAGGGTGATATTTATTATTCTTCCCTATATTTCCCAAAATGTATTTTTTACCACCTTCTGTTTTAATTTCCTTTATAGCTGACCACCAACCTACGGTTTTATTTAAATTGAGCTTTTTAGTCACGTTTACATAATGATCATCATTATTTTCAAACACCGTTAACGGCATCCATTCTCCTACTACAATTAAATCTTCATCACCATCATTATCATAATCCGTAAAAACAGCATCCGTAACCATACCAATGTACTCTAATTCTGGAGCTCTCTTTTTCACCTCATCATTAAACTTTCCATTCCTATTCATCAGAATTGATGTCTTAGGGGTAGTTGGATAGGCTTTTGGCACCTGCCTTCCAAACACAACTAAATCAATCCAACCATCATTATTAACATCTTTAGCTATCACCTTTTGTCCACTCACTCTAACATCAGGTAAAACTGCTGTTGTCGATTCAAAAACGCCATTAGAATTCACATACAATCTATCTTTTAAACTAGCATGACCTACAGGACTTTCATTACTCCCACTAACGACATATAAATCTTTATCACCATCATTATCAAAATCAAAAAACACAGCTTGCATATCTTCAAAATTCTTATCTTTTTCAATATCAATTTGTTTTTGCAACTCGAATTCACCAGCCAAATTTTGAAAATACATTTTTGACGGATATGACCTAGCCCCCCCAATAAAGACATCATCCAAACCATCATTATTAATATCAGAAACGGTAATAAAAGGACCTAACTCAGACATTTTATGAGGCAACAACACTTCTTTTTCGAAATCATTTACAGAGAACTCTTCATGAACATAGTTAGACAATCCATTAATTTCAACTTTTCTGAAAACCGTTTTTTTCTGCTTTACTCTTCTTTCCGCTTTAACTGAAGTTTCATAATTAATTTTAAGTAATTGATTAGGCTCTATATCTATTAACACGGTTTGCTCTTTATTATTCCAAATCACTATTAGTGAATCAATAATCTTAACAGAACCAACACCAAAGTGTAACTTATGGGTTACAGAAGATTGAAACCCTTTTACAGTTTGCATTTCTCTAATCTGCCTTCCCTCCTTACTAACCAATTCAACCTTTGCACCTAAACAATTCACATTATCTGCCATACCAACAAGTTTAACATCTAAATACCCATTCCCATTGGTAGAAATATTTTCCATAATAAAAGATTTTTCATCAGTAGCATTCAACACTAAATCCATATCACCATCATTATCCAAATCAGAATACACTGCTCCATTTGCATTTACCAAGTCGGTCACTCCCCATTCAAAATTCATTTTCTTGAATGTTAAATCTTTATTGTTTTTATACATGTAATTTGACAATTTAGTAACAGGTATAAGTTCATTAACTTCCTTAAAAGTCATCTTCTTTTTTGAATACTTAATTTCATTATCATACATCTTCTTAAAATCGTTATCCCTTATATCTTTAATATATCCATTTGTAATAAATACATCTTGAAAACCATCATTATCAAAATCTGCAATTAATGGAGCCCAACTCCAATCCGTTTTAGAAACCCCAGCCATTTGCGCTATTTCAGAAAAATAACCATTCCCTTGATTTAATTGCAAACTGTTAAACATGTATTGATAGTGTTTACCTGTTCTAATTTCATCCCAAAATGTTTTTGTACTCATAGCGCCCATATTTTTTTTTGAACGAACATGATCTTCACTAGCCATATCTACAGTTATTAAATCCATTAACCCATCATTATTAAAATCACCCGCATCAACCCCCATAGCATAAACAGAACAATGACCCGTTTTTTCTTTAATCTCATCTTTGAATGTTCCATCCTGTTGATTAATAAACATTTTATCTGGATAATTAAAATCATTGGTTACATAAACATCTGGATACCCATCATTATTTAAATCCGACACAACAACACCTAACCCAAATCTAGTAGAAATCAAGCCTAATTCTTTAGACCTTTCAACATACTTCCCATTTTCATTCACATAAAAATGATCATCACCTTTGATATTATAGTTCGCACCAATAGTCGGATAGCTCTGTTGAATATTCGAGTTAAGTTTGACATGGTTTAACATATAGCAATCTAAATCCCCATCTAAATCATAATCAAAAAAAACGGTTTGAGTTGTATTTAATGTATCTGCTAAACCATAAAACTCCGCTTGTTCAGAAAAACCTTTACCTTTTTTATTAATATAAAGTAAGTTTGCTCTTTCAGCACCCTTATAACTTGGTCCTGCAACTGAGACAAATATATCAAGCCACCCATCATTATTAATATCAACCATGGTTACTCCGGTATGAAACCTATTACTTTTACAATCTTTAAAAAATTTATCTGTTACATCTTTAAACTCAAGATTTCCTTTATTTATATATAATTTATCATCCACCTGATTTCCTGTAAAATATAAATCCTCTAAACCGTCATTATTTACGTCACCTACTGCAACACCTCCACCATTATATAAATATAAATAGGTTAAACCATTTAACTTTTCATCCTCAACCACCTTATTGGTAAAATCAATATTTGACTGACTTTCAGGTACTGTTTTAAATCCTTGAGAAAAAACAAGAGTTCCTGACAACATTGCAATAAATAGAATTAAAGTTTTCATGACGATAAATATACAAAAAACAACGCTAAAATCAATGAAACATACACATTAAGTTAAACCTGCTACATTTTATAGTTTTTTTGTGATTTTTTTTTAGAAGAATGCTCTTAATTCCATTCCACCTGAATGAATCATAGAATTATCTTCAGACTTACGTCCATTGTAGTTAAAATTTAATTGCAAATTTTTAGCTACCTTTCTTTGATACGTTAGACCCATGGTGAAATTATTCCCGACTTTTAACCCTTCAAGCATCTCATAAGCCAAAGACGTATTATTAGATGCATTATAGGCGATCTTAATAAAATTGAATCGCCCTAATAAACTTCCTTTTTTGGGCTGATTCACTCTAAATTCAATACCAATATCTTTAATTTCTGCCGCCTCTTTTTCTAACCCAACAACTGGCTCAATTCCGTTTATTTTTAAGGCATACTTTCCATTCAAACTTACTCTTAATTTTGAATTTGGTTGAAAAGAATAAACTGGCTTTATTTCTTGATATTCGATATTAAACGTTCTGTTTTGAGAATAGTCACTTTCCGTTTTTTTTCTACCCACAACAGCCTCTAATTTAAGGCTATGCTTTTTAGTTAAATTCCACCTTAATTTGACCTTATTAAATGTATGCAACCTTCTATCAAACCCATTGGAAAGTAAAACTTTAGACCCATTCTCCTGATACGTATAATCCAATCCAAATATTGAATTTGTTCGATTAAAGTATACTGAATTTCTAAACGTTGAACTGGTACTAACCAAACTAGAATCAGCAATTTTTGTTTTAAATGGGTTAAACGCACTCACTCCATCCTCATAATTAGTTTTTCTATTCACTTTATAAACTAATTGATTAGAAAATCTAGCGATAAAGTGCTTAACACCCTCTTCACTTCTCCACATTCGTTCAGGCTTAATAAATAACGTTTGCGAAAATTGATTACTATATATTCTCACATATTCATTAGTTGGTATAAATACTTTTATATAATTTGCTTCATCTGTGAATAGTGAAATTTCATACTCGCCTAAATCCGAATCATCTCCATTCCCATCATAATCTATCCAGACATGAGTTCCTTGCCCTGGATTAACCTGAAGGTAAATAAACTCCTTTTTCAACTCAAGACCAGAACCCAATTCATAAAATGTATTATTTGTAATCACGCCTTTAAATAATTTTAAATGATTTTCTAACCTACTTAAAATCGTATTTTCAGGCTTAACATTAATTAAGGTCGTATCCAACACATCAAGAATTCTATAATTTACATTTAATTTTAAAATGTTATTTCTATTTTTTAAAAATTGAGTTGACACACCAAAGTTTTGAGCTTTTGCCACTTTACTTAAATGTATTGAATCCGACTTCCAGTCATACCTTTGCTGATAATACAATTCATACTTATTAATTGAAGAGTCAGATGATGCTATAAACGCTTTTGCATCATAAAACTGATAGGACAGTAGAGATAATAGGTTTGATTCAGTACTAAAAAATTGATTTTTTTCATGCTCATCTTTTAATCCTATTTTCACTTTCTTCCAGCTTTTAGAAAATTCTGATTTATGCTTTAAAAAATCAGTTTTTTCATTACCACTTGACAACAGCCAACTTCCATCCATTTTAAACAAATAATTATTTCTATTAACTCTTGCTTTAACATTGTTTTTCCACCCTAAATAATCATCTCCCCAAACTAAATTCTCCATTTTGTAATTAATCTGACCATACTTTTTGTTTACAAAACCAACATCTGCAGTAGAAATCAATTGATACCCTGAATAGTTTTTAAGGCGTACATTCCAATCCCTATCAAATTCTGCCGACCTAAACCATTGAATTGGTTGGAAGTTTTCATGATTGTATTCTACATCAATTTTACTTATAAAAAAGTTCGATTTTAAGCTATCCAATTTAATTTTTGAATTTAACCCAAACTTAACGCCAATTCCTCTATCATCATTCGTATGTAATTTAGAGAAGGTGTTTTTATTAAAGTCAGAATATGCCAATTCAATGTTAGCCTTTGTAGTTTTATGTAAATCATATATCGCACCAACGGTTACCAATTGTTTTCTTTGAGGTGCGACAAGTAATCGAACGGGCGCATAACTGCCTTGAGAAACACCCCCAATAGGCTGAACCCATTTGTAAACCTTTCCATTTGCCGTAAATTGATCCAATATATAATCTCCATTGTTTTCACCTAAAAATTGAAACGTAGCCTGAAAATTTGCTAAATTAGAATTTACTGAAAAGACTAAGACGCTGTCATAACCCAATGTATCTATTAACTGATATAATACTCTATTATCAGAGTAACCGACACTGTCAATACTATTGGACAACGCGAAATCTAGACTATCACCCGCATTTGCCAAGACTAACTTATCTTTATTATTTAAGCTTTGCTGGATAGATTGATTCTTTGAGTCCTGCTCAGAATAATAATTCACCCAAGCTTTATATTTAGCACCTTTAAACTTAGCGTTGTATGCAAATAAAGATCGTGCATAATTCAGATCTGAATATTGAAATTCAGCCGTAATTCTCTTATCTTTTGTGATTAATCTATTAGCCGTAAATATAAGTTGAGCTGTATTATAATCAATCGTATAATCAAACTCTTGCCCCCTCTTCAACAGCTCACCATCTATATAGATTTTTTCAGTTCCAGCTAACACCACAATAAACTGTTCGTTTTCTGCACCTTTTAACCTGTAAGGACCTTGATTCCCTTCCACCCCCTGAATTTTGTTCCTAGCAAATTTTCCTTTTGAAAATGCTCCACTTATTTTGTGACTTGCTGAATCTTGAAACAACTCAATTGACAATCCTTGGGTTCGTTTATTATAATTCATAAAATAGCCATCTGGTTTTTTTAACCAAAAATCACCACCTGTAACAGCAAACTTGTCATTATACACTTGCATAAATACCTGATCAAACTCTTGCAGTTTTTGCGTATTTCCTTCTGGCTGAAATGGAATATTATCATCCGATATAGCGCCTTTCATAAATAAATTAG
>Ga0209395_1004171_pt1 | contig 17191 bp, 9 predicted proteins | sample GOMGulsemesocosm_3_FD_184635 | JGI IMG/M metagenome (GOLD analysis project Ga0209395, IMG submission 184635) | Methane-oxidizing microbial communities from mesocosms in the Gulf of Mexico - GOM9D Gulf of Mexico (SPAdes) (version 2) | ecosystem: Environmental > Aquatic > Marine > Cold seeps... | reverse complement strand
CAGGTAGGTTACTTGGAACTACCAGGTAGGTTACTTGGAACTACCAGGTAGGTTAACTAAGAACTACCAGGTAGGTTAACTAAGAACTACCAGGTAGGTTAACTAAGAACTACCAGGTAGGTTAACTAAGAACTACCAGGTAGGTTAACTAAGAACTACCAGGTAGGTTAACTGAGAACTAGCAAGTAGGTTACTTAGAACTAGCAAGTAGATTACTTAGAACTACCAGGTAGATTACTTAGAACTACCAGGTAGGTTAACTGAGAACTACCAGGTAGGTTAACTGAGAACTACCAGGTAGGTTAACTGAGAACTACCAGGTAGGTTGACTGAGAACTTCCAGGTAGGTTAACTGAGAACTTCCAGGTAGTTTAACTAGAACTGCCAGGTAGGTTAACTAGAACTGCCAGGTAGGTTAACTCTAATCCTATGACCACGTTGAGTCAAACGGTACTTTTGATTCATACTAGTAGGTTTGTCTGGAATAGTTCTTTCAATTAATTCTAAATTAATAGCCTCTTTTATATAATTGCGAAGAACAGTATCTTTATCTTTTAACTGTAATTTAGCTAAAATATCAGCACTGGATAATTCACCCTGCATAATAGAGATTAATTTAGCGACTTGTGCTGTTATGACTTGAGAATCAGTCAATATATTTGTATTTACACTTTCATTTGCAAAGAAAGTTAAGCTCACTCCCAAATCAGCATCAGAAGTCCATTTAGGCTCTGGTAGTCCATACTTTTTACAGTCATCTTGAATTACAACACTGCCACGGCCTAATCGTTCCATATATTTTCTAATATACAATATATGAGCAATATCAGGGTTCCGTAAAATTGAAATGTGCCCTTTCTTAAGTTTAGTCTCATCTATCCCTTTAGGAAAAGAACCAGAATTCGAAATCTTAATTTGATTTTTTGATATTTCAACTAAAATACCACCTGAAAAATTAGAGTAATCTCTGTGCGCAAAAGCATTTACAAGTCCTTCTCGTATTGCATTCATAGGATATAAAGATGACTCAACTCTACTAAGGGAGTTTTCAGGAAAGGACACTTTTACGGGAGTATTATATTCAATAAAAGTTACTACACTCTCTAAGACCTCTAGAAGAGGGCCTTCAAAATTTCTAAAATCTTGATAATCATCATCAGATTTTTCATTGTAAGCAACTGCTCTAACTAGTGCCTGAGGATGTCTCCTAACCGGATTTTTTGATAATAGAATATCCCCTGCATTTGTTAATCTATTATATTTTGCAAGTGATAGAAGTTGTAATTGTTGTAAAACATCATTCTCTAACGCTTTGATTTCAAGTGGAATTCTCTTAGAGGCAAGTAGCTTTCTCAGTTCTGAAATAGATAAGTCATCTTCGGTGACCAGCTCAGATGATCGCCTTTCCCATCGCTCAGGTTCGGTTTGCTTGAGTAGAATCATATCCCTTATTGAATTTATATCAGCTTTAATAGTATCTTGTGAGTTTCGTACAAAAATATCATTGTTATATGAGTAAGGTTTATCCTTACCTTCAGGCACTTCAATAACAGCAAAGGTTTTATCACCCCTTTTAATTTCAAATGAAAACAATACATTTGGCTGCACACTACCTTGTAGCTCTGCTTCAATATCATCTTTCAATTTCTCTATTTCAGGAGTATCTGTGATTTCACAAACAATAAAACCACCATAAGTGTTTAATAGTGCTGAAATATGAGGGCCAAGTGAGTCAGAATTAAAAGAAGAGACTTGCACTATATCCTGTTTATTATCTAAGGATAGTAATTCAGTAATATTTAGACTAAGCATTGCTATCCTCTTTATCTTTCAATTGCATTTTCAACTGTTTGATATTTTGAAAGTTCTCTTTCAACCTAACTTGGATATCTTCGTAACGAGAAAATTGTGACACAACAAACAGATTTATATCCGGTGCATTAATAAACTTTTGAACCCAGTTACCTTGCCTTTCATTTAACGGAAGGTTTTCCATAGTTGCTTCTTCATACATTTGAATGACTCTCAGATCTCCTATTGATTTAGCTTTAGGCTTTAACGTTAAATCGTCCCTTTCTTCAACGTTTTTATACCCAAGATCATTCAGGAGTGCTCTGGCAAAAACTACTTTGTCATGTGCTAAAAACCACCGAGGCTTATTCAATTCAATAGCTTTTTTCATTTCTTTATGAGTAATAGATAGTTCACCTTTAGCGATACCACTGCCATACTCAGGTGTTATTACACCGAGGAAAAGATCGCACTTTTCTACTGCTTCTAAGCAGTTTTCAAAAGCAGTTTTATGAGAAAGCACAGGGATAGTACCTTTATGTGACATCCAAACTTCATAGCCCATTTGGTTTAAAATCGAAAATATCACGTCTAATTCTTCTTCGTGGCCGTATACAGTTGACGACACCATTAGAATTGGTCTTTCATTCATGTCTAAAAATTCTCTATAATTAATTCTTGCTATATTTAATCAATTAACTGGATTGAAAAATTGAATTTACCACATTTGCAATTTTATTTGCTAATAGTGGCGGAACTGCATTTCCTACTTGGATAAATTGCGCAGTACGTGGCCCATCAAAATAATAGTTATCAGGGAATGTTTGAATCCGGGCCGCCTCGCGTACAGTTAAGCTTCTCATTTGACTTGGATCAGGATGAATATAATAGTGCCCGTCTTTTGAAATATGGCTAGTCACTGTAGTCGCAGGTCTATTCCATATTTGAGTACGGAACCTATCAATAAATGATTTTTTATTTTTATGACCTTTAGGATCTAATCCTGCTTCTTCTAGCTCAGGTAGACGAGGAGAAAATCGCTCATCTTTTTCAGGATTGATCAATGAGTAACTAGCTGAATACATATACCTACATAAATCTGTATCCATATGCTTTCGGGTTTCATGATTTAAAACCCATGGGGATTCAATATTAGATGAATACCAACTTTTTAATTCTGAAACAGCTTTATTAATTTTTCTTGTTTTTTTTCTAGAAAACAACCTCGTAAAAGGAAGTTCACCGAACTTCACCATCGATTGGTTTGTCGTTTCGAAAGGCTTATTAGTCAAAAAATCATGTTTCTGTGGCTTGTTGTATAACAATGAATGATTAATAAATGCACCATTAAAAATTTTCCAAACTTTCTTCTGGTGTTTATCATCAGAATTTTCAAGTCGTAACACAACATCATTTAACTTATTCTTAAGAGTACTTTCCCAAAAAGAACTCTCTTCCTTTCTTTTCACGGCTGTTTTTTTAGTGGTACCCTTCACAAATGTATCAATATGCTCCATTTTTCCAACCCCTGAACGCAGAGTGGGTAAATCGCCAATAGCATCATGTACATGTGTATATTCATTTTCAGATAGTTTAGATAGATGTGATATGAACTGATCTTTCATACTTTGTGAAATAGATTTTTTTATACCCAATAAAATCACTCGCTCACGAGCTTGGGGAATTCCATAATGCTTGGCATGCAATACGAAATCTTTACTATTTATTAAATCCAGAGATTTAGTTGAACCTTTAAAAACAGAATCTGTAGCCAAGGAATATATATCATATTCTAGATTATTTATCTTATCGCCTATAACTTGACCCGGCTTATTAAGGTCAGAAAATATTCTTTTCCAAACATGGACTTTTTTCCCATCAGTATCTGTAATCTTTGCAGATAGCATTCCTCTCACATTTTCCATAACAAAAACTTCAGGTTGAAATTCGTTAATAATTTTTATGTATTCTTTATACAGCCATGTTCGTCCATCGTTATCTTGATCCCATGTCGCTTTACCCTGAGTGTCTTCTACAATATTATTAATTACATGCCCTTTTCTACGAGAGCGTCCAGCCGTTGAAAAGGCTTGGCAAGGAGGGCCTCCAATTAATATCTTTGGTATGCCCGCATCTATCCGCGTATTAATTACTTTGTGAATTTTTTCCTCATCAGGACCTAATGTCATTCTTTTTGCTTCAGAGATGGAAGCTTTAACCGCTAACATTATTTCTTGCAATTCATCAGGATACAGCTCTTGAGTAAGTTTGAACTCTTTAAGGCAGTACTTTTCTGGAGATAGCAAACTCCAGTCATCTGTATCATTTTCAGTTATCGTTTCACCAACAACCTCAATTACCTCTCTAAATTCAAGTAACTTACCTAACAACTGGTTGTGACCTGAAACATAATCTATATAAATTTGAGGAATAGCTAATTTCTGTTGGGTAAAGTGACGTACAAAAGCTCTTAAACGTAATGTTTTATGGGCAAACTCTTCCATTTCTACAGATATTTTAATGCGGAAAGGGAAATCTCCTTGAGCATTTTGGTAAGCTGAAAATCCCTCTCCAAGCCCTCCTGGGCCAGCAAAAACATCAATTATTTGGGCGGTAAATGCCATTAATATATCCAGTAAATCATGAAAGCAATATCTAAATTTCTTTCATAGTAGTATGTAAAGAGTGCGGAATTATGATGCCAGTAAGTGAATTAACCAAGCTAAATTTACTTCATTGAACATCAAAAAAGATCAGATTACATTATCTATGTGATCATGCAGTAACCAATTCAGGATTCGTTTTTTCATTTATATTGTTTTTTGTATATTTATTTACTATTTTTCTGCTACTTTCTTGGAGATAAAAATCGTGAATTTCTGTCGAATTGATAATTGCTTCCCAAAGCTCTTGTTTTTTAGAGTATTCACCAAAGTCATCACTTAGTGAGTACTTCTTAATCAACTCATTCATTAGGTTTAATAAAGAGTCAAAGAATATATCTAAGTCATCAGGTAAAGCTTGGCGCTCCCAAATAGAGCTAAAATCGAAAGAGTCTTTGTCTGTTTTACTATACAAAGTAGCTATCGCATAAGGTACTGTAGCAGCTCTAATTTGACCTATAGCATTAGGGCCTTGGCCATAAATTTTCTCAAGCCTCCTAAACATAATTATTTTCGCTATCAGCTCCTCATAGAACCCACGATCAATTGTGAGAGGAGGGATTGATTCATTTCCATTTAATGATTCCATTAGCTGTCTGAATATCTTTTCACCTCCTTTTTTAACTAAGTATGGAGATGCCCCCCAAGAACAATAGCATTTAGCAAGTTGCTCTTTAGAGAACCTCATTGCAGGAGGGAAGTCCTTTTTAATGGTAGCTGCTTTAGAGCCTGCGAATTTAACTTTTGTATTGAAATCACCTTTAACTCGGTCAAAGAACCACTTTCTTCTCTTTGGCGTAGTAACGCTTTCACTTAATTGCTTTATTGCTACTAACTGAGGGCTTCTCGAACGAATATCTACATTTGACACTCTAGATTGAGTGTTAGAAAACCGACTTATTTTTGAAACAAGATCATCTAAGTCATCTGACTTACTTTGATTTATGACATTTATTTTTGCCATAACCATTACTTTACTAATATCGATACTTTCTTTGCGAGAGAAATAAATTGAAGCTGTTGTTTGGCCACCATTTACTATCTGTAGATCAGTAAGTGATTCAATAACGAGTTTTCCTTTATCTTTTTTATCCTTAGAAAGTTTGATATCAGATGCAGTAATGGTTAAACCATTATTATAAGCAATAAATTTTTCAGGTTCTTCTCGAATAGTATCTCTTATCCCTTTATTTGCTCCTTTAAACTGAAGAAAAGATCGGACATTTTTTTCTAGCATACGAGTACTGTAGTGCATATAAAGGTCAGCCAAAATTTCGGCATCAAAAACACAAAGATATGAAGAAAAGTGGTCTTGTTTTGAGGCCGGAATTACCTCAATAGTTCTATTGAATGTCTTCTTAAACTCAATATGTAGTGGTCTTACACCACCTCTAGAGTCCTCAGTTTCTTTGATGAAGTTTAAATCTATCAAGTTAAATAAAATTAAAAATTCTTTCTCAATTATTTCATTACCATCATTAACTTTTACATTGTATTTATTTTCGGGAAAATACATTGTTTTGGTTTCAACATTTTTTCCTTTCCAAGACACTGTAGATGTTAAGGATATGAGGAATATTTCAATAACATCAAAACCTTTAATTCCATCAGTGCTCGCTATTTTATTCGATAGTGCTTTAGCAGGATCAGAATCTTGCATATTATCATTTAATTTTTTAGTAATACTACGCTGAAAAAATCGAAGTGCACGCTTAAACTGACTTTCATAAATAGACCGATTAGAGTTCAATAACTCATTAGTATCCTTTTCATAGATAGTTCTATCATCAATGACGTATAGTTGTAATCGCTCCCCTGATTCATTAACGGTATAACCACTAAGTTTTATGTTCTCTTTTTCATCAACAAAATAACACTCTGTAATGTCATCTGAATCAGTCATTTTTTCTTGTAAAGTGTACCCTGCTATTTCAGACAGCAATTTCGAATCACTATGAAAATCATCTTCATCTTTGCAATCATTTAGTAAGTTATCTCTAACTTGAAATAATTCATCAACTAACACAATAACTCCTCTCTATTTCAAACTCAGATATTTGCTCTAAATTTAAATTATATTTTAATTTTGATATTGCTTTTGGAAGCTCTTTAGAAGTTAGCTTAGGAAAACTATCTATTTGGGTATTAAATTGTCTATCTGAAATGACTGTAAATTTAAAGTTATTATAAATAGCAACATTTTGTGGGGTTAACTCAAGCTCGGAAAGTGCTTTATAAAACAAGGAATAATCACCATGAAAATCTAAAATACTCTGTCTTATATTTTCAAGCTGCTGTTCGCTTGTAATAGATATTGTATTCTTAGAAGATTGTATTGCTTTAACTTCAATATCTACTGTACTAAATGCAAAATCATGAGGTTCTTTATATGGCCCCCTCCATGATGATAAAAGAGTGTCAATTTTACCGACATTATTTTTAATAAGTTGATGTAGTACATGCAATTCACCAAATAGCCCTTGTACTTCATTTTTCGTCATTTTTGAGTGATTATTATCTTCAAAGAATTCACTCCATTTCAAGAAAGTAGTTATAAACAACTGAACAATTATTTTATCTTCCTTCTTATCGTGAATTTCTTTGTAAATTGAATGAATTAAATCATCAAATAAATTGAAAAAAATTAAATCTTTTAAAGTTAATACTACCGCATTTTGTGATTTAACAAACTTTAGTGACAGATGTAATTTATCTATTGCTTTTATTTCAGCGCTAAAGTTTTTCGACAAATATAAAATTAGACACCTTTGATTTTTATTAGTAATTCCGTAATCTAACTCTGGTATACATGATACGGAAATTCTTTTTCCTGACACGAATGAATGACCGTCATTGTCAATATTGTCCCAGCTTAATAAATAATCCATATTTTACCTACTCCATTAAAAAATCAATATCATTTTCATCTTCACCACCACCAATATCTATATTTTCAATACCTTTAAATTGAGCATACGTATTACCGATATCTTTTGATATTTTTGGTATTCCTATGGCGTAGCCAATTAAAGGGACTTTTTCAGTTAGGGTACTCTTCAAGTCATTCAGCTTTGAAATACTTTCTTTACCTTTACCTTTTACTTTATTCGCTTTAAATATTTCTTGACTATCTATGAGATAAATTACCAGCAAACCTTCATTTTCACTCATTGCATTGCGATAAACTTTTTCCGAAAAACCTTTACTCTTAATGTTTACCTTTTCCTGCTCTAGAAGTTCTTGAGTCCATTTAGGATTTTTATTTTTCCAATGGTCTAGTTTGTCATTAATAAATTTGGTTTCTGCTTCATCTATTTGAGTTATAGAAAGCCGTAGTTTCATGTCATTTTTAGTTATGATATTTCTATTGGCACCACCAGCGACAAATATATGCTCATCTTCAAATGAAGATCTATATTGGCTGGCTGTAGATTTTGGACCCGACCTAACATTAGTGCTGAGATTTTCATCAAGTCCATGCGCTTTCGTGAAAACATCATGTCCTTCACCTCCTGTCTTTATTGCTATTGTCCACTTATCTAACTGTATATTTTTTTGTGCATTACATTTTTTAATAAAGGCTATTTCACTTTTGAAATATTCATCCTCTGCTGCTTCAGTAATATTAAAAGAGTTTTTCATTCTTAAAACGTCAAAGACAATAGCCGGTGAAGCATTTAATGTTACATATTCAAGCTTATTGGACTTAGGGTTTCTTTTATATTCGAATGAATCTTGATACTTGCTAATAAATTTAGTCAAATCCCCCCAAGCTGAGTTAAGTCGTTTGTTTTCAATTTTGAATTGAGTAGTTTGGATCAAGTGATCGGAATATGACCATTTCACATCTTTAGAGTTTTTCAACATACTAGGTCGAGTAATTTTTATAACTTTAGGGTTATTTAACACTCTCAAGCCATAATCATATGGCTTTACATGTGGATCTTTATTCATATCAATGAAACGTTGTTCTAAATCTTCCACAATAAGTGATGTTTGATTAAATTTATCTAAACACTTTGCCGTAGTAAAAAGTTTACAACAATCGATGTAGCCTGGCCTATAACCAAACCACCGCCCCATTTGTAGTAATGTATCAGCGTAATTGGTCTCTCTTAAAAAGTAATTGACCGTTAATCCCTCCAAAGTAAACCCCCTAGAAAGACGGTTACCACCAACTGCAATGTATTTTTTTTCAATGCCAGATTTCTTACTAGGGTAAACTAATTTATCACCTGTTTCGCTATTGATAGCTTTCACTTCTATATCACTAACGGCTTTAAACAATAAACCTTTAATCTCTTCAAAAGTCCTAACTGATAAGTAGTTATCTATATATTCGGAAGGCAGTTCGGATTTAATATTTTCTATAATATATGCGTAGTATTGGTCCCATTTATTCTCAAAAGTTGAATATATAGTTTCTGCTGAGTGCTTATTTTCAATTTCTAATCTTGCTTTTATATTTTTAATGTATTTATCAAGTAACTCCTTAGTTCTCCCTTGCCAACTAGTAAACAACGACACATGGATTAGCATAGTATTATGTGGTTGATAGAATGGTGAATAAACTAGCTCTTTCCTTCTGGAAGCTCTAATAGCACAAGAGATAATAAAACACATAACTGCATCTTCTAAACTCTGGGGTAGTTTTTGGGGGTAATCATCAGTTTTCTGGGCAGATCTAGTGCCTTTACCTTTTGAAGAGGTCGGTAGTTCAGTTTCTTTATCAAATCTAGTAGGAAAGTCATCAAGGTGATCATTTACTGGCTTAGGTAAAAGAGATATGACCTTATTCTCCTCACTATGCTGAGTGGCAAAAAAGTTCTTTGCTCCAAGGTACTGATTGGATGGAGTCAATAACTCAATAAAATCATCTGGGAATAAATTTCCGACAACAGGAAATTCATATTCAACTTTTCGATTAGTAAATTTAAAATTATCTTCTGGTTCTTCATTTCTGTCTTGAAGTACATTAGCAAATGGCGTTGCTGTATAGCCTAAATATACCTTTTTATTAAACATGCACAGAATAGCTCTAATACGGGCATTCACTTCAGTTGCAAACTTAGCGCCTTTAGAACCATAATTATTTAAAGAGGCATTATCTGCTTCATCGTCAATAATTAATAAGGGAATATCCAGTTTTCCACTACCTCCTTCGGCTATATTTTTATCAAGGAATATTAATAAATTTGCCAACACAGCAGTATTTTTTTTACATACTAAAACATTAGTTTGTTGATTTAAATTGAACCTAGCACCTCTCATATTTACATCAAAATCGCTATCGACAGAAGTAGGTACGTTTATTTGTTTGACTTCGGGATGATCTTCTTCATCACCAAAGGTTTTCACTTTAGCTACACCAAGCCTCTTTCCATTTTCGTAGAAGCCTACTACATCCTCATGAAGTCTACGTTGAGTTTGCACACGTAAATCTTCCATAATCCCAGATAAAACAATTATTAAACGATATCCCATATCAATGGCGCTATTAAGAACTCCATTAAAGTTTTCCGTTTTACCTGATTGCACGTTACCTACAACAAGTCCTTTTCTAAAAAAACTCTCTTCTTTCGGATTACCGAATTTTTTTATTATCTTTAAGCTAGAGCTAGCTGTACTATTAACTTCTCCTTCGGTTCTTCCTTTATCTTTCAAATAGGTTAAATATCTTGTTCTATAAGTCGTATTATCCTCTTTAAACCACCCAAACTTTTCTTGTACTTCATTTGTCACCCATGACTCGTTCTTATCATCTTCGATCATGTAGCTTTTATTGATATCTCTATAATTTCTATGTTTGAATTGATTTAGTGCGTGTGGATATATTTCATCAAAAGATCCCTGAGATAATGGCGGGTAATCGTGTAACTCAATAGACAGTTCTGTTCTTTGTTCAATATTCATCTTTAGATCAGATGAATCAAAAAAAGCGCGATCTACAGAGCCTTTTTTGTTCTTGTATTCTTTATAAGGCTTATTAAACAGGTTACATACTAGTTCAACATACTCTCTTTGATTCATTTCAATTCCTTCTGTATAGATTCTGGTAAATGAGTTAATGATATTCCAAGCTTTTTAATTATATGAGTTTCTATATACGCATTATCTAAACCCAAGTCTTTTAACTGATAAATAGAATCTCTGAGGTTTTCCCAAAATTCATCATCATATTCATGTGCCGTAGCATTAAAGTTTTTATCTATAGCAAATTTATTTACATTTAAATATCTTTGCACCATAGCTAACAATATTTTAAATTGTAAATTTAAACCCTTTGGTAATTCTTCAATAATGGTCTTCAATAATGGAAACGTTGTATTGAACTCTATTTTTGCACCTTTATTTGTTGCTAACTTTGAAAATAAATCGGTATTATTTTTTTGCTTCGAAGAAGAGAAAATTCGAAGTCCTCTATTATGGAACTCTCTTTCGGCTTCTCTTTTTAATTCAACAATATATTTTGAAAATGCGACTTTAAGTTCATGAGGGATAATTACTTGTGATTTAGCAACATTCAAATGTAGTAAGTGATCAGCATTATTTCCTATATCAACTTTTAACCTAGCAAGCTGAAGTTTTGTTGTTCTTCTAATAATATTATTCCAGTCCCCAAAATAAATTAGCCTATTGGCTCTATATACATAAAGCCCTTCCATTTCAATTAGTCCCTTGTTTCTTGGAGTCCACAAAGAGTGACTTTTTGATTCATCAATAGCTCTGACGGGTAACACAAATCCTTCTAACTTTATAATATCGTCATTACCAAAAGGTTTTTGTTTAAACTTAATACTTCTAAAATCAGTCTCTTGGTTTGGGAATGGGTCGAATGGAATTAATCGGCTGTTATTCACCCTTATACTTAGAGGGTCGTTTTTCCTCTGCATAAAACGATGAAAAATAATAGAAAGGTGTTGAATTACATCTTCTGAAATTTCTTTAACTAATAGGTTCTTTCTATTTTTTTCTGATAAATAATCTTCAAATTTATATAAACCTTTCCAGATTATTAAAGTCTTTGCCTGAAAACCTAGTACAGGTTCATTAAAGTCTTGTGCTAATTTATTATATTGAGATATATAAGAGTGTATTTCTTCATTGTCATTAATTTTTACCTGCCACTTTCCTTGTTTTAAAATTTCCAAATCCCAAGTTCTAGCCGTAAATGGAATTTTAAAATCATCAGTAGAGATGACTGTGAAATTTCGAGTTTGAGAGAAAGAGGCTGTTTTCATGCCAAGTCCAAATCTGCCCATATCGGATTTGTTTCTTCCGATATCAATCGATTGACTTGGAAACTTCATGGCATTTGAAAGAGTTGACTCATTCATTCCATCACCATTATCAGCGATGTATACAGAAAATGGCTCTTTCTCTGTATCAATGATGACATCAACATGTGATGCTCCTGATGAAATAGAGTTATCAATCAAATCAGCCAAAGCTGTAGACAATTTGTACCCTTGCTCTGAAATAGATTTTATTAAATATTCAGGGTTAGGAATTGCATCTTCAAAAGTACTTTCACCGCGTATGCCATTCATTTTTAATTCACTTTCTTAATTACAGTATTTATGTCAATAAACATTAATTAACGAGCTAAGTTCAACGAATTTATCAAAGAGCCACGTCTCAAATCTAATATTTGATATTTCAGTTGATAGCTTCGCTACTAATTCAATGATCTGGTCATTATGTAAAGTTACTCAATAAATTACTCTCTTCTTTAGCGAAATTGTAATCTGGAGAACCTTGTCTGGAGTAATTACTAGAAAACCTGTTTACTAAGTCCTTATAAAACACGCCAGAAATATTTCCTTGAAACTCGTAATTTTCATTAAATGATTGACAAGGGACTGATTGAACATCTTGAAAATCTACAATGCTTTCATGTGATATTGGTCCAAATTTAGGTAAGTAATGGAACCGAGCTAACTTATTTCTGACGAAATTTCCTATTTGACTTTTTAACCTGCTGCTAGGAGGTTGATCCGGATTAATTAATTTTTTTACTTCTGGCCTTAAATGAATTTCCGTTATCCTTACTATTTGGAGAAAATCGGCTTTACCATTACTAATATCACAAGCAGGAGTTACGATGACATATAGGCCATCTGTTTGTTTCTCCTTTACAATTCCTCCTTCAGTAACATTGCTTCTAATAGGAGGATAGATATATGTTTCTGCTGAATTAGATGCCACCCCAAGGTTATGTTCTAACAATTCATTCATGTGTGAAATAGTATGTCTAAGAAGCTGCACTTGAGTTAGTTCTGGATTTTCATCGCCAGAAATATAATGTGCTATCGTTCCGGGGATGTTTTTCCAGAAAAGTGTATTTAATGTTTCTTCAAATATACCTCTACCGCCCAAGATCTGTGTTAAACCAGTTAAATAAATAGCCTTTAAAAAGTCTAACACTGGGTCATAACCATCATCTCTCAGAAAAAGCTCTAGTAAAGGTGAGGAATCATGTCCAAAGTTACTAGGGGTTCCTGTTAGTACTGCTATGGGTATTCTGTATTTATCTTGGATTTCTGCTATTACTTTATTACCGCCATCTTTATCATTATTTAACTTTAAGTCGATAATAGCTCCATCAAAGCTTGTATCGAGCTTATCAATTGCTTCGGCAACAGAAGAGGCTATTTTTATGTCAGCTTTAAATTCATGCTGAATACTGTAGCGTTTCAATGTAGATAAAAAGTCCTCAATGCATTCTTGTTGATCTTCAACTAATAATAATTTCATTCCCTAATCCTTTATTTGTAATCTGAAATAAGCACCGCTGTCCGATTCAAAAGCTTTAAGGTCTAACTTATTCCTATGAGCGGCTTCTCCTGCTATAGACAAGCCGATTCCAATTCCTTTAGATTTAGTTGTAAATTCAGGTTCAAATATCGCTCCTGATTCAATTAAGTGTTTAGAAATTCCAGGGCCATTATCTCTATAATCTATATGAGAGAACTGAGAGCCATCAGTATGTACACTAATATGGATAGACTTATTGATAATCTCTTTATTGACTAACCAAAAGATACTATTGTCTAGAAGGTTCGTGAGTATTACGTAGAAATCATTTATCCAACCAGTAAATTCAACATTATTCGGAGTATCAATTTTTATTTCTATATTGCTCTCATTAACTTGATTTTGAAAAACCAAAACAGATTGTTGAACAATAGTGCTTATATCAAAAACTTTACTTTTTCCTCGTTGATTCGTTGCTAATGGATCTAACCTAGCAAATAAGTCCTTAATAACTTGAGAATTAACACCAAAACCTTTGGTGATAGCTAACAGTTCAGCTTGTGATTCTTCATCTTGTTTATTAATAAAGCGATTAGTCCAGAACTCTAGATCTTTTATTTTATTGGAAAAATAGCCTATTGGTCGTCTTCCTTCATGCATGACAACGTCAATTATTTTTCCTAATGTTGCCTGTCCTTGGTATATGGCAACTTTTTGTCTAATTTCGTCAATTATTTTTGCACTGCTATTTTCTTTATTTTCTAATATCTTGAATATTTCATTAGACGATTCACTGGAGACACCTTCCTTTAATAACTTACTTTTTATTTGATCTTTAACGTCATCAAATGAAAATAACTTTTCAAAGTCTTGTTCAATTTTTACTGCTGTTTTTGTGAGGCCCGATTTTCTTCTATAAGAATAACGTCTTGCTTCTAGCTCACTTAATGTTTGTTTTACAATAGCGATAAGACTTAAATAAGCTACATTATCTTTTAATCCATCTCTTGCACTGGTTTCTTTTAGGTTTGAATAATCCTCACCTTGAATTTTGACAAAACCTATAACTTGGTTACTGCCAACATGTAATGAAGGATTTTGCACTCGGCTAGCGTTAAGCTCTAACCAATCAAAATCAGCATCACCTAGTGGCCTAATTCTAAAACCATTTCTGTATACACCTATTCCATTTGACTGATTCAAAAGGGCTTTTGTTTGTGTTTTTGTTAAGTATTTTCCAGAGTCATCTCTTAGCCCTTTTTGAATCAAGTTATCAATTGACTCACTTTCTCGATCATACACACGAATATCAACTTCAATTCTTCCACACTTGGTTTTCCCATTTAAATTTAGTTTTATGGATTCATCTTGGGCCGCTTTTTCTTTGTTATTTGTAAAATTAATGACACCAACTCCATTACTTTCAATAGAGCCTGAAATCTTGTAGTCATAAAACTCAAAAAGAGGGAAAGGTTCTATTTTTTCTTCTTTAGAAAGAAGCTTCCCTTCTCTACTGTCATCAATTTCTAGAAATATATCAAAAGTTCCAATACCATCTGTATCATGGATTGGGGAGATTAATTTTTTTAGCTCAAATCGTAAGTTATTATATTGATTGCTTTTCCAAAACTCATAAAACTCACCTTCACCAGTAATATCTATGGCAGTTTTTGGTGGTTCTCCCACCTTTATTGTTTTTACTGGTAACGCTACTTGATCCATAAACTCAGCTTTATCAAATAAATCCCAGTTTACTTCTACCTCTGTTTCTTCTCCTGAAGGACAAACTGTTTTTAAGGTCAAGTGGTTTCCAAGTATTGCCGCTGCATATCTACCAAGCCCTTTTTGACCTTGCATCACCCTTCCTTTTGGGCTTTTTTTTCTTTTTAATTTATCATCTGTTGAGGGTATTAACCATTTACTAAGCACTACATCTCTACTCATTCCATGACCAAAATCAGTTATCGAAATGTGAACTTTTTTGTTTAAATGATCCAAACAAAGTTTTATATGCACAGATTTAGAATCAGCATCATATGCGTTTTTAACTAGCTCCATCACGGCTGAATAATTATCTTTAATCAGCTCTCTACCTATTGCCAATGCATGTCTACCGGCCGGTCTTAGGCTAAACGAGTTAGCATCATTCATATATTCTCCTCAACTTTTAATTCTGTAGTATATGGTAAAGTAAGTTGACTATTACCACTCCTTTAATTGCTGCATTTCTTTCAATCTACTTCGTTGCACAACCAAGGCTTCGAATAAGTCATCTACTGACCTGTTGTCAGAACATAGACCTGGTAATGCAATATTTGCCTCAGCAAAAAAACGTTGTCTTTGGTTATTTACATGTGAGGCTGAAGGCTCATCTGTATTCTCTAACCAAGCTTCTTGCCACCAATTTTTAATTCTATTTTTAGAAGCTATTAGTTTATGTTCTGATGGCAAACGATCACTTTTTTGATTGTTCACTGTGCTATCAGTTGGAAGTAAATTCCAGAGATCATTATTCGGCCAACGAGCAAATGGCATGCTGTGATCTATATCGTAATTTTGCTTTAGATATTTGGCTGACCATACACATTGCATTAGTTCGCTGTTAGGCTGTTGCTTTTTAAGTTGTTCAAAGCGGTTTCGTACTTCAACAGTTGTGCGCTTAGGTTCCAGCCAATTTAATGCTTGGTATAAGTGAAACTGTTTTTCAGGGGAGCTATATTCAGAATTACCTGAATAGCTTGCCATTGTTTTTACCCACTCACTAACAAGTACTGGTTCTATCCAGCATGCATAGCGATTGAACGCTAGCCAGGTAGATTCAGGTAATGAAAACTCACCCCATTGCTCAAGTGTTTTTAAATCAAGGAAAATACTGCCTTTAGCTTTTACTGATTTGCTAGCAACCTCAAATACGGTTTCATCGCTATTAGGCAAAGTAATGAAGCGGCAAGGCATAGTTTTAATATTGCTTACCGCTACCGAGATTGTTTTATATAGTGCCTTAGCATCATCACCCGTGAATAAATTACCAATACGATAATCTGAAGCTGTGCGGTGAGTTAACTTATGCCAACCATCAGGTTTCATAAAACCCATATTGGGGCTTTTATTGGGTGTTTGATATAACTGGTGAGTATCTATCAGGTCTTTGTACTGATGACACCAATAAAGCGCAACTAACCCTACGGGTAAAATAACTCTGTCACCAAAAGGAGATGACTCACGCCTCAGTACAGCACCAGGGTGACCGTCAGCTATTCGTAGTAATACTCGAAGCAAAGCGAGTTTGTGTGTTGCCGCTTTACCGTCATTAATTGCTACGTGGCGAATAAATGGGAATGCACCAGTGCCATCATTTGGCATCTGTAATACAACAGTTTGCCAAGAAATATGGTTTCTACCTAGCTTATCTTCTTCTTTTGGCGTTTCTAATTTGGTGAATAGCCCAACATCTGTCGCTAGTTTCTTTAGGTCATCAGCACAAACATGATGCATTTTGCGTTGCTTACATTCTTCATATGTTTGTCCATGACGAAGAGATATTACTAATTTACCGCCAGGCTTAAGTAAGTTAGCTAATTTGCGAATTGAGCGTGCGCGGTCACTCGGTGGGATATGCATCCACACAGCGCTTAATAAGATTAAATCAAAGCTGACTTCTTGCTTGGTAATGATGTTTAATGCAGGTAATGAGTCTGTTAACCATTTAACGTTAAGCCCTGTGGTTTGGCGCGCGCCAAGCTCTGCCAGTAAGTTTGCTGGTTCCAGGGCAAATATTTGCGTATTATTATCACTGCCATGAGTTTTCTCGGAAAGCTGCGCTATGTATTTAGCATCACGACCTGATCCTGCACCAATATCTAGAATACGCGCATTAGGGTTTTCAATAATTGATGGCAAAAATTGAGACCAGCTTTCATGTACCTCCTCAAACGACTTTGAAAGGTATTGCTGTGCTAACTCTATAGCATTGTCGTTAT
>Ga0209395_1004170_pt1 | contig 17195 bp, 17 predicted proteins | sample GOMGulsemesocosm_3_FD_184635 | JGI IMG/M metagenome (GOLD analysis project Ga0209395, IMG submission 184635) | Methane-oxidizing microbial communities from mesocosms in the Gulf of Mexico - GOM9D Gulf of Mexico (SPAdes) (version 2) | ecosystem: Environmental > Aquatic > Marine > Cold seeps... | reverse complement strand
GACGTTTGAATCCTTGTTTTAATGACTGCGTTACAATGTAATTCCCCGCTTTACTGTCATCTATAGATAAACGAAAAATCCAATTTTCATTGTGTTTGGTCCGAGTAATAGGGCCCGCAGCTGCCCAGGGCACTAACGTGAGTATCTTTTGACTATTAATCATACTTTTGTTGGTGAGTAATACTGGAGAATGTAAGCCTCCAAACAGAGCTAGTGCACGTTCATCTGCTACAAATTCTTTTAAATGTTTAGTACTTCGCCGAGAATTACCTCGATGATCTTTAATGATAACTTTAAAGGGGATGTTATTTAATAGGTAGTTTTGCTCAGCTAATGCTGTCTTTATCCCTTTTTCTATCGACAATGCAGACTCTTTTGTTGTGGTGAAATCAGCATCTAGGTAAATATGGTAGGGCAGTTGTTGTTTTCCATAAACAAACGATATCGATGACAAAAAAATTAATAACGTAATAAATGAATGGCGAAAAATAATCATGAATTTCAGCTCCTTGCTTTCAACTATGTATTATTTTTAGCACAATTTAGGATATAAATAAACAGATACTAACCTTACCATTAGACAGCTACAGGCAATTGGTTAATTAAACCTAAGAGATAACTTGTTTGTTGCTTCATTAATAGTGGGTTACCACGACTATGCACGTTGAGCTGAATGAGAGATTGTGTATTGGACCAACGCAAAGTAAAACACCAATCAGTAAACATCATTGATAATCCATCATCATGTTGAATTTTAATTGCATATTGAGACAAGGTGTTTTCGACAACATTAAAAACAAAATCAGTATTGTAAACTTCACAATTGATGTCAGCTAATGAAGAGTAAGTCTCCATTTTCTGAGAAACGAGTTGATTGAGGCTTTGACCACGTATCGACATCAGCTCGATAACCATCATCCATGGCAACATACCGCTACTCGCTAAAAAAAAGTCAGAGAAATGGTGTTCGCATGTTTTTTGTTCCGTATTTTCCTGTGAAAGAGATGGGGTAATCAGTGAAACAATATTATTTTTTTCTATATAATTACCTTGAGCATCAAAAAAGTAACATTGCTCGAAATCGGCATCCCATGCTATTGCTAAATCAGCGTGATAAGCTACAACAGCTTCCTGTGTTGCTTTTTGTTGCTCCGCAAGTTCTGGGTTTGGTACGCCTAATGGAAAGTCTCCATCGGGCTGGTTATTAAGTTTTATAAATTGTACCGCGATACGCTTTTCAGTAAAGCTGGCTTCGATGGCGTTAATGATTAACCCTGCTGTACCATTTCCAGCATTAACAACGATCTTTAACGGTTTAATGTTATCTAATGAAACAAAAGTTTGAAGGTGCTCAATATAAGGTGTCATGAAATTTTGACAAACAACATCACCAAAATTAGGCTTTAGGTTCGGTTCATATAGATCGACCAACTGTTTAATATCTAATAAACCATTGGCATCAGTAATTGGGCAACTTTGTGGACCCACTAACTTCATGCCAATAGACTCTTGGTCATCGAGGCCACCTGTAATCATGATCCCACCATCACATTGGTTATAGGCCGTGGCAAAATAGACCTCTTCAGTACCACATAAACCAATATCGATCACATTGCATCCAGCACTACGGATCCCATGGATTACTGAACGTTGAAATGCGGGGGCTGCTAATCGATTATCACCCCCAACCACGATATTATCAGCCTTGAGGTGTGTAGCCATAGCAAAGCCAGTTCTAAATGCCATAAACTCATCAATGTCTTCATCGATTAAGCCGTGAATACCAAAAGATTTAAAACAAGTTAGAGTAGCCATGTCTTTTTCCTCAAGTTTGTAATTTATACCGTTATCAATATTTTTGAGTGGTGATTTTAAATTGCTGTCTCGATAGGCCACATTAATGATTTAAAACAACTGGCCTGATTAACTTGGGGTGTAAATAGTCACTTAAATTAGTTGGCCGAAACTATCATTTACTGCCACTAAAGTAATTGATGAAATCACAGTGAGTGCTCTATTATTACCTTAATAGTTGTAAAGCAGTATTCGTTCCAATTTTTTAAGTTATTATATTGTAGGTTCTTATGGGTTTCATCGTGTGGCCAATGAAAAAAATTTGCATAATGAAAACTGAAATGAAAACCGAAATGAAAATTTATTTTGAATTGTAATCAGCGGTAGAAGTCTGATGTTCTGTGTTATCACAAGGTGTGTGAATATTGCGGACTTGTGCATTCGGGAAGCGCTTTTGGTGGCCGTTTAGAATTTTTTTGATATGCTGATAATTTTCAAAAGTTGGACTATTAGCATCATCATGGCCCTCCTTTGCAATTGTGAGTGTATTCACATCCCTTATAAGAAGCGATTTTTGGTCCCATCTATTTTTCATCCAACGGTCTCCCGGAAGCCACGAGGTAATAAAAAATTGCAGTAAAATAAAAGCAAAGGGCAGTGCAAGCCAAATTAGGTGATTGTAAAGGAGAGAAGAGAGAACAATTAATAAGCAAGTTAAGGTGCTATATATTAGAAAAAGTAGGGCTTTAGAGGGTGTCATCCTTGATCCTTAGCAGTTAAGCTTAAAACCGTTGATTCAGTCCTTGAATCAATCAACGCACTATATCCAGTCTAGCAACAAAAACTCGCTTGTATAGCTATTTAGCAGTTAATTTAGCTATCGCTGCCAAATAAATTGGTGTTGCTTCTTCTGCGGTGCTGATACAAGTATCAAGGTCACGCAACATACCGTCATCGAGCCTGTAAATCCAACTATGTAGTTGTAAATCTTGTCCTCGTTCCCAAGCATCTTGCACGATAGAAGTATTGGCAACATTCATTGTTTGCTCAATGACATGTAACTCAGTTAAGCGTTCCTGTTTGGCAATAGGATCAGCAATGTTATTTAGATGTAAGTGATGTTTATGTTGTACGTCCTTTATATGACGCAACCAATTGTCTACTAGGCCAAATTTGGCGTTATTCATTGATGAAATGACACCGCCACATCCATAATGTCCAGTGACAATAATATGCTTAACTTTAAGCACTTCAACGGCATATTGAATGACCGATAAGCAATTTAAATCGGTGTGAACAACACAGTTAGCGACATTTCGATGAACAAATAGCTCGCCGGGTTTGAGTCCAACAATTTCATTAGCAGGAACCCGCGAGTCTGCACAACCTATCCACAAATAATCTGGATTTTGCTGTTCGCTTAATGATTTAAAAAATCCAGGCTCTTGTTCTTCAACATGCTTGGCCCATTGAACGTTATTGGCAAAAAGATTAGGTAAAAATTTCATGAAACTCTCAACATTAGAAAATTAATAAAGACATAAAATGTCAATTTATGAGTGCGCACATCATAACGATATTTGAGAGTCTTTAACAGGGGAGTTTTGCTGGTCGGATGGGGGTAATAGCTTAAAATGTAAAAACGACAACCTAAATTGTCGTTTTTTTTAGTGCGGATGTTCTATTTAATTTCTTTACCAGCGGCTTGTAAATCAGCGTGGTAACTTGAGCGGACCATGGGGCCACTGGCTGCATGTGTAAAGCCAAGTTCTCGGGCTATATCACCCAGCTCATCAAATTCACTCGGCGGTACATAACGTACAACAGGTAAGTGATGTTTACTTGGTTGTAGGTATTGCCCAAGCGTTAACATGTCTACGTTGTGCGCTCTAAGATCTTTGAGTACATCGACAATTTCTTCTTTTGTCTCGCCAAGTCCCATCATTAGACCAGATTTAGTGGTTACTTCTGGGTGCATTTCCTTAAAGCGTTCAAGCAGTAATAATGAGTTCTTGTAATGCGCTCCGGGACGAACTTCACGATAAAGACGCGGGGCTGTTTCAAGATTATGGTTAAGAACGTCAGGCGGCGCAGTACTTAAAATTTGCAGCGCTTTCTCGATGCGACCTTTAAAATCAGGTACTAATATTTCAATTTTTATACTAGGAACTTGCACGCGAATAGCACTAACACAGTCGGCAAAATGCTGAGCGCCGCCATCACGTAAATCATCACGGTCAACTGAGGTAATAACTACATACTTTAATTTCATATCGCGAATAGTCGCAGCCAATTTCTCTGGCTCTTGAGCATTGACGGGTAATGGTCGGCCATGGGCTACATCACAAAATGGACAGCGGCGTGTACAGATCGCACCTAAAATCATGAAAGTAGCTGTTCCATGATTAAAACACTCGGACAAGTTAGGGCAAGAAGCTTCTTCACACACTGAATTTAGATCATGTTTGCGCATTGCACTTTTTATTTCATCAATGCGCGCCGTGCTGCTTGGTAGTTTTACACGTAGCCATTTAGGCTTGCGAAGTACTTGTGCTTTTTCTTGTTCAATGATTTTTACGGGAATAAATGCTAATTTATCAGCGTCACGTAATTTCTCACCGGCAACCAGTGTTGATTGTTTAATTTTAGTCATTTTTGAATCCTGTAATTTGCTCAACTTCACTGTAACCTAACAGCTTAGTGATAATTGGCATGAGATCTGTCGCCGTTTGGTTAACTTGTGATATATCGCAATAGTCACTGATTTGAACCATTTCTAGCCCTGCATAACCACAGGGATTTATTTGCTTAAACGGCGCTAAATCCATATTCACATTTAACGCTAAACCGTGAAATGAACATCCACGTCTTATGCGTAAGCCAAGAGACGCAATTTTCTTCTCGTCAACGTAGACGCCCGGGGCGTCTTTTTTAGGATATGCTTCAATACTATACCCATCTAAGAGTTCCACTAGGCTTTGCTCAATACGTGTAACAAGTTCCCGTACGCCAATTTTTAACCGCTTAATATCCAGTAAAAAATAAGCGACTAGTTGACCCGGTCCGTGATACGTCACTTGGCCACCACGATCCACTTTAACAACAGGAATGTCATTTGCAAACAGCATGTGCTCATCTTTTCCGGCTTGGCCTTGCGTAAACACAGGGGCGTGCTCCACAAACCAAATCTCATCAAGTGACTCAGGATGTCTATTGTCTGTATAAGCTTGCATAGCATGCCATACGCGTTCGTATTCTCGTTTGCCAAGATGACGAAAAATAATAGGTCGTGTTGATTTCACTAATGTATCAGTCATAGCTGGCGTACTTATAATACGTAACGAACAATATCAATATCTGACAGTGTTTTATAAAGGCTTTCAATTTGCTCTTTACTTGTCACGGTTAGAGAATAAGAAATAGAATGGTATTTACCAGAAGTACTAATTCTAACGCCAGGCAATTGCTTATATTGCTTTGGGGTTGCAACATCAAGAACCGCATTAACTTTTGTCGGTAATTCGTCGGTAGCCAAACCCATAATACGCAATCCGAATTCACACGGGAATTCTAGAATCTCATCAAACTTAGTGTCCATCGTTATCTCCAACACTTAAACAGACGGCGAACTTACTTCGCCTAAAATACAATATGAAAATAAGACTCATCACGACTAATCGACGTAAGCCATTATCAGCATAGGGCGCCATAGTCTCAGCGCACTTAAAAATTCGAGCTATAGTAACTGATCATTCTAACTTGAGCTAGCGATATGCGCTAAAACATAGGACAAGAGGCTGACATCCGATGTTTGCTGCGGTATACAATATATAAACGGGGTATTTTAGACGAAGAAACCACATCAATAATGTGGTTTCTAAAGGGAACAACAAAGCGTATGACGTGAATTAACTAAACCAGCCGCTAATCATCTGTTTGAAGTAATCCATGGTGCGTTTAAACCAACCACCTTGCTCTATTTCGTTTAAAGCAACTAACGGGTAGGTTGCAATATCTTTACCGTCAAGTTGGATAAAGACTTTACCAACAACTGTGCCTTTAGCTAGTGGCGCTTCAAGTTCTTGGGATAGCTCGAAACTTGCTTTAAGATTTTTACTTTGGCCACGACGAATCGTTAACGGCGTTGACTGTGTGATACCCAATTTAACTTCGTCTGTTTCGCCATACCAAATACGCTGGGTTGCAAATTCATGGCCAGCTTCGTAAGGGGTCGCTGTTTCGAAAAAACGGAAACCATAGTTGAGAATCTTCTTGCTTTCACTAGCACGTGCTCTAGCGCTTTTAGCGCCCATAACGACTGAAATTAAGCGCATGCCGTCTTTCGTCGCTGATGAAACAAGGCTATAACCAGCTTTAGACGTATGTCCTGTTTTCATACCATCTACGTTCATGCTTTTATCCCACAATAAGGTATTGCGGTTACCTTGCTTAATATTGTTGTAGGTAAATGATTTCACTTTATAAAGAGCATATTCTTCAGGCGTTTCGGTAATGATGGCACGTGCCAGCAGTGACATATCATAGGCTGTTGTTTTATGTTGGGTGCTATCTAAACCATGACTGTTCTCGAAAAAACTATTGGTCATGCCCAGCTCTTGCGCCGTGCTATTCATTATATCGGCAAAACCATCTTCGGTACCGGCAATATGCTCAGCCATCGCCACACAAGCATCATTACCAGATTGAATAACAATGCCGCGGTTTAAGTCGCTGATGGATACTTCTTTACCTACTTCAATAAACATTTTTGAAGAGTCTGGAAAGTTTTTAGCCCATGCATTCTCACTGATTGTGACTAAATCCGTTGATTTTAAATTACCGCTTTTAAGCTCACGGCCAATAATAAAACTGGTCATTAACTTTGTTAAACTTGCTGGTGCAAGCAACGTATGTTCGTTTTCTGAGGCGAGTATTTTTCCGGTTGCCTGATCAACTAAAATAAAACCTTTAGCTGCGACTGTTGGTTGGTTAGGGGTAATTTGAATTGCCATTGCATTGGCTGAAAGCAATAAAAGAGATACTGTAGTCGCTTGTTTGAGACGACGGGAAAATGTAATCATAAAGAACAATAACCGTAAGTGAGAAAAACTAGCTGTGGGCTAGTCTATTGAACCCGTAATACTAACCTGTTACTTCACTTTGATAAATGCTTTTGGGTAATTAAATCTGACTTTTTTTAGTAGGGCTTCACATTGTGTTAATGAAGAGAAAGGACCTAATAGCATGCGATGAATTCTACCTTGGGTTTGCACGAAGGAGGGCACTGACAGTTGATTTGCTTCAATCGTTGTTTGTGTACGTGCTTTAATTAAGCTTGATGAAGCAGCAAGTTGGATGTTACATACATTAGTGATGAAATTAGCGGGGCGTTTGATGTGAATTGCTTCGATGACAACATTCGCCGTTCCCTTTTTTAATACACCTAGTTTGAAGGCTGCGCCATAGGATAAATCTAGAATGCGATTCGGATGAAAAGGCCCCCTATCATTGACGCGCACTATGGTACTTTTATTGTTATCTATATTGGTCACTTTGACAAAGCTAGGTATAGGCAGCGTTTTATGCGCGGCGGAAAGTCGGTACATATCAAAAACTTCACCATTTGATGTTTGATGACCATGAAATTTACTTCCATACCACGACGCCAGGCCTGAAGCTTTGTACCCTTGAGCATTTTTTAAAACTCGATAGGTCATCCCATCAAGTTCATAATCGTTATTAGCCCAATTTGACGGCTCTACAAATACGGCAGGAATATCTTTAACTTCATGAGAATATGGCAGACGCGTTGGCGCATGATCTTGCTGTATAGCATAACGAGAAGTCGGTTTTGTGCTGCAACCGCTCATCATTGTCATTACAAATAATAGCGCAATATATAGAGGAAAGTTGCGTCTCATCGTCATTTACCGATTAACTTTACGATGGGTATGAATAGCCATAATAATACCAAAGCCACTCATTAAGGTAATCATTGAAGTTCCACCATAACTGACTAAAGGCAATGGGACGCCAACAACAGGTAATAATCCTGAAACCATGCCAATATTAACAAACAAATAAACAAAGAAGGTGAGAGTGATTGCACCCGCTAAAATTTTTGAAAAGGGCTCTTGTGCATTATTGGCAATAAATAAACAGCGCGCAATGATGAACAAATAAATACATAGCAGGACAATAACACCAATTAATCCAAATTCCTCACTGAGCACCGAGAAAATGAAATCCGTATGACGTTCTGGTAAAAACTCTAATTGAGATTGTGTGCCGTTAAGCCAACCCTTCCCGTCGAGTCCGCCTGAGCCGATGGCTATTTTAGATTGAATGATATGGTAACCATTGCCTAATGGATCCCTTTCAGGATCTAATAATGTTAAGACGCGGCGGCGTTGATAATCATGCAAGAAGAAGTACCACATTGCGATCGAAAATGGGATAGCAGAAACAATAAGAGAACAGATAACTTTCCAGCTCATACCAGCTAAAAATAGTGCAAAAATACCTGCACTACCTACCAAAATTGACGTGCCTAAGTCGGGCTGTTTATAGATAAGATATACAGGTATGGCGATTAAAATGACGCCTATACTGACATGTTTTAAAGTCGCAGGCAGTGCATAACGCGTGATGTAATGCGTAATCATCACAGGTAATATAAGCTTCATAGCCTCAGAGGGCTGAAATTTTGCAAAGCCAAAATCAATCCATCGCTGTGCACCTTTACCCACATGACCGAATAATAACGTGGCAACCAATAAACCGACACCAATAAAAAACAGGGGAAAAGCCCAGCGTCTTAAAAAGGTTGGAGCAAATTGTGCCACGATTAGCATGGCGGTTAATGAAACTCCAACATTTATGGCTTGTCGTTTCACCATGGCTATATTTTCACCGCTGGCGCTATATACTACGACGAGTGAGATACACATCAAGGCTAATAGCCCTGCGAGTAATGGGAAATCTAAGTGAATTTTGTGGCTTAGTGGTTGAGGTTTTGAAAAGCCTGCCCCAGCTCTATTAGCGTCCATGAATTGTTCCTGTTGAACTAGCTTGTGATTTTTTTTGTTTAGGTAAGGTATTGTGGGTTAGTAGAGACGTATTGTTGTTATCGTTTTTATTTAAATAAATATCAAATATCTTGCGGGCTAGCGGAGCGGCACTGCTGCTGCCTCCTCCCGCATTTTCGACAACTACAGTAATTGCTATTTCTGGCTTGTCAAACGGTGCATAACCCACATACATAGCATTATCACGATGGCGCTCTTTAATTTTCTTCGCGTCATACTTTTCATCAGCAGCAATACTAATTAGCTGCGCGGTACCTGATTTACCAGCTGAAATATAATCAGCGCCCTTGAATACATTATAGGCAGTACCCCCTGGTGAGTTGACTACTTTCCACATACCTTTTTGAGCAATCTCCCAGTTATAATTGTCTTTGAGGATCACCGGAGACTTTTCATTCGCTGGTAGTTGCAATAAGCCATTAGATCCTTGGCTAGCACCTAACAATTGAGGTGTATAAATTTTTCCTGATGCGGCAACAATAGCGGTAGCATTAGTGAGTTGTAAAGGCGTTGACGTCCAATAACTCTGACCTATACCTAATGATATTGTGTCGCCTGGATACCAAGGTTGGTTATGTCTTTCACGTTTCCATTGGCGTGATGGCATGATGCCACGTTTCTCTTCATGAATATCAAGTCCCGAATACTGACCAAAGCCAAATTGATCCATAAACGTACTTATTCGGTCGATGCCCAATCGGTTAGCTACATCATAAAAATAAGTATCACATGACTTTTCCATGGCGCGATAAACATCAACGTTGCCGTGGCCCCAAGCCAAATGGTCACGAAATTTCCGTTCGACATTAGGTAATTTGTACCAACCTGGATCTTTAATTGATGTGTGTTCGTTAATGATGTGTGCTTCGAGTCCAGCTAGTGCCATTAATTGCTTGATTGTAGAAGCAGGTGGATACGTACCCATCGTAGAGCGATTTATTAGCGGCTTGTCAGCAGAGAGCAGCTTCTTATAATTTTTTGTCGAGATGCCATGTACAAATAAGTTGGGGTCGTAACTCGGGCTACTAACCATGGCGAGAACGGCGCCATTACTTGGATCTACAGCTACTACAGAGCCACGACGACCAGCCAATTCTTGATAGGCTTTTTCTTGCAGTCTAATGTCAATGTTAAGGTACAAATCTTGCCCATGCTCGGGCAGTTCTTCTTTTAATATCCTAACGACTCGGCCGCGATTATTGACTTCAATTTCTCTATAACCCGGTTGACCATGTAAAAGTTTTTGGTAATATTTTTCAATGCCCAATCTGCCCATATCACGGGTAGCAGCATAGGTGGCTTCTTCGCCATCAAGTATAATCTTGGCTTGGTCTTTTTTATTGAGCCGCGCTACATATCCGAGCGCATGCGTTAAACTCTCGCCAAACGGATAAAAACGTTTTAACCGAGCTTCAATACGTACCCCCGGTAAACTGTGTAAATTAACGCTTAACTTAGCGACTTGTTCGGGGGTTAATCGACTTTTTAGGATAATACTTTTAAATCGACGTTGGCGTTTAGCTGATTTTAAAAAGCGTGCTCGTTCATCGTCACTAACAGTCACTAAATTAGCTAACTCATTTATCGTTTCGGTTAAGTCTTTTACTTTTTCTGGAATTAATTCCAAACTGAAAGTGGGAATATTTTCGGCGAGCACAATGCCGTTTCTATCATAGATTAAACCACGGTTTGGCGCGATAGGAATCACTTTAATGCGATTACCATTGGCTTGTGTTTGATAACTTTCATGGGAATTGACTTGGATGTTATAGAGATTTATTACTAAGACTAAAATTAGTATAACAACGCCGCAAAATGCGATGATGGCGCGCCGAGCAAAAAGTGAATTTTCGGCTGTTTGGTTTCTGATTGGAGTACGGTGGCGTAAAAACATGAGCAATCAAATAGGAGAATTGTTCGCATATTTGAACATAGTTTGATGAAATTCTCTATAGAAAACAAAAGAGAAAATTAAACACAGTAAAAAGATGGATTTTGAAGTGAATTAAAAGCGTTATTCGCGATGATATGGATGATTATTATTGATACTCCACGCTCGATATAATGCTTCTGCAACAATGACTCGCACCATAGGGTGGGGCAAGGTTAATGCTGACAATGACCACTTTTGTTCTGAGGCTCTAATACAGCTAGGGGCTAATCCTTCAGGACCGCCAATCAGCAAGCTGACATTACGACCGTCTAATTGCCACTTTTCTAGATTGGACGCTAATGTTGGCGTTGTCCAAGGTTTCCCTTCAACTTCGAGCGTGACAATACGATTGCCTTTAGGGATGGCTGCTAAGGTTAATTCACCTTCTTTATCCAAAATGCGTTTAATATCTGCATTTTTCCCACGCTTACCCGCTTGAATTTCAATCACTTCAAGTGAACAGTCACGTGGAAAACGGCGCAAGTATTCTTGCAACCCACTTTCCACCCAACTTGGCATTTTAGTGCCTACGGCAACCAGTTGAATTTTCATTTAACCGTTGATGTGCTTAGATTCGCCGCCCCACAATTGTTCAAGTCTGTATAGATCACGGCTTTCCTGATCCATAACATGAACAACAATACCATTCATATCTAATAAAACCCAACCGCCTTCTTTTAGCCCTTCAATACCTAAAGGAGGAATGCCAGCTTTTTTCGCTGCCACTAAAAGACTATTTGCAACTGAACGACAATGACGAGAAGACGTACCAGTACAAATAACTAATGTATCTGCCATTGGTGAAAGTTTAGTGACATCTAGAGTAACTAAATCTTTAGCTTTCATGTCTTCGAGATTTTCTATAATAAAATCAATTAGCTGTGTACCTTGCAATGGAATACCCTTAGTGGTGCAAAATAAAGTGCCGTATTTTAGCATTCTATCGCCACCGCTAACAGCTTTGTTCTCAGTTATTTGTCTAGCAGGGTCACAAAAAACAATCATAACTTTAATTAATACGCTAAATCATTGATTAGCACGCAATAATTCTTGAGCATTCGCCAATGTATTTTCACTAATTTTATTACCTCCCAGCAGCCGAGCCAATTCTTCAACACGTTCATTCTGGGCAAGTGGCACCATTGTTGTGCTTGTTGTTTGCCCATCTGTTTGTTTAATAACACGCATTTGGTTGTGACCACAACCAGCAACTTGCGGCAAATGTGTCACACAGGCTATTTGAGTCGATTGACCTAGTTCTCGTAACATGTCACCGACTGTTGCAGCTGTTGGTCCACTGATACCAACATCTACTTCATCAAAAATGAGCGTTGGAGTTGATACTTTATTAGCGGTAATAACTGAAATAGCCAAACTTATACGAGAAAGCTCACCGCCCGACACGACTTTACTGAGTGCTTCTAGGGGCTGCCCTGGGTTGGTGGTTACCAAGAATGACACATTGTCTAAACCATGTTTATGAATGGTACCCATCGTGTTGTGTTGTACATCAATCGAAAACTGGCCATGTGTCATGCCTAAGCGTGCCATGGATTTAGTCACTAATTTTTCAAGTTTGACGCTATATTTTAAACGACTCTCATAAAGCTCTGCTGCTTGTGTTGAATAATGAATCACAAGAGTGTCAAGTTCTGCTTGAAGTTCGCAAATTCTTTGGTCATCAAGTGTAATAGCTTTTAATTGATGGTGAATATTTTGATGAAATGCGGGTAATTCACTCGGTGATACCTGATGCTTTCGCGCAAGCTGTAGTGCTTTACTCAAGCGTTCATCAAGCTGTGATAATCGCTCAGGATTTTGTTCAACATTATCATTGTACGAAGAAATTTCTTGCGCGCTTTCTTGTACTTGAATTAATGCGCCTTGCAACATCTCGGTCAATGATTCAATGCTACTATCTTGCTCAATTAACTCGTCAAGGGTATGCAGTGCACTATTGAGTGCCGATTCGATATTAAAGCCATCATCATCTGTTAATTGATTCAGTAACTTTTGACAGCTCAATTGTATAGTTTCACTGTTTGACAGCCGTTGATGCTCAATTTCAATATGTCCAAACTCTCCTTCTCCTAGTGCAAATGAATCTAACTCTTCGGCTTGATATTGTAATAATTGAACTTGCGCGGTGGCTTGTTGTTGCGTGATTTTGAGCTGTTTTAATTCACTGTTGAGCTGTTGATAATTTTGGTATGACAAGGCGACTTGAGCATTTAACTTATGATGATTTGCGTATTGATCAAGCAGGGTTAATTGCAGTGCACTATCTAATAACCCTTGGTGGGCGTGTTGGCCATGAATATTGAGTAAAAACACCCCAATTTCTTTCAGTTGACTGATAGGTACTGGTTTACCGTTTATATAGCCTTTTGATCGGCCCTCACTTGATATTACCCGCCGTAATATACAGAGGTCATCATTATCTAGCTCTCGGCTTCGCAAATATTTTAATGCAGGTTTGTTTGTACTTACGGTAAAAGTAACACTGATATCAGCACGTTTACCACCAGGGCGGACCATGGACGCTTCACCGCGTGCGCCTAAGCATAATGAAATCGCGTCAATTGCTATCGACTTTCCTGCGCCTGTTTCGCCAGTTATTGTTGTCATTCCAGCACCAAATTCAATATCTAAAGAATCGACAATGGCAAAATCATTAACGGTTAGTTGAGTTAGCATAGTTATTACCTGTGGGTTGGTTTATACAGTGTTATACAGATATGTTTATTTATACAGTTGTTTTTGGCTGGCTGCAACATTTTTGTTCAAAGAACGGCCGTGTTACATATTAGTTGTTAGCGATGAATTGAACCTTATTACTCACAATGAGTCTATGGCTACGTCAATCATATAAGGAAAGCGAAAATTGGAGCAGGGAGTTAAAAAATCATATAGTGCAATCATACTGTCAGTATTGGTTCATTGTGCTTTGTTAATTGTAATTATTATGCAAGTTAATAATGGCGCTGAAAAAAAACGCACACTATTTGACACTAAACCGCCGCCTAAAATAGTGATTGCCGCTAAGTTGATTATTATGCCAAAGGCAAAGCCTGCTTCAAAAATAATAAAAAAAGAAGAGAAAAAACAGGCTGAAAAAACTCAATTAAGTGTGCCAATTAAAAAGACAGTAAAATCCAATAATATCAAGAACACCAAGAAACTAGTAATCAAGGATATTAATAAAACTCCCACTGTTATTAAGAATAAAGCCCCTGTCATAGTTAAGCAGCAAGAGCTCAAGACGTTAAATAAGCCAACTGTTATTGATGAGACAAAAGCATTAGTAACACGGCCTATATCATCATCTAAGGATGATAAAAAATCAGCATTGAGTACCATGGATTTTAGCCGTAAAGTATTGCAAAGACAGGTATCACAAGCGCCTATTTATAACGCTGAATATGAAAATGGCGGGATGTCTGTAATGAATAATAACTTACGGCAACATGAATATACCCAGATTGATATATCTGTTGAAGAAAAACGATTGATTAAAATCACTTGTGATTCGACGACAAAGAAAGTTACTGCAGTATTAGCAGGCTTAATGGGGGGAACTCTACGTTGTGAGCCGGGGCCTGATCTGAGTAAATTTATAAAGCAAAAGGCTAAGCCTAAATTTAAATACAAACTAGACCAATAAACGATTTAAAAGGTGAATAGCATGACCGATTTTGAAACCGTTAATCAATATTTGATGAGTCAGCTCGAAACGAGCTACAGTTTTCCGTTTGGTGAAGGTATCTATGTTTATAAAGTAAAAGCAAAAATGTTTGCCACACTCGCTTTGGGTAAAATGGGCAAAGATGATAGTGATAAAAAACAATGGTGGCTTAATCTTAAATGCGATCCTGAGGAAGCTGTCATGCTGCGAGACATTTTTCCTTCAATAATCCCTGGTTATCATATGAATAAACGTTTGTGGAATACCGTTATTTTGGATGGCTCAATTCCAAACGGTGAAATAGAGCGGATGATAGATAACTCGTTTAAATTAGTAGTGAGTAAAATGACTAAAAAGGAGCAGGCTTCAATTATTATTCATTCATAATTTCCCTGTTACTTGGTCGCCCCGTAGTACTCATTTGTTTATAAAGTCTAATAGTTGTTTGGTACTGAGGTTTTGATGTACATTATTGGGCCAAACTGCGTAAAGTGGAATCGGCTCCACTTCCCACTTAGGTAATAATTGAATTAAGGTATTGTTGGCGATTTCCTTTTCGATTAAGAAGTTGGGAGGTGTTGCGACGCCCGCTCCATTAATACAAAGCTGAGTCATGGCTTCTACGTTATTGACGCTAATATTACTTTCAAATGACACTGTGTGTTTTTCGTTGTTGGCGTTAATTAATGTTCGCTGATTTATCAGCATGTCTAGTTTGACCCAATTGAGTGTGGTGAGCTCGTTGGTGCAAGTTGGTGTTTTAACACCTTTTAAATATTCAGGGGAACACACTAACGTTCTGTTTATTTCACCGATGCGTTTGCATTTTAGATTGCTGTCATCCATTTCTCCCGCCCTGAACGCTAAATCAATGCCTTGTTCAATTATATCTTCGCGTTTGTCGGTATAAAGCAATTTTAATTTTAATTGCGGGTGTTGCCGCCCAAACTGAGCTATTTGAGCCGTTATTTTTGATTTTATTAATGCCGAAGGTAGCGTGAGAGTTAAGGTTCCTGATAATTGTTGTTCTTGTGAAATGACTTGACTTAAGCCATGTTGCGCGGCTTGTGTCATGTTTAATGCGTGTTCATACAACACCGAGCCTTGGGATGTTAACGATAAATTTCGCGTAGATCTGTAGATTAGCGCCGTACCCACATACTTTTCTAATTGAGTTAACTGATAGCTGACAACTGACGGGGAAAGTTTTAATTCTTTGGCAGCCGCTCTAAAAGAGCCTTGTTTAATTGTTTCTGCAAAAATAGCCATTGCTCGTAATTCATCAATCATAAATGCCTTATTATTAAAGTATGTAGAACAGTGATGTCTAATACTAGCATGTTATGTGAATAATAAAGGCGTTGTATAGTGGTCAAAAATTAGAGGAAATATTATGTCATTATTGATTGCTATGTGTTCATTTTCACTGGTTATGTCTGCTTCTCCTGGTCCGGTCAACATGATGATAGTATCGTCGGGCGCAAATTATGGCGTGCGCAACACATTGCCGTTTGTATCAGGTGCCACCATTGGCTTTACCTTGTTGTTGCTGTTCATAGGATTGGGTTTTTCCAAAGTGATCGAATTATACCCTGACTTCCTAAAGTATTTGGCGATAATAGGAGCTGTGTTTATTAGTTATTTGGGGATTATGATCGCCAGAGCAAAACCTAAACTTGATATTGAAGAAAGTAATAAGCCCACTTTTATGCAGGGGGTTTTGTTGCAATGGCTAAATCCTAAGGCATGGATTGCTTGTATGGTTGGCGTCTCTTTGTTTAGTGAAAGCGAACATTATCAACAGTTCTTGACGTTCTTAGTGGTTTATTTTTTTGTTTGTTATCTCTCTCTTTTTACTTGGTCAGTCATCGGAGACAAAGCAGCCATATTATTAAATAGTGAATTTAAGATGAAGCTGTTTAATCAAACCATGGGCGGCTTATTAATGGTGACATCGCTATTTTTACTCTTTCTGTGAGCTAAAATGTTGGCATAAAATGACTGAATATTACAACATTAATCTATCCTACAAACGCATAATCGAAGATGACCAAAATATAAACTAGAAGTAATACATTTTTAATTCTAAACTTATATAACTATTGGATTAGATTGGAGTTAGAAATGATGCTTAAGTTAGTAAATATATCTATATTGAAATGTTTAATATTTAGTTTCACCATGGCGTTACTTTGTTCTAATTCAGTTGCTTTTGCGAATGAAAAAATTGCTATCGGTTATTTTCAGAAAGGGAAATATATTGTAACCGAAGGGACTAAAACAGATACCGGCTATATATTTAACCAACAATCAAATAAACAAATCAAACTGTCGACTTTAGATTGGCCACCTTATATAGGCCAAAATTTATGTAACAAAGGTTGGGTATTTAAATTTACCGTCGCTTTATTAACGAGTAAAGGGTATCAGGTAGAAATTAATTTTTTGCCTTGGGCACGTGCTGTCAGATCCGTTGAACTTGGTGTTAGTGATATTTTATTTCCTGAATACTATATTGAAGATTCAGCGCCTTCAGACTATGTAAAAGGAAAGCGGCGCCGAGAAGTCTTAATGTTGTCTAATGAATTTCCTGGGGGCATGATAGGTTTTTTAAAACGTAAAGGAGAAACCAGTAAGTTCAAAGGTAACTTGAGTAGCCTTAAAGGAGAGGCGATTGGCGTGGTTAGAGGTTATC
>Ga0209395_1004166_pt1 | contig 17211 bp, 17 predicted proteins | sample GOMGulsemesocosm_3_FD_184635 | JGI IMG/M metagenome (GOLD analysis project Ga0209395, IMG submission 184635) | Methane-oxidizing microbial communities from mesocosms in the Gulf of Mexico - GOM9D Gulf of Mexico (SPAdes) (version 2) | ecosystem: Environmental > Aquatic > Marine > Cold seeps... | reverse complement strand
AAACACTTAAAACTTAAGGTGGTTATAGCAATGGGGCTCACCTCTTACCTTTCCGAACAGAGAAGTTAAGCCCATTAGCGCCGATGGTACTGCAGTTATGTGGGAGAGTAGGTCGCCGCCTTCTTTAATCCTCAATGTCTAACGATGTTGAGGATTTTTTTTGGTATAAACTCAAAAAATATGACTTGAATAGGCTGTTTTACTTGAGATTGTGGTATTAATCGTGTTTGATGATTTCAAGATGTATAGAAATAGCGTAATACACATAAAAAGGATAACTGTTTATACATATTTATGACCTGATATTTTTTGCAAATTATCTTTAGTCATTGAAATACTGCAGTATATGATACTGAATTTGTAGGGTATGATTTATTTTCGACTAAACTGAGTACAACTAAAAAATAGTAATGATGGATTGAAAATAATTTATTAAAAGCACCTTTGGGGCACTTGTGGCAATTTCGGTAGTTTCATTACTAAGTTGTTTTTGTGATGATAGTCCGCCAGTAGGAACTATTCCTCCAGTGAGTAATCCTTCACAAGGAGGAGATCGTATTGTAAAAGGAACCCTAGCTAGTATCAGTGCTAATCATGGACATAATTTAATAGTCTCAAGCAGATGTGCAAGTGGTGTGCAAAAAAACTATGCGTTAGCTGGTGATGGACATAGTCATAATGTTACAGTAAGCGCAGCTAATTTTTCTAATTTAGCTAATGGACATCAAGTTTTAGTGACTTCAACTTCTGGAGATGGACACACGCATTCGGTTACTATTTCATGCACTTAAAGGCTAATAAGATTAAAATATATAATACAAAAAACCACTCTGATTAGGAGTGGTTTTTTGTATTATATCTTTTGCCTAGCGGTTAAAAGAAATTAGCAATTCCTTTTAGTGATTCAGTGTCTAAGTTTGACTGTTTTATCACATCAACAAGCTCTATTATTTGAGATGGATTCATATTGTTTCCTAAAACACGTACAATTCCAAAACCTTTAGAGTCGTCACTTCCAAAAATGATAACTTCATCAATGGATGTTTCAGATCCTAAATATTTTATAATAGCTCCTTGTTTATCGCCCCCATATTTGATAAGCGTTTTATAGGATTCATCAGAAAGGATTTGATTTATTTTTGTTCTTTCGGTTTCGTAAACACTACTATTATCAGTAGTTAATTTAAAGCCTAAAAAGTTTAATTTTTCAACCGATTTATAAGCTTGTAATTGACCTTTAGTTAATGATTGTTCTGTAATATTCAATGAGCTAGTTGGTATATCAGCAACCATAAAGTTTTGGTTTTCTTGATTAGCAACATAATATTTTTGAAGACTAGGCTTGTTATTACAGCTTATAAGAAGTAGTGTAATAAAAAGTGTCGAAAAAATGAATTTGATTGATTTCATATGATGATTGATTATAGTCTCGTTAAGAGTATTCGATAAGTTTCGAATACTCTTCCGAGGCTGAGTTAATTTATTTCTTTTTAGCTTTCTTTAAATGTTCACCACCAGGAATGTTCATCTTCTTTGTTAATTTTGAAACTTGTTTTAAATCAAAATCACCAGTAAGTGTTAATAATACAGTTTCAATATTTTTTCCATCTACTTTTAACTCAGTTCCTTTTACAAACATTAATAGTTCACTAACCTTATTAGAATTGCTTCCCTCTTTCATATAAAACTTTACATTGGTATCACCGTCTTTAACACGCATCAACTCTTGTAAGTTCGATTTTTTAAGATATTTAGACATCATGTTTTGCATTTTTGTCGTAGTAGCGTCACTTTTACTAACAAAAACTTTTAGACTAGTAATGTTTTTAATCAGGTTAATATATTCTTCAGCTTCAGGATCTTCAGTACTTACGTCAATTTTACTCATTAAATTGAACATATTCGAATTAACTATTACTGAGGTTATCCCATCTTGATCTTCTAATGAATCAAAATAATTTTGAGCTGATGCTACTAATGGTAACAATGCCATTCCTAATATTAATATAACTTTTTTCATGATTTTAATTTTTAACTATTTGATTTAATGATTTGTTTTGAAAATTTGATTTTTAGTGTTGTCAAACTTATTTAAATACAGCATTTTTTCTGTGCCAGTATTAAAGTTGCTTGATAATAATTGTAAGGCTTCTTTAGTTTGATAATAGGCTTGTAAAGCTTCCTCTTCTTGGTTGTTGTTTTTAACTTCGCTAAAAGTATAAAAACCGATAGCTAAAACTAAACTCGCTGCAATAGTAAGCCATTTAAAATGAACTTTTCTAGGTTTTAATGGCACTGATCTACTTGAAGTTTCATTTTTAGCGGTAGTAAAGTATTGAAACAAATATTTGTATTGCTCCAAATGTGGCGCCACATTCGGTGAAGAAAAATAACTGCGCAATTCTTTTTCTTCAGCAATAGAAGTTTCAGCTTCTAAATACTTTTCTATTATTTTTTCTATGTTATTTAATTCCATAGCTGTGTTTTTTTATGAGTTGTTCTCTAATTGTTTTACGAGCTCTAGATAGGGTTACTCTTACCGCTGTTTCTTTCATTTCTAATACTTTTGCAATGTCAGAAAACTCATATTGTTCAATATCTCTTAACTGCATTACCATACGTTGTTGTGATGGTAGTTGTTGCATTAATTTGTCAACCCAAGCCAAACTATCTTGGTGCTCTATTTTCTTTTGTAATTCAACAGATTCATCTTTGTAATTGTTATGTACGATTCTTAAATTTTGTGCTTGTTTTGACTTTAATCTATCAAAGCAATAATTTTTGGTCATCGTCATAGCAAATGCTTCTACATTTTTATACGAACTTATTTTCGTTTTATTGGTCCATAATTTTAATAGTATTTCTTGAGTAGCATCCTCAGCTTCTTCATTTGATACTAACAAACGCTTTGCCAAACGGTATAGTTTGTCTTTAAAAGGTAAAACCAAGTTTAAAAAAGCAGTTTGATTCATTTAGTTTTATAGTTGTTCTTATAAGTAAGACGATTCAATTTCTAATTTGTAACAAGAAAACATAATTATTGTTTAAGAAACCGTTAAAAGTTTTATTTTATGAATATCCGTATTGTATTATAATTGTTTCTTAGGCATTATTCGGAATCTCATTATCTAGCTTTTATAATGAGAACTTGAAACAAATTCAGGAGAGGTACTTATTTTTTGTTAATTCTGACAATCAATTTTATTAAGAATACTTTTAGTGAACATAAATAAATTAAAGTAACTTACGCTTGGTCCTTTTACAAGAGAGCGGGACAGTATAATAAGAATATTTTTTCTCTTTGGTTAATGATTTATTAAAGAATACATATAGATGAAGCGATTTAAATATAACATATTAACCATACTTTTTTTTGGGGTTATAGTTACTGGATGTTTTGATGATAATGATGATGTAATTACTCCCTCAACCACTATTGAAATTGGGGGTTTTGTATGGAAAGGAATGAATAGTTATTATTTATACAAAGATAATGTTGCTGATTTAGCTGATGATAGGTTTGTAACACAAGGTGACTTAAATAATTATATATCAGGGTTTTCTTCTCCGGAAACACTATTTGAAAATTTAGTTTTTGATAGGTCTACAACGGATAAATTTAGTTGGATTGTTAATGATTATCAAGCTTTGGAAGCTGCATTTGCTGGAGTGTCAAAAAAAAATGGAATGTCATTTGGTTTTTTTTCCGATCCTGATACCAATAGTAATAAAGCTTATGGTTATGTAAGGTATGTACTTCCTGATTCTAATGCTGCCAATAATGGAATTGTTAGAGGAACGATATTCAATAGTGTTAACGGAGTTGAAATAACCTATGATATTGTAACTAGTCAGATTGATAACGGAATTATATCAAGTTTGGCTGAAGATATTTATACTATTGGATTGGCTACTTATGATGGGTTTGTAGTTACTCCAACAGGTACAACCACGGAATTAACTAAATCAGTATTAACAGAAAACCCGATTTTATTAGCAAATACTTTAGATATAGGAGGTACAAAGGTTGGGTATTTAATGTACAATGGGTTTACGGCTAATTATGATGATCAATTAAATAATGCATTTGCAAGTTTTCAAGCTAATGGAGCAACAGAGTTAGTATTAGATTTTAGATACAATCCTGGAGGATCTGTCCATAGTGCTGTAACTTTATCGAGTATGGTGACAGGTCAGTTTGCTGGACAAATATTTAGCACACAACAATGGAATACGAAATGGCAAAGTTACTATCAACAAAATGACATTACACAACTGATTAATACTTTTGTGACTACTACTCGAAGTGGTCAGGCATTACATAGCTTAAACTTAACAAGAGTTTATGTAATTACAACAGGCCGTTCAGCTTCAGCAAGTGAACTGGTAATTAATGGATTGAACCCCTATATTGATGTAGTTCAAATAGGAATAGCAACAACTGGTAAGTTTCAGGCTTCTGTAACCTTATATGATTCACCTAATTTCAGAAAAACAGGCGCTAATCCAGGGCATAAATATGCCTTGCAACCTTTGGTGTTAAAGTCATTAAATAGTATTGGTTTTACGGACTATTTTAGTGGGTTTAGCCCAGACCCTACAATGGAATTAGCAGAAAATTTTAGTAATATGGATGTTTTAGGAAATGAAACAGAGCCTCTGTTGGCGTTAGCATTAGCGGATATTACAGGTGTAGGAAGATTCATAACTACTGAAGAAAGACGAAAAATAAACGATATAAAAACAATTGATTTTGTTAACCATCCTTTAGAAAGTACCATGCATATTGAATGATAAAATAAAGGTAGTTTGTTAAATTAGAATCATAAAAAATGCCTTTCGGAAACGAAAGGCATTTTTTATGGAGTTAAAAATGTTAACTTATTTTATGATAAAAAACATTAATTTTTATAAACATTATAGGCTCCATCACTTAATACAATTGTTTCTAATAAGCTATTGTCAGTTAAGTCATAAACAACCAATTCCCCTGTACCAGCATTATAATCTGGTTTTGTTCCAAATAATTTATCATTCTTAATGGCTAATCCACCATAAAGCAAGTCTTGAGTTATTATAGACGTTGTTGGTAATACTGTATCACTTTCTCCCATTTGATAAATAGCTCCATCTGCATAGTAATAAATCTGACCATTTACATAATCCATCATACTTGGGTGTTCAGTTGCTCCAAAGTCTAACGTTGTTGCAACAGTATCATCAGTAGTGTTAATTTTTATTAATTTACCACCTGTTTCATTACCGGTCCAAGAAGGGATACCTTCACAAACGACCCATATATTATTTGCAGTATCCACTAACATTTCATCAGGGACATCACCTACGCTAATTGTTGTTACTGTATCATCAACAGCAATTACAGAAACAATGTTTCCTTGATTCCATCCTCCCTTGTTAGTCACATATAATTTACCATTAACAGCTACTATTTGTTCAGGTCCCTCAACTACAGGTATTGTTGATGTAACAGTATAAGTTGCCAAATCAATTACTGCAACAAAATCATCATTAGCATCCAAGCCATCTCCCCAATTGGTTACATATCCTTTACCATTGGCAAAAGCCATATAACGAGGATTGTCTAAACCAGTATTTATAGTTGCAACACTTGTAAATGTATATCTGTCTACTATTTCAATTTTTTCAGAGCCATTTAAAACTATAAAAGCTAAATTATTATAAAATGCAATTGATTGTCCAGTATCTCCTAATGGTGTATTATTTACATTATTGAATATTGTATTTTCTGATATGGATATATCATCTGAAATAAAAGAAACTGAAGCTCCTCCACTACCTGCTCCACCTTGATTTACTACAAGGATACCATTTTCATAAGCACCTAAGGGTACAGGTTGAAAGTTTACACCTTCATCATCCGTACATGATGTAAATGTAAGTGCAGTGGCGAAAAGCCCTAAAATTAAATGTTTTGTCTTCATAGCTTAATTGTATTTGTAATGTATTGATATTAAAAAATTAGTATTTGGCATTGGACGAGTGGCAACCACCTCGTATTTTTTATTAAAGATATTATTCACTTTTCCTGAAAGAGTAAAGGTATTTTTTCTCAGTGCTATATTAAAGGATATTCCAGCGTTTGACACCGAATAACCTAATAAACTTTTTGAGTTATTACCGTTTGTAAAAACAGCATCAGTAAATACATTCTCATAAAAGGTTGTAAACTTTTTGAAATGATAGGATATGTTTCCGTTGAACTTATGTAAAGGTACGTAGATAAGTTGTTTGTCGGTTTCTTGATCTATTGCTTTTACATAAACATAGGTTCCAGAAAGATGTACACGATGTTTTTTAAAACGCAGTTCCGTTTGTAAAGTAGCTTCGATACCATGATTTGTTACATTCACAAAATTTTGCGGATGCCACACCCCGCTATCATCTGGAGTCCACTTAATCATATCATTGGTATCAATATAAAAAGCAGCTAATTGAAGACTACTTTTTTTGTACCTGAAAAACTGATTAAAACTAGCTTGATAAGATGTCTCAGGTAATAAATCAGGGTTTCCTAAACCTTCCCAGTACAAATCATTAAAGGTTGGTATTCTAAAATTTTTTGATCCGTTTACACCAACTTTGTACCATTTTAAGGGTTGATAGTTAATATCAAACGATCCTATAAATGGTACTTTATAGGTGTTAGTGACCCCTTTTCGAGCTGTTAAATTATAGGCAAATCCTTTAAAAGGTTTGTGGTTTACGGATAAAATCCCTGCAATACTTCTTCGGATATTTTTATCAATATTATCACCTTCAGCTTCAACTAAATTGGCATCTATTGCTCCTTTAACCTTTAATTTATGGGAGAATTTATAATCAACATCAGCATTTGCAATAATGGTACTCACTTCACTACCAGAAAATAAATGTTTTTTGCGTTTGTTTTCGTAATATTTAAATTCTTCTTCCAAATTAGCAACCCTCACATTGTAATTAGTCTTAGTTGCTTTACGACTCCAGGCAAGCATGAATCTTCTGTTTTTATCGTCTAATCTACTTTTTGTAGGTACTGTTATTGTTCTTGATGAATTTCTCTTGTTAGTAAAATAGCTATAATAGGCTTTTAGTACATCACGCTTTCCTAATTTATGTGCGGCATTATATCCTATAGAAAAGTTTTCTATTTCTCCATTATCGTTTTTTAAGTCAGTTTCTAAAAACGGATAATCATTCTCTGCCGCTTGGTGTCTCACATATCCGTTAAAATAATTTTTTTCATCTGCAATAGTGAATGCCCCAGATTGTATGTAATTTTCATAACTACCAACAGCTGAATTTAAACTAAAATGTTGCTGTTTTTTAAAATCTATTTTATGTTGTAAATGCACACTACCACCAATTGCTCCACTTCCATAAAGAGCACTTCCTCCTCCACTTTTAACAGAAACTTCATTAAAACCTCCTAGGCCAACATTGTTAAAGTCGGTTTGCCCTGTAGTTTGCGAGTTGATATTTATACCGTTCCAAATTACAGCGGTTTGTGAAGAGTTTGTACCTCTGAATGATACAGAACTTAACATGCCTAATCCGTATTCTTTAAAATAAAGTGTACTGTGTTGGCGTAATAGATCGGTTAAAGAACCATTCTGGTTTTGTAATATAGAATCGGAAAGTTTTACGATGATAGTTTTGTCGGCCGCATTTTTTAAGCGAACATCGGATAAGGTTACCGTTTCTAATTTGATAATAGAATCTTGTTGCGCATACAAAGTTGTACATGCAAAGAGAGCAAAAATGAAAGTTATAAATATTCTATTCATACATATAAGCTGTCCTTCGCCAGAAAACAGTACAATATTTAGTTTATGAATTGGCAGGTCTCCTGACTTACATCTTATTGTTACCTTCCCATCAAAATTGACAGTGGTTTAAAGAGTACAATAAGTGCCTTTCGGCTAAGCTTACAGTTGCTGGGACAGTTTAAGTTTTTCACTTAATTCCCTTTTAATTTAAAGTCAAAAATATCTCAACTTTAAAACCAAATTCGGCGCGAAAGTAATATTTTTTATTCACTTTTGCAGTATAAAGTTAACTAATATTAAATGAAAAATTCGGTTTTTAATTGGAGTGGAGGGAAAGATAGTGCACTTGCATTACACTATATTCAGCAACAAAAAGAGTATGATATAAAAAGATTATTGACTTCCGTAAATGATACTTTTGATAGAGTGTCTATGCATGGAGTTCGCTCAGAATTATTGCGTGAACAAGCAATGTCTTTAGGTATACCGTTGCAAGAATTACGTTTGCCTGAAAATCCAACAATGGAAGTGTATAATGACTTGTTAACAGACGTGAACAACACGTTAAAAGAAAAAGGAATTACACATAGTATTTTCGGTGATATTTTTTTAGAAGATTTAAAAAAGTACAGAGAGGAACAATTAGCAAAGGTAGGGATACAAGCACATTTTCCACTATGGAAACGTGATACTAAGGAGTTGGTACATGAGTTTATAGATTTAGGGTTTAAGACTATTTTGGTATGTACAAAAGCAGAGTTTTTAGGAAAAGAATTTGTTGGCGAAGTAATTACAAAAGATTTTTTGAAAGAACTTCCTAAGAATGTAGATCCATGTGGTGAAAATGGTGAATTTCATACGTTTGTTTATGATGGGCCAATTTTTAAGAACCCAATAGATTTTACCATTGGAGAAAAAGTGTATAAAACGTACGATGCACCAAAGAAAAAAGAAGATGCCTGCTTTTCTAGTACACCAAGTACCAAAGAAATGGGCTTTCATTTTTGTGATTTAATCCCTGTTCGATAGCCAAAAAAAACCTAACGAATGGGTTTGTTTTATGGTGAACGTAATGATAATATTGAATAGTATTTTCATCAAATCAATAATATTAAATAAATGCTGCTTTTATAATATGACAAAAAATATAGTATACTTATTTGCGTTGGTTTTTCTGATTTCTTGCAAGAAAAACAATACCGAAATTAAAGCTGTTTCTGATAAAGGAGAAACGATTAAAACAGAATTCGCAACGGGTTTTGAAGTGATAGAATATGAAAATTATAATGTTATATCTCTTAAAAAACCTTGGCCAAACGCGGATAAAACATTTACGTATTTATTGGTAGATAAAAACAAAGAGGTTCCAGAAAATGTCAGTTATGACGCATTGGTAAGAGTTCCTGTTGAAAAAATTGTAGTTACTTCTACAACACATATTCCTGCATTGGAGTCTTTAGGTGAAATTGATAAGCTTGTTGGTTTTCCTAACACAAAATTCATTTCTTCAGAAGCTGCTCGAAAACGGGTTGATTCGGGAGAAATTAAAGAGTTAGGGAAAAATGAAAACATTAATACGGAGGTGCTTTTAGATATACAACCAGATGTTGTGGTTGGTTTTGCGGTAAATGGAAATAACAAAACATTTAATACTATTCAAAAGGCAGGAATACCAGTTTTGTATAATGCAGCATGGATAGAGCAACATGCTTTAGGAAGAGCTGAATGGGTGAAATTTTTCGGGTACCTATTTAAAAAAGAAGCTAAAGCAAATACGGTTTTTAATAAAATTGTAGTTGATTATAAAAATGCTAAAACTTTAGCTAAAAAAACTACAGATAGACCTACTGTATTGGCTGGATCTATGTTTAAAGATGTGTGGAATGTACCTTATGGAAATTCATGGGTGGCACAGTTTATTTCAGATGCTGGAGGCGATTATTTATGGGCAGAATCAAAAGGTTCAGGGAGTATAGCACTTAATATTGAATCTGTATTGGAAAAAGCCCAACAAGCCGATTGTTGGATAAGTACTGGTGGGACTGCTGATAAAAAAGAACTTACTGACAGGAATCAACACTATGCTCAGTTCAAAGCTTTCCAGGATAATGATACGTACATAGCAAATAGAAAAGGAGCAACGGGAGGTTTATTGTTTTATGAACTTGGACCTAACCGGCCTGATTTAATATTAAAAGATTTGATAAAGATATTTCACCCGGAATTATTACCTAACCATGAACTGTTTTTCTATCAGAAAATTAAATAGTTAATAGGCATTATGAAAGCGGTACAACTGAAGTAATCTGTTAGTATAATCAAAACTACCTTACTTAGTTTAGCCCTAAATTATTCATAGATTGCTTTGCTCTATTGCATGTCGCTCGCAATGACTTGTCATTTCGACGATAGGAGAAATCACATTATCAAGGAATTGTAACGAAGCTTCTAAACTAATAAATAATTAATGATACACTATATAACAGGAGGAGAACGATCAGGAAAAAGTAGTTACGCTCAAAAATTAGCACTCACTTTATCGGATAACCCCAAATATATTGCTACTTCAAGAATATGGGATAGCGATCATCAAAAGCGAATAGACAGACATGTGAATGATAGAGATGAACGTTGGACTTCAGTAGAAGAAGAAAAAGAAGTTTCAAGATACATCTTTCAAAAGGAAACAGTTGTAATTGACTGCGTAACATTATGGCTTACCAATTATTTTGTTGACACTAAAAATGACATTGAACAATGCTTAATATTGGCAAAAGAGGAGTTTAATAAGTTATTAGTTATTGATGCAAATATCATTATAATTTCCAATGAAATAGGAATGGGGATTCATGCGCAAACTGAAGTAGGAAGAAAGTTTACAGAGTTGCAAGGATGGGTGAACCAGCATATAGCTAAACATGCAGACAAGGCAACTTTTATGGTGTCTGGATTAACATTAACATTAAAATAAATGCAAACATTTACTATAACATCAATTAATAATAGACTAAAAACAGCTTTACAGGAAAAAATTGATCAAAAAACCAAACCTTTGGGGGCATTAGGAATGTTAGAGGATATTGCCTTACAAATAGGACAAATTCAAAGTACCCTTAGCCCCGAAATTAATTCACCTTCAATAGTTGTTTTTGCAGGAGATCATGGTATTGCGAAAAAAGGAGAGGTCAATCCATTTCCGCAGGAAGTAACGGCACAAATGGTGTTGAATTTCGCTAATAAAGGCGCGGCAATTAATGTGATGTGTAAAACTAATGATTTGGATTTGTATGTTGTTGATGCTGGTGTAAATCATAATTTCTCATCTAATGATGTAATTATTAATGCTAAAATAGCTTTAGGAACACAAAATTATGAGGAACAAGCTGCCATGACGAATGAGCAGTGCACTCAAGCTATAAATAAGGGAGCAGATATTATTAAAGGTATTCATGCTAAAGGATGTAACACAGTTGGTTTTGGCGAAATGGGGATTGGTAATACGTCATCTGCCGCACTGTTAATGAGTTCGTTTTTAGACATTCCTATAGAAGAATGTGTAGGAGCTGGTACTGGATTAAATACAGATGGTGTTAACAAAAAAGCAGCAATATTATCAGCTGTCATTAAAAAACACCAAGTAGCATCTCCTATGGAAGTTTTAAGAACTTTTGGAGGTTTTGAAATAGCAATGATGTGTGGCGCAATGTTACAAGCGGCAGAATTAAAAATGGTAGTTTTAATTGATGGTTTTATAGTTACATCGGCCTTATTAGTTGCAAAAGAAATTGATGAAAATGTACTTGATTATTGCGTGTTTGCACATACATCTGGAGAGCAAGGACATCAAAAAATATTAAGTCATTTAAAGGTAAAACCAATTCTTAATATGGGATTACGTTTAGGAGAAGGGACTGGTGTAGCACTAAGTTTTCCTATATTGAAATCGGCGGTTAATTTTTTAAATGAAATGGCAAGTTTTTCCGAAGCTAATGTTACTAATAACTAATTTATGTTAAAAAGAGAACTACATACATTTTTGACGGCAATGATGTTCTTTACAAGAATTCCCTGTCCGAAATGGGTTGATCATAACCCTGAAATTTTATCAAAAAGTGCTAAATACTTTTCCCTTGTAGGAGTGTTGATTGGTACTATTGGTGCTTTGGTTTTTTTAGCATCGTCATATGTGTTTTCTAAAGAAATAGCCATATTATTCAGCATGCTAGCTACTATATATGCAACGGGAGCTTTTCATGAAGATGGTTTTGCCGATGTCTGTGATGGCTTTGGCGGCGGATGGACTAAAGATAAGATATTAGCAATAATGAAAGATTCCACTCTAGGAACCTATGGTGTCATAGGGCTAATTCTAATTTTAGGAATAAAATTTTCTACATTAAATAATATGGAAATTATCTATTTGCCATTACTAATAATAACAGGTCATAGCACAAGTCGTTTTATTGCCACTACATTGATTTTTACGCATCCGTATGTAAGAGATACTAATAGTAAGTCGAAACCAGCAGCAACAAAAATTACAAAATCAATGGTTTTAGTCAGCGGTTTTTTAGGTTGTATGCCTCTGGTGTTCTTTTTTAAATGGCAAGTTTTTTTGGTGCTTATTCCTATGTATTTCTCTAAAGTTTATTTAGCGAAGAAATTTAACAAATGGATCGGCGGGCAAACAGGAGATTGTGCTGGAGCTGTTCAGCAATTAAGCGAAGTAGTATTTTATTTAAGTTTTATAGTATTATGGAAATATATTTAATACGGCATACCACTCCAAAAATAGATAAGGGTATTTGTTATGGGCAGTCAGATATTGATGTTCAAAATTCGTTTGAGGGTGAGGTTATCGCTATAAAAAAAAATATTCCTACAAGTATTGAGAATGTAGCAGTTTATAGTAGTCCATTAATACGATGTAAAAAACTAGCGCAGTGTTTTAGTAAAGAAATTACTTTTGATAAAAGATTGATGGAAGTTAATTTTGGTGACTGGGAATTACAGCCGTGGAATGCTATTAATGAAGACGATTTAAATACCTGGATGGCAGACTTCGTTAATGTTGCTCCATCTAATGGAGAATCTTATGTTCAATTGAGTGAACGAGTTAATACAGCTTTTGACGCTATTGTTAAGGACTCGGGAGAAGACAAAATTATTGTTGCTCATGGTGGAGTAATCAGAGCTATAGTTGCTAAGATTAAACAAATAGATTTAAAAGATTCCTTCAGTATTAAAATTCCATATAATCATGTTGTCAAACTTGTCAAAGATGAAAAAGGAATACATATAAAAGAAGGATTGATACTGAGTGAGTGTAACTAGCATAAAAAAACGAAGGTCTTAAGCTATTACCTAATTACGAATTGTATTTTTACAAAAAAGAATTGAATTGGAAACACCAAAATCATATACTAAAATATTCATAGTGCTACTTGTTGTATTGGTAGTTTGTTTCTTTTTAAATATTTGTTTAGGATCTGTAAGTATTCCTTTTAAAGATGTTGTTGCAGCAATACTAGAAGATAATAGTACAAAGTCATCTTGGCAACATATTATTATAAATTACAGAATACCAAAAGCGACTACCGCATTACTTGTAGGTTCTGGACTAGGTGTATCAGGTTTATTAATGCAAACTTTATTCAGAAACCCATTAGCAGGACCTTATGTTTTAGGACTAAGTTCTGGAGCCAGTTTGGGTGTAGCCATAGTTATTTTAGGGTCTTCTCTATTTGGCGGAGCATTTTCAGCGCTGTTATTAACAAAATGGAGTTTGGTTATCGCATCAAGCATAGGTAGTTTTTTAGTATTACTAGCCGTAGTTTTAGTTAGTATTAAAGTAAAAGATACAATGGCTATATTAATCATAGGGTTAATGTTTGCAAGTGTTACAGCAGCAATTGTAAATATGCTTTCTTATTTTTCTACTGCAGAGCAATTACAGCGTTATGTGTTTTGGAGTTTCGGTAGTTTAGGAAACCTTTCTTGGAATGAATTACTCATTTTAAGTGTTATTTATCTCATAGGGGTTATTCTAACCATACTTTCTATTAAATCCTTAAATGCGCTGTTGCTAGGTGATCACTATGCTAAAAGTTTAGGATTGAATATAAAAAAATCAAGATTCATTATCATTGTGGCTACAAGTTGTTTAGCGGGAAGCATAACTGCTTTTGCTGGACCTATTGCATTTATTGGATTAGCAGTTCCTCATCTTACAAAATTAATTTTTGATACTTCTAATCACAGAATATTGGTGCCAGCAGTATTATTTTCAGGAAGTATTTTAATGTTAATTTGCGATAGTATAGCACAACTGCCTACGAGTGAATATACGTTGCCTATTAATGCAGTAACGTCTTTAGTAGGTGCTCCAGTGATTATTTGGTTGTTAATGAGAAAGAAAAAAATGTTTGTATAACCCGCTAGTGGGTTAAATTTATACCTTGAATAGGTAGTTGATTTTTAAAATAAAACCTTGAAAAAAGAAACTGAACATATCGTTTTAAAAGCTGAGGATTTATCCATTGGGTATCAATCCAAAAAGGAAACACATACTGTTGCGAAACATATTAATTTTGAACTTAAAAAAGGTGAATTAGTTGGGCTCGTTGGTGGAAATGGTATTGGTAAATCTACGTTGTTAAGGACACTTACAAATACCCAGCAACCTTTAGCAGGTACTATTCATATTAATCATCAGGAATTAACACAAATTAATCAACTTACTTTAGCAAAACAGTTGAGTGTGGTGCTTACTGAAAATGTTTCTCAAACAAATTTATCCGTTCAAGAGTTAATTGCTTTAGGAAGGCAACCGTATACCAACTGGCTAGGGACTTTATCGGATTCGGATATTGAAAAAACGAAAGCCTCCTTAGATGTTATACAAATTAAGGAACTTGCTCATAAAAAATGTTTTGAATTGAGTGACGGGCAATTACAAAAAGTAATGCTTGCTAGAGCTTTAGCTCAAGATACTGATTTGATAATATTAGACGAACCCACAACGCACTTAGATTTATATCATAAAGTATACATTTTAAAATTATTGCAAAGATTAGCTAAAAAGACTCATAAAACGATTCTGTTTTCTACACATGAAATAAATGTAGCTTTATCTATGTGTGATAAACTAATTGTCATGAAACAGGAGAAAACTCATTTTGGTACACCTCAAGAATTAATTAGTAATAATGCATTTGATGACTTGTTTCCGAAAGATTTGGTTGCTTTTGATGCTGATAGTAGTTCTTTTAAAATAAAATAGTTTTTAACTGTTATCTTTTAATAAAGATAATTATTAGGTGTAACTACTTAATTAGTAAATAATTGTTTGGTTAAATTCTTCCCAACCTCCCTATACTTAGTGACTAATGACCTCCCTATAACTAGTGACTTAAAATCACTGTTTATCACTATTGTACTGCTCGTTCTTTTTATTTTAATTTGCCTCTCTAATAGACTGTTTATACCTATACAATATAAAAGTAATCGTTAATTGTTTATAGATAATGATGATCCCGTAGAATCAATTTTTTGGGCATCATTCATAATGTTTATAATTATTTAAAGATGCTTTTTTATTAAAAGATGAATGGCTAAATTTTATATTTAAACTAAAACCAATTTTATGAAAAAAGTAATCCTAGTGTGTTTGTTAAGCGCACCAATGTTTAATGTTTTTGGGCAAGACAAAACTACTGATGTAACTTACAGAAGAAGCTCATTATATACTATCATGGTTAGTGATGAAAACAGACAGTATGGAAATGTTATTCAAGATGCTTTTACAAGCGCTCCAATTCCAGAAAAATTTAACGATCATATTATAAAAGAAAGAGCTATTCCAAAGGCATATGATGAATCATTATCAAAGGATGAATTAAAGGAAGCTCAAAAAGTAGCTGTTAGCAGTTTTTTTGACACCAATGGAATTGCTAAAGAAATGGTAGCCAAATGGTTTAATAGAAGCGCTAATGGTGGGTTTAATATGGACTTAATCTCAAAAAGAGGATCATATAACGCTTCTGAATTAGATGCTAAAGTTGCTAAAAATAACGCAAGAGGAATGGCTTTATTAGCAGATGCTGGAGAAGAATTAATTAAAAACACATTTGTTGTCGTTAATGATTTTAAGTATATCAGTAAAGAAGAGGTTGCACAAAAAGCTAAAAAAGTAGTCGGGATGGCTTCTAGATTTGCAGGGAAAAGTGGTGCTGGATCTAAAGTGGCAAATAAAGCATTAGATGTAGCAGGTAAAGGGTATGTAATCAAAACTACATCTCACTTGTATCAATTAGTATGGAATGAGGAAACTGCAGCCATTTTTTATAATGATTATTGGACAGATGATTCAAGTTTTGATGCTGCAAAAAAGGATGCTTTTGATAAATCAAACATTTTTAAATTAGAATTAGTAGGTACTGAAGTTGCTTGGGCTGATTTACAAAGCTCATCATATACTAAAAAAAGTGAAGAGGAGTTAATTGCAGTTGCAACAGTAAAAGCAGTAGATGCTGTAATTGCTAAGTTGCAAAGGAAATACGAAATATTTAGAACTAAAACTCCATTATTAAGTGGTGATCCATTATCAGCACAAATTGGTTTAAAAGAAGGTTTAGAAGCTGGTGATAAATATGAAGTATTAGAGCAAGTAATCGATAAAAACGGTAAGACTGTTTATAAGAGACAAGGAGTTATTAAAGTAGATAAAAAACAAATCTGGGATAACCGTTATATGGCTGGTGATGAAGTAGAAGCTACTGAGGAAGTTATAAAACATACTTTGTTTAAAGGAGGTAAAAACTATTACTCAGGAATGTTAATCAGACAAATTAACTAAAACATAACTTAATGCATTGTCATATTGAGCTTATCGAATTCCATTGATTATGGATTTACAATTTATCTTTGATAAGCTCATATTGACAAGCAAGCATTATTGTTGATAGAGTAAAGAAATAAACTAATAGTTAAAAAATTATAATGAAAAATAACAGTAAAAATTTATTGCTATTGCTAGTGTTACTAGTATTTAGTTTTAACGTAAACGCTCAAAGAAAAAAGAATAAAGCGAATAAGGACACTAAAGTATGGAGATATGATGTAGAATGTGAAGGAATTGCTAAGCAAGGTGCCAAATTGGTTAAAGTATGGTCATATTCAAAAAACCCAAAGCATGCTATATCTAGCGCCATGAAAAATGCAGTTCATGGAATGATTTTCAAAGGATACGCAGGTGGAGGAAGGGGATGTACTTCATTTCAACCTTTAGTAAAAGACGCTGCTTCAGAATCTAAATTTAAAACTTTTTTCGATGCTTTTTTTGCTGATGGAGGAGAGTATATGAAGTATGTTAGTTCAGCAACAGATGGTAGTATTGCTCCTGGTGATCGTTTAAAAATTAGTA
>Ga0209395_1004162_pt1 | contig 17225 bp, 17 predicted proteins | sample GOMGulsemesocosm_3_FD_184635 | JGI IMG/M metagenome (GOLD analysis project Ga0209395, IMG submission 184635) | Methane-oxidizing microbial communities from mesocosms in the Gulf of Mexico - GOM9D Gulf of Mexico (SPAdes) (version 2) | ecosystem: Environmental > Aquatic > Marine > Cold seeps... | reverse complement strand
GCTTATTTCTATTTTGAAAGCAGGAACAGAACGTTCTCAAGATGAATCTAATGATGTATTACGGCAGGTGAAAAGTGCATTTGGCTTAAACCTATTTTAAAAGGATTGTTAAAATGAATAATATTTTTGATTCGATACCCGCAGATCTCAGCAGTGAAGTATTTGAAGATTTGGTCACGAGTGACAAGGTTAAAATTGAGCGAATTATCTCAAAAGGGCACTCGTCACCTGATGTTGGTTGGTATGACCAAGAGCAGAGTGAATGGGTGATCGTTATTGCAGGTCGTGCCATTATCGGCTTTGATGACAAGCCCTCTGTTACGCTGAAGGCGGGTGATTATCTGAATATTCCAGCGCATCAAAAACATAAAGTTGCGTGGACGGACCCTGATGTGGAAACTGTTTGGTTGGCTGTATTTTATTGATGGACGATAGCGCATGCAAATAATTATAATGACAGATATTTTTGGCCTGACAACGGATATCGATTTACTTGCTGTGTCACTCTCAACCGAGTTGACAAGGGTAACGGTAATTGATCCTTACGATGGGCATAAGCAAACATTCATTAATGAGCAAGCCGCTTACGATACGTTCATGACTCAATGTGGTCATGAGCGGTATATTTCAGCTGTAGCATCAGCGATTGCACTATCAGAAGATGAGGTGGTATTACTAGGTTTTAGTGCTGGCGCATCTGCCGCTTGGAAAGCCATCGACCGACACTCAAATCCATTAATCAAACATTGCATTGGTTTCTATCCGAGTCAGATCAGAAACCATCTGGATGTAATCCCTTGCTGCCCTGTGACATTAGTATTTCCTTGTGAAGAGAAGCACTTTGAGGTTGATAATATACTCTCAGCCCTAGCATCTCTAAAACAAGTCCACTGTATTAAAACCAGTTTTTATCATGGTTTTATGAATTCATTATCAGAGAATTATTCATTAAGCGCGGCTACATTTTTTACTGACAAAATACGTAATAAAATTAAATTGGATAACATAGGTATACTAAATTAAGTTGTTGATGTTAAGGTACTTATTACTTTGTTGTTAGTTAATTATAAAGGATAGTCGAAATGGAAATTCGTATAGATGATTTAAAAGGTAAAGAAGTAGCCCTTTTATTACAAGCGCATCATGAAGACATGCTGGAGCATACCCCTGCTGAAAGTGTACACGCGTTAGATTTAACTGGGTTAAAAGCGCCAGAAGTGACTTTTTGGAGTGCGTGGATTGATGGTGATCTTGCTGGCTGTGGTGCGATAAAAGTAATCGCAGCGGGTCATGCTGAGATCAAATCAATGCGTACAGATCGCTCTTATCTTCGACAAGGGGTTGCTCGGAAATTATTAACCCATATTTTGGCTACAGCAAAAAATCAAGGTATTACTACTGTTAGCTTAGAAACGGGTACACCTGATTCGTTTATACCTGCTCAAAAATTATATCGAGATTTTGGCTTTAATGAATGTGCCCCTTTTGCTGATTATCGTGAAGATCCGTACAGCTTATATATGACTAAAGAACTCGGTTGATGATTTAGCAGCCTTGAGCATATCCCGGTATGCCCAAGTTACGGTCAAGGCGCTAAGTTTCAATCTAAATAGCGCTTTCACTAAGTACCATAACGCCTTCAAGCAAGTTATACATAATTGCACTTGATACAGCCATAAACAGCAGCCCGGTAAACAAGTTGATTGCTGGCGCTGCCTTTTGTACACGTTGCTGGATCATCGGTTTTGATAAAATCAATGCGATAAGGATAAACCAAATCAAGGATAATCCTAACATGATGACTGTTGCTGATAGCTTAGTGAGAAAGCTAACATCAGGGGTGATCATGGCTGAGAATAAAATAATAAAAAACACCATCGCTTTGGGGTTTAACAGGTTAGTCCAAAGCCCTTGCATGAAGCCTTGTTTTGGCGTTAATTGATTTAATTTAAATGGGCTATTATCCACTGATACTTTTGCTTTCCAATGTTGCAGCGATCCTTTTACCGCACTAAATCCCATCCATGCTAAATAACCTGCGCCAACCATTTGCACAATGGTATACAGAGTTTGTGAGCTTTTAATAATCAGACTAACCCCAGTTAAACTTAAGATTGTATGAATTAAAATAGCCATTGAAATACCAACCGCAGAGGCAATGGCAGTACTTCTTGATTCTTGACTTGCAAGCCTGACAACTAAAGCAAAATCAGGACCTGGGCTAGCTAAGGCGACAGCGTGAATAATAGCGAGTGATAACAACAATTCGATGTTCATTGATAAATCCTTAAACGTAAATTATGTCGCTATTTTGCTAGTTGAAGAGCGAGGATTATAGGAAAAAATTGCAGAGCCGGTACCTGTCTTGCTTAATCAACATAATAATCGCTTGTTAATACATCTAAATTAGTTATGTCTATTTGTGATGATGATCAAGTTAATCAATCAATATTGTATTAAATGATAGTGAATCTCATTATCATTAGGGTCTATTAGGGAAAATAATGGATATCAGTAATGACTAATACGACAAGATGTAAATTAGACAAAGAGGAATTGGAAACCAACACAAGTATTTGTGAGGGATGTAATAATGACAGTGCAAATGAACCCTCTCGTGAAGACCGTCGACAATTAATGCTTCAATATTCTTTTATTATTTTTGGCTTATTATCTATACCTCTCATGTTAATTAATGATTGGCTAGGCTGGATTGATATTAAGAGAGAATGGTCAACATACTTTTTTGGTTATATTGTGCTGTCTTCATCGGTCATATTTATCTCATTGATCACCTTCTTATGTTGGAATAAATTTGTGAACACTGAAAAATGTGAGGGCGGTACTCGTGCAGTCAAATAACTAAAGTACACGACGTTGAAAGTGGGATGGGGTAATAAGGTAAGCATTCTTGAACGCTTTATTAAAATGGCTTTGATCGAAAAAACCAACCTGATAAGCAACATCAGACAAGTTACCGCCTTTCATTAACGCCTTTTTCGCATACTCTAATCGTACTCTTTTTAAATATGCATGCGGTGTTATTCCCATCGACTGTTTAAACTGACGTAGAAATTGAAATTTACTTAAATCAAGTTGCTGTGCTAACTCATCTAACTGAAATGACTGTCCGGGTTCATCGTGGAATAGCGTTTTAATATAATCTAGCTGTTGCCTTGATAGCTGCTTGATTGATACGTGCTGCTGTGTCGGGATCCCACCATTGTGGATAAACAATTCTGTGATGAACGCCATCATAGTTGTTTCTATCTGTAGCTGAACAGAAGCATCTTGCTCTGTGGTTAAGAGCTTATGTAAGTGTAAGAAGGCATGCGATAGCGTCGGATTGTTGATCAGTGGTGCATTAAAAAAGGTTTCAGCCTGATTCATTTCTCGGCTAATTTCGTTAACATAATTAACTGGTAATGCCATGACATGTGATTGATAACCACCAAGCGTAATGTTCTCGCCATTGTGTGCTTCGTCTGGGTTTAGCGTAGATAGAAAACCAGGTGCAAGGTGATATTCTTTACCCTTATGCAGATATTGTTGGCAACCACTCGTTACGATACCAATGTGATAATCAAGATGAATGTGCGGTTCGAAAGAAAAGTTTTCAACATTCGCTGAGCTTAGTTCTATATTGGGTAATACAGGGTTATGCCAGTATTCAATTTTTTCTTGTCCCATCGTGTTTACCTATATTACCAAGCTACATCACCTTAATCTGCATATTAACAGTGCGGTGTTGGCGGTGATAGTAAATAATTGCATAAATATTATTTTTGTATAGACCAAGATTTATCTATGTTTAAACGTTGAATATCACAGATATAACCTTTGCTTTAAAATTGCAGTGTAACTGTCTTGTTTTGGTGTCATGGTCCTTATTAAGTAGCTGTAGGTATTACAGCCTCATCATAAATAATAGAAGGGACGCTATTTATGTCAACATCTGAAGTTACGCGTAATCAACTGCAACGGAATATGCAATCAAATAATATTTTCGAACAAAACCTACCTATTACCAATGCGAATTATGCAGCATTAACCCCCATTTCTTTTTTAGAACGTTCTGCATTTGTCTATCCCAACCATACTGCGACGGTGAATGGTGACATTCGTCATACTTGGTCAGATGTATACCAACGCTGCTGTCGTTTTGCCAGCGCGTTGAGCAAACGTGGGTTCGGTAAAGGGGATACAGTGTCGATCATCGCCCCAAACATTAATGAGCACTTTGAAGCGCATTTTTCTGTACCTATGTCAGGTGCGGTATTGAACTCGATTAACACCCGTTTAGACGCTGAATCGATAGCATTTATTCTTACACATGCGGAAACCAAGGTGTTGATCACTGACCGTGAGTTCAGCGCTGTTGTCCAGCAAGCAATAAATAAGTTGGTTAATAAACCCTTGGTGATTGATATTGATGATCCGGCATTTGATGGCGGTGAATTTATCGGTGACTTAACTTATGAGCAATTCTTAGCGGAAGGCAATGACGACTTTGCTTGGGTAAGACCTGATGATGAATGGGATGCTATTTCACTTAATTATACCTCGGGCACAACGGGTGACCCAAAAGGCGTTGTTTATCATTATCGCGGAGTATATTTAAATGCGGTCAGTAATATCTTATCGTGGGAAATGGGCGCACATCCTGTGTATTTATGGACGCTACCCATGTTTCATTGTAATGGTTGGTGTTTTCCATGGGCGATTGCTGCCACAGCTGGCGTAAGTGTCAGTGTCCGCCATGTTCGTGCAGATGCTATTTATGATTTAATTAGAACTGAAACAGTGACACATTTTTGTGGTGCTCCGATTGTATTAAATATGCTTAATGGCGCGGACGAATCACTTAAAATGGGTATTGAACACGAAGTAAAAGTGATGACCGCAGGGGCGCCACCACCTGCGTCTGTGATCGAGGGGATGGAAGCGTCAGGCTTTAAAGTGACCCATGTTTATGGACTAACAGAAACGTATGGTCCTTCTGTTGTTTGTGCATGGCACGATGAATGGAATGATAAAACCAGTGAACAACAAGCACGTTTAAAAGCGCGCCAAGGTGTTCGCTCACCTTTGCTTGATGAACTAATGGTCGCCGATCCCATTACGCTAGAGCCAGTAGCAAAAGATGGCAAAGCAATAGGCGAGATTTTTATGCGAGGTAATTTGGTAATGAAAGGTTACCTGAAAAACCCAGCGACAACACAAGCGGCTTTTGCTGGAGACTGGTTCCACTCGGGTGATTTAGCGGTATGGCACGAAGATGGTTATGTCGAGATTAAAGATCGATCCAAAGATGTAATTATTTCTGGCGGCGAAAACATTTCGAGTATTGAAGTTGAAGATATTCTTTATCGCCATCCCAAAATACAAGATGTCGCCGTTGTGGCAAAAAAAGATGAGAAGTGGGGGGAAACACCTTGTGCTTTTATTAGCCCAATGCCAGATGCTGATATCACATCGCAAGAAATTATCCTTTTTTGTCGTGATAATATGGCGCATTTTAAAACGCCAAAAACCATTGTATTTGGGGAGTTACCAAAAACATCGACAGGTAAGATCCAAAAATTCCTATTACGAGAACGAGCAAATAATTTGATTATGGAAAATGAGAATAGCCTAGCATAAAAGTCTATTGTGTCATCACCAGTCCCGCCATGATCGATATCGGAACCATTTTCCCCAAATGTTGCGCACGATAGAAAGTGGGACACTTGCTCATAGGATATCCCTATGTGTGTTTATACCCATAAATGTGTAAATTTGGTGTGACCTATGTTGTATTATGGTTAACAATACTTTACATCGTTATGAAGCCTATGTATTGTCCATAACACTGATTTTCAAGGTCTAAGCAGTTGAGTTACCTATGTTCTAGTTATAGCTTGGGTAAATTAACTGTTTTCGATATATCAAGGATTAATGCGTGTTAAATATTAAGAGTAGTCAATCTCAATCTCAATCTCATTCTCAATCTTATTCTCATTCTCAAGTTGATTCAGATACTGGCAGTTGGAGTGCCCATGATACCAAGTGGACAATTAGCTTATTTGGTACTGCTGTAGGGGCAGGCATATTGTTTTTACCTATCAATATAGGTGCTGGTGGATTCTGGCCGCTTATCATAATGGCACTGCTCGCGGGCCCGATGACTTTTTTAGCGCATAGGGGGTTATCTCGATTTGTTCTTTCATCGAAGAATCCCGAGGCTGATTTTACCGATGTTGTTGAAGAACATTTTGGTCACAATGCTGGTCGTATTATCTCTATTCTGTATTTCTTATCTATTTATCCTATCTTACTTATTTATGGTGTAGGGTTAACTAATACAGTCGATAGCTTTATCGTAAATCAGCTTGGTTTAGCATCTCCTTCACGTGTGTTGTTATCCGGTATATTGGTTGCTGGCATGGTGAGTGTGATGATGGGGGGAGAGAAGTTAGTACTCAAAGCGTTTGAGATCATCGTTTATCCATTGGTGCTTATTCTCGCTGGACTGTCAATTTACATGATCCAAGATTGGCAAGTGCCTGACATATCAATGGTGACGGATATGGGTGAGTTCTCGCGTACATTGTGGTTAGCTGTGCCTGTTACTGTATTTGCGTTTAGTCATGCCGCAGCTATCTCTAGCTTTTCTACGGCACAAAAGCGCCATTATGGTAAACAAGCTGGGGAGAAATCAGAACAGATCCTTAAACGTACGTCAATCATGCTTATTTCGTTCGTCGTATTTTTTGTTTTCTCCTGTGTGTTCAGCCTTACACCGGCGCAGTTGTTGGAAGCTAAAGTACAAAACATATCTGTTTTATCGTATCTTGCAAATGTGAAAGACAATGCTTTAATTGCTTCTTTAGGTCCGTTAATTGCTTTCATTGCTATTACATCTTCATTTTTTGGGCATTTCTTAGGCGCTCGTGAAGGCTTAAATGGTTTGATACGTAAGCAAGTAGACATGACGCCTGCAGCGACTAACAAGCTGACTATTTTTATATTGTTTATTAGTATCTGGATTGTGTCAGTAATGAACCCAAGTATTTTAAATATGATGGAAATATTTTCGGGACCAGTTATTGCTATGATCTTGTTTGTGATGCCTATGTACGCGGTATCTAAAGTTGAAGCATTGGCGAAATACCGTGGTGCCTTAAGTAATATTTTCGTTACCATCATGGGATTGATTGCCATCTCAGCACTGATTTTTAACGTATTCTTATAAATACGGCGGAATAATAAAGGAAGGAACGTTCAGTTTATTGAAGAGGGGCTCAATTGTATGTGCTGAAATGGAACATACAATTGAGTTCTGGCTTACTTATTAAAGCGCTATTATGACTTGGTTTGAGTACCCGCTAAACGTGGTAACTTGCCTTTTAGCGCTGTAATGTGCACAGTTTTATTGGTGAGATAATCATTTAAACCATTATTACGTAATAGACAGGCTGGGCAGTCGCCACAACCTTTACCCACAACACCGTTATAACAAGTCAGTGATTGGTGAGTAACGAAATCAAGTTCATCATGCAAATCTGCAAGCGCCCATGTTTCCGCTTTGTTCAACCACATTAATGGCGTCTCAAATTTAAAATCTTTAGCCATACCTAGGTTACAAGCTTGATTAATTGACTTGATAAACTCGTCTCGGCAATCAGGGTAACCAGAAAAATCAGTTTCACATACACCGGTAATAACTGTGTTAGCACCGACTTGGTAAGCATAAATACTCGCCAGCGTCATGAATAAGATATTGCGACCTGGTACAAACGAATTTGGTAAACCGTTATCCATCAGTTCGTGAGATACCGCTATATCGTCACGAGTTAGTGAACTAATCGCCAGTTCACTAAGCAGATCAACATTGATGATTTTATGATTTTTCACACCGAAATAAGCCGCTGTTTTTTTCGCTACCTCGATCTCTTGGCTATGGCGTTGACCATAATCAAAGGTAATACAATCGACGCTATCATAACGTTGTAAGGCATCAACTAAACAGGTAGTACTATCCTGACCACCACTGAATACTAATACCGCTTTGTTTGCTGTCTGCTGTGACATTTTTTGTCCTTTATCTATTTTAATGAGGCGATAATAGCACAAGTATATTCAAACAAGGTTAAATCGGTTGTTAAAATCGCTTAAACAATTACCTGCCACTGGTTAAAAAACAACGGTGTAATAGCACCTATGCAGGAGGATGTTGTTTCGGTAGAATGTAATAACTGCTGTATAAAAATATAGTGATATTTATACAGCATTCAATTTTATGTATAAGTCGGTTGTTGCTGGCTTTTTGTTTTTATTGGTAAGTACAAGCATGTCAGACAATATTGAAAACGCGCGAGTAGAACCGCGAGATCCTCGTTTACAAATCGTTTCAGAAGCCGAACAAGGCAGCCCTTTCTCTCAGTTGGCTGCTGCGGATATGTTTTATGCGCGAGGTACTTATGAAGATGCTTTTTACTGGTACAGTATCGCAGTGCGGTCGTTTACCAGTAATCCAAATGCTTTTTCTGCCGAAGTGATTAAATACGAAGTGTCAGCAGCAGAGTATAATCTCGCTACTATGTTCTTTAATGGCTTAGGCACTGATTCAGATAAAAAACAAGCATTTAAATTATATGCAGAAGCGGGACGTAAGCGATATTTAGCTGCGCAAGTACAATTGGGTATGATGTATGTTTATGCCGAAGGTATTCAGCAACATTATGGTTTAGGTTATGCGTGGCTTTATGCTGCAGAATTAAATGGTGAAAACAGCAAAGACGTGAAAAAAGTGCTAAAAATGATCGAAGGTAAAATGGATCGTAAATCACTTGATAACGCACGTAAAATGTCGGAACAATGGGTCGATGAAGCTGTTTTAGAAAAATTAGCGCAACGTAAGAAAACCCGTTTTTCTTTTATTAGTAATTGGTTTAAGAAATCAGCCTAGCCTCTGCTTACGCCGACTAAAATGACTTGAGATTTTCTAAATCTCCCGTCCCATGGTCGATAGCATACTTTGGTACCTACCACTCTCGTAAAAAATCAATAAAAGCTCTCACTTTTTCAGGAACGTAACGAGTATTTGGATAGATTGCATAAATATTTTGTAATGGAAAAATATACTCAGGAAGTAAGTGAATGAGTTGGCCTTGCTCTAATGCTGGATGTACAAGCCATTCGGGTATTAGTGCGATGCCCGTCCCGTTTAATGTAAAGGCTAACAGTGCGCTAGCGCTATCAGCAGTGATGGTTGAAGGACTTTCGACATTGAGTAATACAGTTTCTTTTTGCGGTGTTATTACTTGCCAACTCAGTGGCGATTTTAAGCGACTGTTAGTGATCCAATTAGCTTGTGCTAAGTCAGATAACGTATTTATGTTATTCGTTGCTAGATAACTTGGAGAGCTGACAGGGAAAATAGCAAAATGATCAATATATGCTGCGTGATAATTTGAATCGGCCAATTCACCCAATCGAATAGCGATGTCAAAATATTCGGCAATTAAATCAGCATGCTTAGATGATGAAATGTAATTAATATGTAACTGAGGGTGTTTTTTTGCGAATGCTGCCAGCGCTGGTACAACTTTGTGTGCACCATACTCAGGAGTACTTGTAACACGTAGCACACCACTTAAACCATGATGATCGTGACGCACATCGTTCAACATGTGCTCTGCATCCGCTAATAAGCGTAGGCTATTCTGATAGAAATGTTTACCGGGTTCTGTGAGTGAAATTTTTCGCGTACTACGCCTTAATAAAGAAACCCCCAGTTCAGCTTCTAGTTGTTTGACATTGAAGCTAACGACAGCCTTGCTCTGATCCAACACCTCTGCCGCTGCAGTAAAACTTCCGGCTTCGACCACTGCAGTGAAGATCTTCATCCTTTGTAAATTAAGCATGTTCCTCTCGTTAACTGTCAAATTATTTTTGACAGTGTAAGTGACTATACCTTATTTATCCACTGTGATTTTAGATTTAGACTGCGTATCTTTCGTCTGTAGGAGGTTTTATGCAATATCGAACTAAAGTTGCAATTGTTTATTTACTGGGTTTTTTTATCGATCTCATTAATATGTTTATTACTAATGTAGCTTACCCCGCGATAGGCCTGGCACTGAATGCGAGCGTTGATCAATTGACTTGGGTAAGTACGAGTTACATTTTGGGATTGATATTAATTACACCAATTAGTGCTTGGTTAGCATTACGTATTGGTGGGCGTCGAGTATTTTTGTTATCGCTCACTTTATTTATTGTGACGACAGCACTGGCTGGTTTTGCTAACTCTATCGAACTGCTGATTGGATTACGTTTACTTCAAGGTTTAAGTGGTGGCTTGTTAATTCCGATAGGGCAGACTCTCACCTACCAACTATATGCGAGTCATGAACGCGCACGTCTTTCTTCTATTATTATGTTAGTTGGTTTATTAGCACCTGCACTTTCTCCGGCTCTCGGCGGCCTTATTGTTGATCAGCTAAATTGGCGATGGGTATTTTTTGTTAATTTACCGCTGACATTGATTGCTTTAGTGCTTGCTTTTGTGTGGCTGCGTAGCGATAAAGTGTCATTTCCGAAAGATAGTCACTTCCTAGATGTTCGGGGGCTCGCTATTGCAAGTGTGGGCTTAACGCTGTTACTACTCGGTTTAGACTGGTTAGCCGTCCCCAACAAACTATTCGGTGCTCTTATATTACTAATTACAGCGGTTGCGGTATTGGTTTATTACGTGCGTCATAGTTTCCGTCATCCTAAGCCATTACTTGATTTGGGCTTAATTCGTAATCCATTACTTCGTATTTCGATGATGGTTTATTTGTTTATTCCAGGTGTATTTATGGGCGTTAATTTAATCGCAATGATGTACCTTCAAATGCAGTTGGGTATGTCAGCATCATCGGTTGGTGTACTGATGATACCGTGGTCATTGTCAGCATTTTTAGCCATTATGCTTGTGGGCAAATTATTTAATTATTATGGTCCTAAGCCTTTATTTATGCTGGGGTGTTTGATCCAAGGTATTGGTATTTTATGCTTATCTCAAATAACTATGGTTGATCAACCGCTGCTATTGCTGATTTCTTTTTCATTAATGGGTTTTGGTGGTTCTTTATGTAGTAGTGCAGCCCAGAGTTCAGCTTTTTTAACCATTGATTGTGTATCGTTGGCTGATGCGAGTGCAATTTGGAATATCAATCGCCAGTTTAGTTTTTGTGTTGGTGTTGCTGTAATGAGTTTGATACTGCAGCTACTACAAATGACTGTTGATAGCTTGAGTGCTTATCAAATCAGTTTTTATCTCGCGGCGGCTGTGACTGCCGTGCCATTTTTGCTTTGTTTATATATTGATAACAAAGCTGTCTTGAAAAAAATAAACGCTTAAAGGAAATAGTATGAACCGTTTTTTTAATGAACTTGTCGATACACATGTAAAAATTGAGAATTGGCTTGGGCAAGGTAAAGGTGATCTTGAAGTGTTACTTTCACGTTTTGATAGGAACTTTTCGATGATAAGTATCAATGGTACTAAGTTAGATTTTCTTACTTTGGAAGCATTTTTCCAGAATAATTGCGGTACAAAGGATGGGCTTAAAATTATTATGGATAAAATGGAGATATTAGCAGAGTGGTCACAAGGGGCTTTGGTGAGTTATGTTGAACGTCAAGTTTTGCCTAACCACATAGAGTCATTGAGACATTCAACTGTTTTATTGACGCTTGAAGGAGATGAAATGTTATGGCGTCACCTTCATGAGACACCTGCGTCTGAATCATAGTTACAGCGATTGAGGCCACGCCTGTTAAAATGACTTAAGTCTTCTAAACTTAACTTATCAGTACTTACATGACGGGTGATGAAGATGGACTTAAGTAATTTTGAACAAATGGATACTGCTATCTTACTCGGTATTGTTAATGAAAAACTACGATTAGAATGTACCGATCTACATGATCTTTCTGCATCTTATGAAATGCCTACCGAAGCGCTCGCCAATAAATTAGATACGCTTGGTTATCATTACGATACAAAAACCAATCAGTTTAAAAATTTTTAGCCAAGAGACGATTGTGAGTATTTTACTATTTGTAAGTTGCTCCTTATACTGGTTTGATGATAACTAGTTTGTTATTAAATTAAAGAGCCAATTAGGAGGGCGCATGTTTAAACAAATCTTACCTTTAGTCGTACTATCATCTTTAGTTGTGGGCTGCACTGCATCGCCAACGGGTCGTAATCAGGTGCTATTGTATTCATCTGGTGATATGACGCAGCTTGGCGCACAATCATTCGATCAAATTAAACAGCAAGAAAAAATCAATACCGACCCTAAACTGAACAATTATGTACAATGTATTGCTGATACTTTGACGCATTATGTTGACCAGCCAACCAATTGGGATGTGGTTATTTTTGATAGTCCACAAGTGAATGCTTTTGCCTTACCGGGTGGTCATATTGGTGTGTATACCGGCTTATTAAAAGTAGCGAAAACACCGTCACAATTAGCGGCTGTAATGGGGCATGAAATTGTTCACGTAACAGCAAAGCACAGTAACGAACGTCTATCACAATCAAAGATCACCAACCTTGGCTTACAGGTCACGGATTATGCATTGCAAAATCAAGCGTATAAAGAGACTGCAATGCAAGCGTTAGGATTAGGTCTGCAATATGGCGTGGTGTTACCGTACGGACGAACCCAAGAATCGGAAGCCGATATTGTTGGGTTAGAATTAATGGCGAAAGCGGGATTTGATCCAGAAGAAAGCGTGGCATTGTGGCAAAATATGGCTGCTGCATCAAACGGTAAGCAACCGCCTGAGCTATTGTCAACGCATCCATCACACGATACGCGTATCAAAGATTTACGTAAAGCAATCGCAAAATTACCCGCTGAATACCGCCAGCATAAAGAATTGAGCTGTCAATATTGATAGGCCAATAAGTCACGCTTCGAATGCAATAATATTTACGTTTTTTTATTGAAAATGAAGCTTTTAAATTTGTGCTTAATTACTTTTTCTACAGTTAATGGTCGGTTGGTACTTTTTGTAATTAATTGCTGAATGTCTGTAGGCGTGATTTCAGAGAAACCATCATGTGCCATTAATATTTTACTGATGTTAAGTTGCAATAGTTTGTTGAGTGATTGCTTGTAAGCCTTAGGCTGATAGATAGGGAAGGGTGAGGTGAACTTGTTTTTGAGTTTTAAGATCATATCTCCCACATACATTTGTTGTGTTGGCTGATGTAAAAACGACAGATCCCGATCGGTATGCCCTGGGGTAAAATGTACCATCCAGTCGCTAAAACCAGGTACACAGGTTTCGTGTTGTAAAATAATATCGGGCTTAAGGTCGGGGTGATAATAAATGTTACGGATATTTTTACCTTTACGATGTGCGACATATAAAGACAGAATGAGATCAATAGCATGCGCGACTCGACCATTAAACCCTTGATACCACTGACGTTCAAATCCAACTGACGCAATTTTACAACCAAATTTTTTACGTAATAAGTGTGCACCGCCAGCATGGTCGGGGTGCATATGTGATACCAACACTAATTTTAAGTCAGATATATCACGTTGCAATGTTTCGGTAATGAAGGTTTTGATAACGGGCACATCACATCGACAGCCGCCATCAAGTAATAATAACTTGTCTGGATACTCGACTAACAGAATAGTTTGAATATAACCTTCAATGTGATGTATTTGCATAAACAATACTTCTTTTTAAGTGTTTAGTTATTTGGCTATTCTCGCATAAATCCACTGTTATGTTAATTTTTGCAACTTAAGTGATTAGGGCTAAAACAACTGGAAGTAAAACCAGTATTTATCTACACTAGCGGTAGCTTACATTTACCGCTAGGAAACAAACGTTTCATGAAAATACTGCACACTTCAGATTGGCATCTTGGCCAGCATTTCATCACAAAAAGTCGCGCTAATGAACACAGCTGTTTTATGGCTTGGTTACTCGAACAGGTAGAGCAGCATCAAGTAGATGCCGTTATTGTCGCTGGTGATATTTTTGATACTGGCACTCCGCCAAGTTATGCGCGCGAACTTTACAATAGTTTTGTTGTTGCCATGAGTAAAATACAGTGTCAGTTAATTATTCTAGCGGGTAATCACGATTCTGTGGCGACATTAAATGAATCAAAGCAATTATTGTCGCAGCTTAATACCCGCGTTATCTCGAGTGTGTCACTGGATTTAGAGCAACAGGTGCTAGAGTTAAAGGATCGCCAAGGTGAAGTGGGGGCATTGCTTTGCGCAGTGCCGTTTATTCGCCCCCGTGACGTGATGCAAAGTGAAGCGTGGCAATCTGGTACTGAAAAACAGCAACGTTTAGGCTCGGCAATTACCGAGCATTACAGTAATCTGTATCAACTTGCTAAGCAAAAGCGTGAACAACTTGGGTTCGCAGTGCCGATTATTGCCACGGGTCATTTAACTGCGCTGGGTGTATCGGTCACAGAGTCGGTACGCGATATCTACATTGGCACGCTTGAAGCATTCCCTGCCAATCAATTTCCGGCTGCAGATTATATTGCCCTTGGTCATATTCACCGTGCGCAGAAGGTCGCAAAGTCAGAGCATATCCGTTATAGCGGTTCGCCAATACCCCTTAGTTTTGATGAAGTCAAGCAGCAGAAAAGCGTTAACTTAGTCAATTTTGTTGATGGTAAATTTGACTCGGTTATTGAACTCACTATTCCACAGTTTCAACCAATGCAGGTACTGAAAGGTAACCTTGAAAGTATCGAAGCGCAATTAGCCGAATTTAAAACACACGATGATGAGCTACCGGTATGGTTGAGCATTGAAGTGCAAGAGCAAGATTATTTAACCGATTTACAAACCCGCATTGAAATGATGACCACAGACTTGCCTGTTGAAGTCTTACAAGTGCGCCGAGCCCGTAAAGACAGAGAGCAGCATTTGCATAGCCAAGTTAAAGAAACCTTATCAGAATTGTCTGTGAATGATGTTTTCCAACGTTGTTTAGAAGGCGTTGAGTTTACGACTGATGCGGAAATTGCCCGTAAATCACGAATTGAACTTGCCTTTAGCCAAATCGTTGAGCAAGTAGAGCATGCGACACAGGAGGACAAATAATGAAGATCAAACGTCTTTCCTTTAAAAATATTAACTCGTTAAAAGGCGAGTGGCAGCTTAATTTTGACCAAGAACCGTTTTTAAGTAATGGTCTATTTGCTATCACTGGTCCTACAGGTGCTGGTAAAACCACCATCCTCGATGCGATCTGTTTGGCCTTGTATCACGAGACGCCACGCTTAGCGATATCGAAATCGCAAAATGAGGTGATGACGCGTAATACCGCAGAGTGTGCCGCAGAAGTTGAATTTGAAGTGCAAGGTAAAGGTTACCGCGCCAGCTGGAGTCAGCGCCGAGCTAAAAACAGTCCGCAGGGCAATTTACAAGAGATGAAGGTAGAACTGGCTGAAGTTGTATCGGGTAATATTCTGGCAAGCCAAGTGAAATTGAAAAAGCAGCTGGTGGCGGAAATCACCGGTCTCGATTTTTCACGTTTCCGTAAATCTATGCTGTTGTCACAAGGTGAGTTTGCCGCGTTTTTGAATGCGCCCGCTAACGATCGTGCCGAGTTATTAGAAGAACTGACAGGTACAGAAATTTACGGTCAGATCTCACAAGCGGTATTTGAAAGCCATAACCTAGCCAAAGCGGAATTAGATAAACTCCGTGCTAAAGCAGACGGGGTTAACTTACTCAGTGACGAGCAACGTACTGAGATCGTCAGTGAGCAAACGACAGTAGGAAGTTTAGTTACTGACCTTAGCCAACAGCAAACCAGTTTACAGCAACAAAAACAGTGGCGAGAACAGCTTGAAAAAGCACAAGTCAGTGCTACAGAAGCACAAATCAGCTTAGCGAATGCAGAGCAAGAAACTGTAAGCCAACAGCCTGAATTAGAACAACTAGAAAAGGCGGAACCAGCGGAAGCGTTGCGTTTACCTTTCACGCATTTAAGCCAAGCTAATACTAAGCTCGCGGAATTAGAGAAAAAGCAACACGCATTGCAAGCGTCAGTGGTTTCTGCTCAAACAGCTGTCGCGGATAACCAGCTGAAACTGCAGTCTAGCCAAGCACAACTTGATGCCAGTAAACAGCAAAACCAAGCGCAAGAAACATTAATCAATGAGCAGATCATACCATTGGATAATGAGTGTGCGCAGTTGACCAAAGAACAACTGCAATTTAAGTCGCAACAGCAACAACAAAATAGCGAACAGCAGATCACGCAACAGAGTCTAGCCGGATTAACGCAAACAGCCGAAACCGCTAAAACGACAGTCAACGCATGCCAAGCGTATCAGCAACAACATGCACAAGATGCGCAGTTAAGTACCCGATTACCGTTATGGCAGAGCCAGATACAGCAATGTAATCAACAACAAGCTAATGTCGAGACACTGCAGCAGCAAGTGATTACTAACCAGCAGTCATTACAGCAAAGTTTAACAGCGCAACAGCAGCTAGCGAATAACGTGACGGCCAATATTGAACGTGAGCAGTCGGTGAAAGAGGCCGTTAATCAAGCGCTGCAGCAAGTCTCTAATTTACTCGCGGGTGATGATTTAGCTGATCTTGAACAGGCATTTAGTCAGCAATCACGCTTACAGGGTATTGTTGAGCAGCTACCCAGTTTACAACAGCGTTACCTGACTGAGTCGCAAGAATTTGAGACCAATCAAGCAAGTATGGCTGTATTAACGCAACAACTTGTCGATATTAATGTTGAGATAACAGCTAAGCGCGATCTGTTTAAAACCAAAAAGAATGAGTTAAACGATGTTCAGCGTTTATTAGAACAAGAACAGAAGATTGCTAGCCTAGAACAATTGCGTAGCCAGTTAGAACCGGGGCAAGCGTGTCAGTTATGTGGTTCGACAGCGCATCCACTAATAGAAGAATACCAACATATTGCCGACTCACTGACAGCGCAGCGTAAAGCACAATTAGAGCTGGATCTAAAACAGATTGAGACCGATGGCGGAGAGCTTAAAAACCGCTTGGTCGAAGCGAATACCAAGCTTGATAACTTTAATCGCCGTAATGCGACACTGCAGCCACAGTTAACGTCTTTAATAGAACAATGGCAGGATTATACCCAACAACTGAATGCTAACCTTATGATTGAGGATAGCGCCAATTCGC
>Ga0209395_1004161_pt1 | contig 17228 bp, 14 predicted proteins | sample GOMGulsemesocosm_3_FD_184635 | JGI IMG/M metagenome (GOLD analysis project Ga0209395, IMG submission 184635) | Methane-oxidizing microbial communities from mesocosms in the Gulf of Mexico - GOM9D Gulf of Mexico (SPAdes) (version 2) | ecosystem: Environmental > Aquatic > Marine > Cold seeps... | reverse complement strand
ACCCACCTCTGCTTGACTCTGGGAATTTACTTTCTAACCATAAAGCATATTTTAAAGCAGGATAAAAAGTTAAAGTTATTCCTGCCCATACAATAAGAACAAAATACATTTTGTATTTAAATTTGAGATTGTTGTAATTATCGGTATTCATCGGTTTCCTAACGTATTTATGAAAGTCCATTTATAAACTAAAAACAAGTCTACTCTATCGGTATTCTCACCACCGATGAAACCACATTTAAATTATTAATCACAGTGACTTCAACGATATTATTTGCAACAACCACCTCAATATAATTGTTACGCTTTTCGACAAATGATTCGGTGTCGTTATCAACATGCGTAGATATGATGGATGTTGAGTAACTTGCCGCGCCGTATAGTTCACCAAGCTGAAAACTTGATTTTCCCAAACCAAACATCGGCCAATTAAGTGCAGAAGAAACGATATTATGGGCAAGTATTCGTTGGTCATTCGATACTTTGGCAACAAACGAGCAATGCACATCGCCAGATAGAAAGAACACATTTGTAATATTTTCTGCAGCGATATAATCGAGTATCTCTTTGCGCTGACGATGACCACCCTTCCATTTATCAAATGGGGCGGTAAACAATGCGCTTCCTTCGCCAATGCCAGACGGTTTGGTGTCTGGCACAAATGGCATGGCGCTGATAATAAATTTAACGGCGCTAGGGTTTTCACTTAAGAATATTTTCAGATCGCACATTTGAGTGTCAGGATCGATAAGCTGGGTAAACGCATTGCAATCGTCAGCTGAACTTCGTTTGTCGTCTGGTGCAAAATCATTACCCTCAATGCGTTGATACCTCGTGTCCATTGCAAAGAGTTTCACTTGAGCATGTTCAAAGGTGTACCAATATTTAAAATTACTGGTGATATAATTGGCCGTCATTCGGCTTTGTAACTCACTTTGATTAAACTCAGGGTTTAAGGCATGTTGAAATGTGTCGTAAGCCAGCAGTCCATTATTTAAAACCTTTGGGTCACGCGCTGATTTCTTGCTTTTAGGCCGCTGCGCTGTGAAATCACTTAAAGCCCAATCATTAACAATTTCATGATCATCAAAGGTACTGTAGGTTGGAAGCTTAGACGCTACCTTGTTGTGAGTTTTGTTAAAGTTGCTTAGATAACACTTAGCAAATCGCTTGTATTTTGTTGGTGCATTACCGTTAGATAAAACAGTAAATGGATGGTCAGCATAAATTTGATCGCCACAGGCTATTCTAAAATCAAAGTCATTGTTAACTAACATACGGCGATGCATGATATCGAGCATGGCGTTTTTCTGACCTAGCGACAACAACTGAGCTGGATGCCGACAAGAACTCAATGTAAACTTAGTACTTACGTTGGCATTGCTTTCTGGAAAGGTTTTTATGGTTAAGGAACTGATATCTTGCCAATTCAGAGAGGTTAGTGACTTTGAGCGTCCAATATAAACAGAATAATCAGTCGACGCCTGTAGTCCAGTAATTTCAACAGTCCCACTGTTGCTTAATTTTTTAATCGTTTTTAATTGCCCCTCATAAATAATATTGCCACTAGCTTCAACGACTTTAAGAACGATTAGCCAACCACCCTTTTTACTACAACGCGCCCAAAGCTTGAATGAGCTTGATGTTGCATGGCCTAAATTAGGGAGTTTTCTTAAGCTTTTCACTCTACTCATAACAACCATCCTTGAACTGTCTATTGTTAATTATGTAATTTATATGTCAGTTTTAGCGCTGTTCCTTGATCCAATCTAACAAACCATCACACCCCTGCTCCACTAAATCCAAGACTTCTGCAAAACCTTTGTCGTGGGAATAATAAGGGTCTGGCACGTCATGGTTTTTATCGTCGTTAAACGCAAAGTTTAGTAAGTAATGCACTTTATGACGATAATTTGGAGGACAGCGCATCATGACTTCTTCCCAGTTGTCATCATCCATTAAGGCGATAACGTCGAAATATTCAAAATCATAATCGGCAATGGGGCGAGAGCAGATACCTGAAAAATCATAACCTCGTGATTCTCCAGCACTAACCGAGCGTGGATCTGGCGCATTACCCGCATGAAGATCTAAGGTGCCTGCTGAGTCTATATGAAGGTCGATACCTCGCTGCTCAGCTTTGGTTCTCAATACTGCCTCTGCCGTTGGCGAGCGACAAATGTTGCCCATGCACACCATTAAAATTTTCATCATTGAACTCTTCATTGGTTTTAATGTTATTTATAATAATCACAACAGCGGATCAAATCTATAGCGACGCGCTTATTAAACGAGTCGCTATAGACCTTGCGTGATTTCCCTATTGTTGTTTATTGGCCAGCCACCAGCAACTCTCCTACATTGTCATCTGATTGAGTATCGATAAGTTTGTTATATGGATCGATGCCAGCAAACAGCGGTTTTTTATTAACGATGAATTCAAGGGTATTAGTGCCACTAACTAATTGGTGTTTATTAAGCACAATGACGTCACTCTCAGTAAACCCGCGTGTTGATGGGTTACGGGTAAATAAACCAATATCAATAGGCATGTTTAACGTGGCGGATGTTTTGTTGCCAATGGCATCTTCGTAATGCTTTGACGCTTCAACATTAATGGTTACTTTAAAACGTCCGTCAGGTAACTCAGTCACGGTGCCATTATCAAATTTTAAGTCAAACATTGTAATACGTTTGAACATGTCATCAATTAACTCGTCATGTTTACCCGCTGTTTCTTCTTTTAGATAACCAATAAAGTCAGTAGAAATAGCATAGGGGGTGGATTTAAATGCATGATTTTCAACAAAGCGTTTTAGTGCTCTGTTAACAACATCTTCACCTAAATAATCTGTTAATGCATACATCACTAACCCGCCTTTTCGGTAATGAATGTAAGGTTGATCCTCTACTTTGTAGAGTGGTAATTCACCTTCTGATTCTTTGCCGCGCCCGCGTAGGTATTTATCTAACTCAGATTTCAAAAACTTTCGTAATTGATGCTTACCGTATTTTTTCTCCATCACCATTAAAGCACTATATTGCGCCAGTGTTTCAACGACCATGGTGCCGCCTTGTGCATTTGCGGCCATCACTTGATGCGCCCACCATTGATGCGCCACCTCATGAGCGGTGACGTAATAAGGTAAATCTATTTGATGAGGGTCTCTTTGGTCGGCAACAAACCCAATATTTTCTGAAAACGCAATGGTATTAGGGTAAGCGCGTGCCAAGGTTTGATAACCTGGAAATTCTAAAATGCGCAATTGCTTGTATTGATAAGGAGAAAAAGCCTTGCTGTAATAGCTTAAGCTATCCTTGGCACTTTCAATCATTCTATCAACGTTGTACTCATGGGTTTTGTGATAATAAACATCGACCTTAATGCCATTAACTACGTCTCTTTTAACGGCATAATCTGCCGATAAATAGCTATAGTAATTCATGATTGGCTTATCCATCTTATAATGGAAATATTCACGGTCACCCGCTTGCCATTGCTTGATTAAATAACCGGGTGCAATCGCCTGCTGACCAGCGATAGTAGATACCGTGGTTTCAAATTTTACGAAATCACTGTCATGAGAGACATAGTTCTTATGATGCAAATGTGTATCCTCAATTGATGGCACACGTGGCAGTGGATCTAGTCCATATGATTTACGTTTTTTATTGTCACGAATGAGCAGCGCATTATGAAAACCAATACGGGGGGCTAATAGGTTATTACCGAAAAATGAGCCGTTACGTACCAATCGAATATCTTGACTGTTGTTGGTAAACCCTTGGTGTGCAATCAGTGTTTCAAAGGTAAGCGTTCGCTTTTCACCAGCTAACATGGGCTTAGCTAAATTAAAAATGTAATACGCTAATGATTCATCAACAGAGGTTAAGTTCGCCCCCTGTACATCTACACTAACAACTTGGGCTTGCAGTGGAAAAATAAGATGAATAACATTAATGTCTTCATCGGTTTTATTTTCTAATATTTGCGTTGAACGCGCTTCGATACGGCGTTTAATGGGAAAAATATCTACATCAATTTTTACTTCAACAAAACTTGGCATAGGCAGATTTGCATATTGCTTATACCGCTCTTCGTAATCGAGATTTAGCTGTTCTAGATCAAGCGACGATCGATAGTGATTAATCACGTTAGTATTGTAATAAATAAAACTGCCAGCACTGACAAATATCACCAACAATATTGATGAAACAATCGCATAACCTTTGGTTTTAAACGCGGTTAATTTCTTGAGCCTAAAACGCATTGATTGCGCCGTGCCGCGTGTGTAGAACATATAGGTTAGCATTAACAACATGCCAGCAATCGCGCCCCAATACACACGCAGCCAAATACCTGCAGTGGCTAAGCGACTATTGGGATTCATTTCAGATAATGGCGCCCAAACACCAGGTAAGCCATAACTTAACAGCATGTGCTCAATACCTAACAAGTCGCGAGATAATGTCAGCAGACCAATAAAAAAAATAAAGGCCAACATACCAATGACACGATTATTGGACATCACCTGTAAAAAACACGCCAGTATTGCCAAATAAATATAAGCGATGGGGTAATAAATTAGACCGCGACCTATGTAAAGATCTAGCTGTAAATCATAGTGACCACTGACTAACTGTAAACCAATAGCAAGTGTGATCCCCAATGCGACTATGGCAAGCATCACTAAAACAAGCGCGCCAACCTTACTCACCACAAACACCCAATTTGGTGTTGGCAGTGCGTCCATCACACCGTTAATTTTGCATCGACGTTCTCGCCACATGATCTCAGCACTGTAAAATGCCAATACCACCATGAGCGCGCCTGTTAATGCCTGTCTTATAGCACTTAATAGGAATTGTGTTAGCGGATAGGTGTTTACATCGTAAACCGTTTTCCTTCCTGTTAATGAAAAGAATAACAAAAACAAACATAGCGACATTAAAACAAGAAATGGCACACTTTTGAAGACTGAAAATGCTTCAAATTTAAGACAATGAAGCAATTGTTGCCAATGGCTGTTTGCGTGCCATGAAGACGATAAATCAGCAATAAGGTCAACTTTAGCCTTTAAGTTCGATTCTGATTTTTCGTGTTTTTGGCTAACTTTTGCTTGTTTGGCGTTGCTTCTCATTGAGAAAAATGAATAAGCGATAACTAACGACAATAATCCAATGGCAGTCCATCCTATTCTGTTAATTAATAACTCGCCTGATATTGAGATCATCTGTGAATTGCGTACGGCCGCTGTCCAATATTCGGTATGACTTGCGTAAAGATCGCCCATGAATGGGTCCCACACGCCAGAAACTGACGTAGAAAGATCCACTGTCACAAATAATACAACCAACAACAGCGCTGCTAAATAAGCATAAATAATTCGAGGAAATATTAGGGTGATAGCAAAAATAAGTGCAGATACCGTAAACACAGTCGGTAATATAATGGCTAGGTATACCGTTATATAATTCATTGTGGCCTGCTCACCAAGGGTTTCGGGCACTACCCACGGCCAGAAGGTGCCAAGCCACATCCCAATTGGCGAAGCAGCCATGACGATTAAAAAGGCTGAAAAGCTGCCGATAAAACGTCCTGCAACATAGTCTTTTTTGTTGATTGGCGTTGAAAATAACAGGCCATCAAATTTAGACTCACGGTCTTTTAAAACAGCACTTGCTAAGTAACTTGGTGCAATAAATAATGACAAAATTGACATCATGATCAAAAATTTAGCAATCATATATGGCGAGTTGATAAATACATTACCACCACGCGCTGTTCCCTGAAATTCCACACCATTGGCTGTAAAAATAAAGGCTAAACCAAATAATAAACCACTGACGATTAGACTTTGCCATGACAATAGTTGATAACGAAACTCTTGCTTAGCGATAATATTAATCATCACAAACCTCCTTACTAATCGCGATGAAGTAAACATCTTCTAATGTGGGCGAGGCTTTAACGAATGTTTCGTCTGGTTGGTTTTTGGCATGAACACGAATTTCCACTTGACCGCTGCACAGGTGATCTGAAATGACATTGAATGTTTCTTGATGCTCACTCAATTGCGATTTGTGAATCGTTTTAGTCCACACGCAGCCATTGAGCGCGCTAATGAGTTCTTTGGGTTTACCATGTGTTGATATTTCCCCCTCAGCCAAAACTGCCATATTGGTGCATAAATCAGCAACATCTTCCACAATGTGAGTAGATAAAATAACGACAATGTCTTCGCCAATGTCAGCGAGTAGATTATGGAAACGATTACGCTCTTGTGGATCAAGCCCTGCGGTCGGTTCATCAACAATAATCAATTTTGGCTTGCCAAGCAGTGCTTGTGCGATGCCAAATCGTTGTTTCATGCCCCCAGAAAATGTTGCCACGTTTTTCTTTCTTACTTCAAATAAGTTGGTTTGTACCAATAAACGCTCAACGGCTTTATGACGGCTTTGTTTATCAGTTAAGCCCTTTAAAATGGCAAGATGATTTAGTAAATCATAGGCACTGCCACGTGGATAAACACCAAAATCTTGAGGTAAATATCCCAGCTGACGTCGTAAATCATCAGGTGATTTTAAGATATCTATGCCATCAAAGCTTATATGTCCTGCGGTTGGTTGCTGTAGCGTTGCTAATGTTCGCATAAGTGATGATTTACCCGCGCCATTAGGGCCGAGCAATCCAAACATGCCTTTGGGTATGGTTAAATTTACGTTGTTGATGGCTTTAACGCCATTATCGTAGGTATGTGACAGTGCTTTAATCGATAACATGGGGTTGTCCTTTTTTATAGGCGTGCAAAAGCCGCCGAATCCAATGAAGTTCAGATAAATTAGTTGAGTGTGAGTTAATGCACTAGCCGCTGATTACAGTGTTAATTAGCCGCTAGTGGTTGGGGGTTTTTAGGGTTGGTCTATGCCAGTGTAGTGACACTAGCTAGGGGCTGGCCGCGCCGTATTCATTAAGCGCTTTACGTGAAGTAAATGCTCAATGTATCGGTGCAGAGCATCGAGTTGAGGATGTTGTTGTTTTAAATAGCCAATCTTAATGCTCATTGCACTAAGTTGTTTTATTTCAATCACACTGTCATCATCGAGAACCGATCTGATCATATCAATGTCTGTGCGTTCAGCGGCAACAGTAACATTAAAATACGAGAGATTTTCACTCGATTGTTCCCATGTATTGTGGCATTGCCATTCACTTTTCTGAAAAAATGTTTTGCAGAATTTATTGAGCAAAACAAGTCTTTCATTATGACTAACACGCTGTTGATTTATTAAATCATTTTCATGCAAGTAGTCATCAGCCACGAAATACTCGACTTTTGAAGCACCGTGATTCTTTATATCATAATCAATAGTATTCGCATTGACACCAATGTTGACTGACATAGGGTGTGAGGAAAGCAGCGTTAGGTGCTGTGGTAACTCAATTTTCACATAGACTCGCTGGCCTCGATTAAATGCCTGAGGTAGCAACTGAAAATAACGGTCAAGTATTAGACTATTACCCTCAATTTTATAATTGTAATCTATTGCTTTTAGGTTGTTCTCTAAATTGGTATCACCGCGTCCATTACTAAAGTAAGTAACCGTCAGTTTCACCTTGTTAGTTGAGTCAGGTCCGTTGACTATATGAATATCAACATCCCGCGCATTAATATTAGTGGTTTCACTGTCGGTAATCGTTAATGTTAATTCATTAGCTGTCACAGGTATGAAAGCTTCAACAGTGGTAGTTTTTTCGTCAATCAATTCACTCATTAAATAAACAACGCTGCAGAAAATTACCACGACGGGTAAAATAGCGATGTTTTTAAAAGCCTTATTAACAACACGATATGGTTTGTTTTGATAAACTTCACGCATAAATGCAACGCAAGTTAATATGGTCAAATAGATAACGCAACCACTTAATATCCATTGTAGCCAGGTTGGGAATAGCTGGTCTTGATGAAGCTCAACAAGCCCAACACCGACACAAATACTAATAAATAGTAATACCAACATCACAATATTCTTAAGAATAAAGGTATAAAACTTCCGATGTGAGGTGACGCTATAACTAACCCCGTGAATGAGCATGCCAATCACACTAAAAGGTAGAAATAGGATGCGTTGTAATACTAAAAAACGACTTTTTGCAATCTCTGGACTGTTCGCTAACGTTTTAGCTGTTTGTTGCTGACCTTTGGCGGCTAATACTCGATTCGGGGTGTCACTCTTTTCATAAGAAAACCATAAAATCAAATAAAGTAAAACTCCCAAACCAAAGACAAAACTTAGACCAAGAAAAGCAATCCGAAATATGAATGCAGGCAGGGAAAATCGCATCGATAAGCCAGCGCAAACACCAGTCACTATTTTATTGTGGTCATCTAAATATGTTTTTATCTGCGGTAAATCATGTGATTGCGGTGGCACATCATTTATTTCTTGTTCACTATCAATAAAACCAACTTGATCGATGAACTCAGCTATTTTTCCTGCGGTTATCGCACGTTCTTTCCCTTCATTGACACCGTAGAGCAACTCGGCGAAGCGTAATTCAATATCCGAAAAAATTTCATCGCCATAATCGACTTTAGTTAATTGAAGCTTTAACGTCTCTAAATAGGTATGTAATAAATCATAACCCTGCTCTTCGACCCAAAAGACCTGTTTTGCAATTTCAATGTTGACTACTTTATTCACTGTCATTTCCTCGTCGGATCATTTCCACAGAGCCATTAATTTCTTGCCATGCTCCAGCTAACTCAGCAAGTACTTCTCGTCCTTCATCGGTTAATGAATAATATTTCCTCGGCGGGCCTGATTCAGATTCAACCCAGCGGTATTGTAAAATTAACGCTTTTTGCAAACGATTTAATAGGGGATACAACGTTCCATCCGTTACCAGAAGGTTAGCTGCTTTAAGGCGGTCTATAAGTTGCGCAGTATAAATTTCTTCATCAGCCAACAAGCTAATAATGCAGAATTCTAATATGCCGCGTCGCATTTGCGAAATTGTGTTTTGTGCTTTCATAACACAAACTATATAGCATGCTACCTTGTGTTGCAAGGTAGCATGCTATATAAAATATATCGATTATTCAAAATGCACTGACAATGCTTGTATGACTGGGTTTAACGAAGATATATTATTAATTCATTGAGAACTATATGTGGTTCTATTGATTGTAGACATGGATAAATGTGAGGTTTGGTTTGGCGTGTCGCCATTGAGTGTGATAATTAAGCTAACATTTTAGACAGGCATAAAAAAAGGCCACTTTCGCGGCCTTCTATTCTAATTTAACAAGGCGTTAAATTATAGTTTGTCAGCATTTTCTGACAAGTAGCTTGCTACGCCAGCTGGAGATGCATCCATACCTTTGTCGCCTTGTTTCCAACCAGCAGGACAAACTTCGCCAACTTCTTGATGAAATGCAAGTGCGTCAACCATACGGATCATTTCGTCTACGTTACGACCTAATGGTAAATCGTTAACTACTTGATGACGTACATTGCCTTCTTCATCAATTAGGAAAGAACCACGGAATGCAACACCAGCATCAGGATGTTCAACATCGTATGCTTGACAGATAGTGTGCTTAACATCAGCAACTAGCGTGTAACGAACTGGGCCAATGCCGCCTTCGTTTACAGGCGTGTTGCGCCATGCGTTATGGCTAAATTGTGAATCGATAGAAACACCGATAACTTCAACGCCACGTTTTTGGAATTCTTCAAAACGATGATCAAAAGCTAGAAGCTCTGATGGACATACGAAAGTGAAATCTAGTGGGTAGAAGAATACAACTGCTTTTTTACCTTTGATTACTTCACTTAATGTGAATGAATCAACGATTTCGCCGTTACCTAGTACTGCTGCTGCTGTGAAGTCCGGTGCAGGACGACCTACTAATACGCTCATGTTTATCTCCGTTTATTTATGCTTGTTGCCAAGCTTTACTTTAATTTATTACGTGTTCTGATTATTCAGCTTCTGCGTGCTTTGCTGCAACTTCTTTAAGCAATGGCTGTAATTCGCCTTGCTGAAACATCTCTAAAATGATGTCACAACCACCGACTAATTCGCCGTCAGCCCACAATTGTGGGAACGTTGGCCAATTAGCGTATTTAGGCAGTTCTGAACGAATTTCAGGGTTTTGTAGTATATCTACATAAGCAAATTTTTCGCCGCAGCTCATAATAGCTTGTGATGCTTGCGATGAGAAACCACAGTTTGGCAGTTTTGGTGACCCTTTCATGTATAAAATAATTGGGTTCTCTGAAATTTGCTGTTTAATTTGTTCGATAGTATCCATTAGAATTCCTTTGACGACGATGCCCATTATTATTAGCGATAAATAGTGGGAAATAACTTAAAATAATTTCGCCAATTATAACCTGTCATTCACCAACACTAAACCCCATATTTACTAAGTGTTTAATGCTTAAGTTAACAATGTGTACAAAGGTTACATTCATTTTTGACCCAAATCAATTTGTTGATGTATTATAACGGCGAATAATAATTATGTGAGCCTAAAATAGGCAACAATCTCAGGAGAACTCCCATGGCGTTTGAACTACCAGCATTACCGTATGCAATCGATGCACTAGCACCACACATGTCACAAGAAACTTTAGAGTTTCATCATGGTAAACACCACGCTACTTATGTTGCTAAACTTAATGGTTTAGTTGAAGGTACGGATTTAGCTTCTAAATCATTAGAAGAGATTATTAAGACTTCTGAAGGCGGCGTATTTAACAACGCAGCACAAATTTGGAACCACACATTTTTCTGGAACAGCCTTAGCCCTCAAGGCGGCGGCGAACCAACTGGCGCACTAAGCGACGCGATCAATGCAAAGTTTGGTTCTTTTGCACAATTTGTTGCTGCTTTTAATGATAAAGCCGTAAACAACTTTGGTGCTAGCTGGACTTGGTTAGTTAAAACAGCTGACGGTAGCTTAGATATTGTTAACACTAGCAACGCTGCTACGCCGTTAACTGACGAAAGCTTAACACCTGTACTAACGGTTGATTTGTGGGAGCATGCTTACTACATCGATTACCGTAACGTTCGTCCTAACTACTTAGGTGGCTTCTGGTCACTAGTAAACTGGGAATTTGCTTCAGCTAACTTTGCTGGCTAAGTTCTATTTTACTAAATAGTAATTCTTAAAGGGCCAATCGGCCCTTTTTTTATTTGTGTAAATCCCCGCTCAATACCCTACTTCATTGAATTTATTTCATCTTTTTTCATCTAGCTTATGAAATTAAAGTTGCACTCAACTTGTCCAATAACTAAGGCATGTAATTTAATTTACATTGATTAGTACGTTAAATTAGACTAGTTTTAAAGTTGTAGAAAACATGTCTTACTGATACGAATTATGTTTTAAGGACTTTATTAGTCAGTAATTATAATCGTGTGCTGCATTAATTGTGCATAGCTGACTCATAGAGGATCATCGCAATTGCGGAGGTGTTCCATGTCACTTTTCAATCATTATAAAAGTCGTTATGACGCGACAAAAGAAGAAGAATATACTTTAGAAGAGTTCCTTTCATTATGTAAAGATGATGCATCTTGTTATGCGTCTGCAGCTGAGCGACTCCTCATGGCTATAGGCCAGCCCACCACTATAGATACGGCTTTAGACCCACGCCTTAGTCGAATTTTTTCCAATAGAGTGATTAACCAATATCCCGCCTTTAAAGATTTTCACGGTATGGAAGACGCAATCGATCAAATTGTGGCGTATTTGAAACATTCGGCGCAAGGTCTAGAAGAGAAAAAACAAATCATTTATTTATTGGGTCCTGTCGGCGGCGGTAAATCATCGATTGCTGAAAAGCTAAAAAGCTTAATGCAAAATGTTCCGATTTATCGACTCAAAGGCTCTCCGGTCAATGACCACCCATTATGTTTATTTGATGTACACGAAGATGGCCATATTCTTGAACAAGAATATGGCATTTCAACACGCTACTTACAAACCATCATGTCGCCTTGGGCCACAAAAAGGCTCCATGAATTTGGCGGTGATATAACTCAGTTTAAAGTCGTTAAATCTTATCCATCCATTTTAGACCAACTGGCCATCGCCAAAACAGAGCCTGGTGATGAAAACAATCAAGATATATCAGCTTTAGTTGGCAAAGTAGATATTCGTAAACTAGAACATTTTTCTCAAGATGACCCCGATGCTTATTCCTATTCAGGCGCATTATGCCGAGCAAACCAAGGCTTAATGGAATTTGTGGAAATGTTTAAAGCGCCCATTAAGGTGCTACATCCCCTACTCACTGCCACGCAAGAAGGCAACTATAACGGCACCGAAGGCATTTCAGCAATCCCTTATAACGGCATCATCCTTGCTCATTCAAATGAGTCAGAATGGAAAACCTTCAAAGCCAATAAAAACAATGAAGCGTTCTTAGATCGCGTATTCATTGTTCAGGTTCCTTACTGCTTAAGAGTCACTGAAGAAGTTAAAATTTATGATAAGTTACTCCAGCATTCAAAACTTATCGATGCCCAGTGCGCGCCTGATACTTTAGAGATTCTTGCCCAGTTTAGTATTTTATCGCGCCTGACCTCCCCCGAAAATTCAAATATTCATTCAAAAATGCGGGTTTATAATGGCGAAACCCTTAAAGACACAGATCCTAGTGCTAAATCGTTGCAAGAATATAAAGACATGTCAGGCGTTGCTGAAGGCATGAACGGTTTATCTACTCGTTTTGCGTTTAAAATTCTGTCCCGCGTATTTAATTTTGATGATAATGAGATAGCAGCCAACCCCGTTCATTTATTTTACGTGCTAGAGCAACAAATAGAACGTGAACAATTTAGTGATGAAAAACGTGAGAAATACCTTGAGCACTTAAAAGGCTATTTAATTCCAAATTATATTGAATTCATTGGCAAAGAAATACAAACCGCCTACCTTGAATCATACTCTGAATATGGTCAAAACATTTTCGATCGCTATGTCACCTATGCTGACTTTTGGATTCAAGATCAAGAGTATAGAGATCCTGAAACCGGCCAATTGTTTGACCGTAATGCGTTAAACGATGATCTGGAAAAAATTGAGAAAACGGCTGGTATTAGTAATCCTAAAGATTTTCGTAACGAAATCGTTAATTTTGTCTTAAGAGCCAGAGCGAACAACGCAGGGGATAATCCACTGTGGACAAGTTATGAAAAACTACGTGTGGTGATTGAAAAGAAAATGTTTTCCAATACCGAAGACTTATTGCCTGTCATTTCTTTTAATAATAAAACCAGCACAGATGATCAAAAAAAACATGCGGATTTCGTTGAACGTATGATGCACAAAGGCTACACCCAAAAACAAGTGCGATTGTTAACGGAATGGTATTTACGTGTCAGAAAAGCGTCTTAAAGATGGAGATATGTTATGGCTCACTTTATCGATCGCCGATTAAACGGAAAAAATAAAAGCTCGGTCAATAGACAACGATTTTTAAATCGTCATCGAGATCAAATTAAACACTCTATTGATGATGCAATTACCCAGCGTAGTGTCACTGACGTTAGTTCGGGTGAACGTATCACAATTCCTAAACGGGATTTAAGCGAGCCTTTTTTTCACCAAGGACAATCGGGTATCAAACAACGTGTTCACCCTGGTAATGATCAATTTCAAACGGGTGACAAAATAGAACGTCCTAAACAATCCTCAGGTGATGGGGGGGGCGAAGGTCAGGCCAGCGATGAAGGACTAGGCGCCGACGAATTTAAATTTGAGATATCCCGTGAAGAGTACCTTGATTTACTCTTTGATGACCTTGAATTACCCAATTTAGAAGCCAAAGAAAGTGCCGATCTGATGGATTACAAAGTCACCCGTGCAGGGTTTTCCAATGTCGGACAAGCGAACAATATCAATATTATTCGTTCATTAAAGAAATCAATCGCTAGGCGTATTGCTTTGACTGGTGCAACTAAGCGCCGCCTTAAAGATTTACAAGAACAATTAACTCAATTACAGAGTCAACCGATCGGACATGACGCTCAAATAAAACAGCTAAAGAGTGACATTGAGATTTGCAGTAAGAAAATTAATCGCGTGCCTTTTATTGATGACTTTGATCTGCAGTTTAACAATTATGCGAAGGTATCAATTCCAACCTCAAAGGCCGTCATGTTCTGCATCATGGATGTATCCGGTTCAATGGATCAAGCCACCAAAGATATCGCAAAACGCTTTTACATCTTGCTCTATTTATTTCTATCACGGACTTATAAAACCATTGAAGTGGTTTATATCAGGCACCACACCCAGGCTAAAGAAGTCGACGAACATGAATTTTTTTACTCTCAAGAAACGGGAGGAACTGTGGTATCGACCGCTTTAGCATTAATGCATGAAATCCAACAAGAACGCTACCCTACCTCACAATGGAATGTGTATGCTGCACAGGCGTCTGACGGTGATAATTGGAATAATGATACGCCATTATGTGGCACAATATTACTGCGAGATTTACTGCCAAACACGCGCTATTTTAGCTATATTGAAATAACCCAACGCCCACATCAATCATTATGGCAAAGCTATGAAAACATCAGCCGTACCCATCCTCAGTTCGTTCTAAAACATATTAAAGATACTAGTGATATTTATCCTGTTTTCCGCCAATTATTCACTAAATCTAAATCTTAGGGAGCGATTATGAAGCCCAATACTAAAACAGCAGATATAGAGTCAGAATGGACTTTCGAAAAATTAGAAAAGTATGATGCGCTTATTAGCGACGTCGCCACACGCTTTGGTTTAACAACTTACCCTAATCAAATTGAAATTATTTCATCAGAACAAATGATGGATGCTTATTCAAGCGTGGGCATGCCCATTGGTTATAATCATTGGAGTTTTGGCAAAAAATTTATCCAAACTAAGCAAAACTATAGCCGAGGACGAATGGGACTAGCTTATGAAATAGTCATCAACTCAAGTCCATGCATTAGCTATCTAATGGAAGAAAATTCAATGACTATGCAGACCTTAGTTATTGCTCATGCCTGTTATGGACACAACTCCTTTTTCAAGAATAACTATTTATTCACTACCTGGACAGATGCAGAAGCCATTATTGATTATTTAGTGTTTGCCAAAAAATTCATCAGTGATTGCGAAGAAAAACATGGCGTCAATAATGTCGAAAATATCATCGACTCTTGTCACGCATTAATGAATTTAGGCGTTGATCGTTACAAACGCCCGTCTAAAGTTTCAATGCGAGAAGAAAAAGCGCGCCAAGCCCAACGTGAAGAATATTTACAAAGCCAGGTCAATGACCTTTGGCGGACAGTCCCATTAACTTCCAATGAAAACAACAACGATGATACGATTAAATTTCCGTCGCAGCCCCAAGAGAATTTATTGTATTTTATCGAAAAAAACGCACCGTTATTGCAACCTTGGCAACGTGAGGTCATAAGAATAGTTAGAAAAGTTGCTCAGTATTTCTACCCTCAAAAACAAACGCAAGTGATGAATGAAGGTTGGGCTACTTTTTGGCATTACACTCTAATTAATACCCTTTATGATGACGGGGAATTAAGTGACAGCTTTATGCTTGAATTTTTGCATCATCATACTAACGTTGTTTATCAGCCGCCCTACAATAGTCCTCATTATTCAGGTATTAATCCTTATACGCTTGGCTTTGCTATGTTTCAAGATATCCGAAGAATTTGTGAATATCCCACTGAAGAAGATAAACATTGGTTTAAAGATATCGCGGGTTCAAACTGGCTTGATACGTTACATTTTGCATGCAAAAATTTTAAAGATGAGAGTTTTATCAGTCAATATTTGTCGCCACATTTGATCCGTAAATTGAAGTTATTCAACATCATAGATAACGACAAACATAACTACCTTGAAATTAATGCCATTCATAATGAGCAAGGGTATCAGCGGATTAGAGAAGCTTTGTCTGCACAATACAATTTGAGTAATTTAGAGCCTAATATACAAGTATATAAAGTCGATATGACAGGTGATCGCTCTCTAACGTTAAGATATTACCCACATAATGAGATTTCATTGTCAGAAAATATAGATGAAATGACTCGTCATATTCATCGGCTTTGGGGTTTTGATGTGGTGCTTGAACAAGAAAATGGCGATGAGGTTGTCACAGAACTCACACGCTGCCCAAAAAGCAGCGAGTGATAAAACTTTGTTCTATCGAATAGGTACAACAATGTCAGTAGGCAAACGTTCACGTAGTGATAACCATAGTTTACCTGTTTTAAGACCATATCGGCGCATAGCAAGAACCACTTGGTCGTGATCTCCTTGTTCGGCTAATACTTTCAATTCTTCATAATGGCTATCGGCTAAACGGCGAGCTTCCTCTAATTCAAAGTAGAGTTTACCAACACGGCCATACATGTCTTTAAAACCATTAAGAATTAATACATAGATAGGGTTGCCAGAAGCAAATGCTAATTGATGATGTAATGAGTAATCAAAGTCTGAATATGCTTCTGCATTATCTTCTATGCTCTTATATTGCTCTAGAATATCAACTGTCTTTTGCGCCGCATTTTTAATGGCAGCGCGGATATAAATTATCGAGACATTCGTTCGTGCTGATAGTAACTGATCAACTAATTCAGGAATACCACGTTGATCAAGGCGCGCCATGGTAACTAATACATTTAACCCTGAAGTTTCCCAATAGTTATTCACTTTAGTGGGTTTACCATGTTGAATCTTCAGCCAACCATCACGAGACAGACGTTGTAAGACTTCACGAAGCGTTGTTCGTGTCACACCGATGAGCTCAGAAAGTTCACGTTCTGCAGGTAAAAAAGAACCTGGAGGGAAACGGCCAGTCCATATGGAATCTACTAGATATTCCTCAGCAAATCCGGCTGGGCTTTGCGCCTTATAAATCATCTATTACTCAAATCAATTTCAATAAAATTCAATAAATAATAACAGAGCTAGCTTGAATTAACACGGAATTATTAAATTCACTAACATATGCGCAATAAACCAGCAGCCGATAAAAATAAAAGGTTATTTTATGCGTATGATCAAGTAGATTACTTGCAAATTGATGCTATCCCTGTAATTAATAGAAGCGTTATTCAGAATGCGAAAATAATGTAATTAAAATCAAGACTCAAGTGAACATTTTATTGTTCGCCTCTGAGTAAAAATTCGTGT
>Ga0209395_1004158_pt1 | contig 17230 bp, 17 predicted proteins | sample GOMGulsemesocosm_3_FD_184635 | JGI IMG/M metagenome (GOLD analysis project Ga0209395, IMG submission 184635) | Methane-oxidizing microbial communities from mesocosms in the Gulf of Mexico - GOM9D Gulf of Mexico (SPAdes) (version 2) | ecosystem: Environmental > Aquatic > Marine > Cold seeps... | reverse complement strand
ATAGATTACATTATGGAAAACCGTTACACAGCCAACAACTTGCTATTCACGGCAGCGGTGCCAATATGGAGCGTTTGCAGCGTGTCGCGCGATCGTTACAGCTTAAGGTTCACGCGGCGCGAGATAACCCATTCGATATGGTGCCGAATATTTTAGCTGGCAATAATTTATCGCCAGCTAGCTTTGTCCGATGCGCCAAGTTTGTTGGATTGATCATGAGTAATGACTCGAATGCCGCTGGTGTTAGCCCCCATACGTTGCCCTACCTGGGCTTACGAACTTATCATCAACAGTTGCTCGCTTTGGGAAGTGACAATAAAGCACGAGAGGTCAAAAACTATATGAATAAAATTGAACGTGAGCACAAGTTACTATGATCAAAAATCTGATAAAGGGAATGTATCGAGGCTTCGCTGGTGGTCCTGATTTTTCACATGAGCGAACATTGCGTTTCACACTTGAAGACAGGTTATTAAGCGTTACCGTTCCATATACTAATGTTGCCTTTGATGAATTGGAGCAACCAACGCACTTTCCGTATCGCTCACCACATTGGATTGATGAGACATCAAGAGCAGAAGAACAACACCATATTTCTATCATCAGCACCGATCTATGGATGTATGTTCCGGTTGTTCCATTGGGTACATGCTCTGAATACGGGATGCTTACTTTTCAGCCTCGAATAGCTAAGCTAGCCGATGATGTAGGATTTAGTGCTTTTAACCAGTCAGCCCTGAAAGAATACTTAATAGATGATTACGAGAAATTCCATAATGGGCCTGTTGACGAGAAAACTGGCGCCGGGACTAATACCAAAATTCTACAACAACTCCAAGAGCAATCACAGGGACTAAACAGTCCTTATTCAGATGAAGAATTTATTGAAATTTTAGAAATAATCATGAGCCAAAATGGTTATCCATCAATCCCGCCAGCGAAAATAGTGACGATTAATAATGTGGATTGGGTTTTCTACCAAGAAGTGAAAGGCATCTCTTTAACACGTTCAGATTACTACTGCCTCGCGCTGGATGACAACCACTACTTAGAGTGCTTATTTAAGCATCGTGTGGATCGTTCGAACAAGCATAAGAAATGGCGAGATGGAGCCTTAGCAGCACAAAAAAAGATCATGGAAGGTGTTATTTTAACCGACTTGAAGGACAATATAATTACAATAGAATAATCCCCGCGAATTAGATACTTAGCGCCAATCACAGCTCATTTTAAAGAGGCAACAAACGTTGCCTCTTTAAATCATTGCAATGTTCCGTTAGAAATTATGATCGGTCTCATCTTTTTTGTTGTGGAACAGTCTAAAGACCACCACGAAGAATACTGGTACAAAGATAACGGCAAGGACGGTGGCTGATAACATGCCGCCGAAGACGCCGGTGCCGATGGCATTTTGACTGCCTGAACCAGCCCCCGTTGAGATAACGAGCGGCGTCACCCCCAACATAAAGGCCAATGATGTCATGATGATCGGACGCAGTCGTTGCTTGGCTGCGGTAATTGTCGCATCAACCAAGCTGTAACCTTGCAAATACAACGAGCGTGCAAACTCGACAATTAAGATCGCATTTTTAGAGGCCAGTCCGATGGTAGTTAACAGCCCTACTTGGAAATAAACATCGTTTGATAACTCTCTTGCCAACGCAAATGTCAACGCACCTATGACGCCCAATGGCACCACTAGCATCACTGCAAATGGCACACTCCAACTTTCGTAGAGCGCCGCTAAACAGAGGAACACCACGATCATAGAGAGTAAATAGAGCATCGGAGCTTGATCACCAGACTGTTGCTCTTGCAACGACATACCTGACCATTCAAAGCCGAAACCAGAGGGCAGTTTCGCCGCAATTTCACTCATCGCCATCATCGCATCACCAGAGCTAAGCCCTGGGGCAGCCTGACCAAAAATCTGTGCCGATGGCGCGCCATTATATCGCTCTAGCTTAGGTGCACCATTAATCCAGCGCATCGAGCTAAAGGCGGTAAATGGTACCATCTCTCCTTTGTTGTTACGCACGCGCCAATAGTTAATATCGTCTGGCATCATGCGGTATTGTGCTTCGCTTTGTACATAAACACGCTTAACCCGACCGCGATCGATAAAATCGTTCACATAGGTCGGTGCCCATGCCGTGGCAAACGTTTGGTTGATGTCATCAATCGATACCCCTAACGCCATCGCTTTTTGCTGGTCGATATCAATTTTGAATTGCGGTGCATCATTGAGCCCATTAGGTCTAACTCCGACTAACCTTGGATCTTGTGCTGCCATTCCAAGCACTTGATTACGAGCATCGATTAATGCTTGATGACCATGTCCTGCAAGATCTTGCAGCTGGAAATCAAACCCTGATGCTGTGCCTAGCTCCATGATTGATGGTGGTACAAACGCAAAAACAAAGGCTTCTTTAATCGACATGAAGTAACCCATCGCACGCCCAGCGACCGCTTTTACATGTTGATCGTCATCACTGCGATGTTTCCAATCTTTTAGGTTAATAAAGGCCATGCCGTTGTTTTGACCATTGCCACTAAAGCTAAAACCAATCACCGAGAAAATGGAACTGACATTATCTTTTTCATTGTCTAAATAGAAATCTTCAACCTTTTCCATCACTTCGATAGTACGCTCAGAAGACGCCCCTTGTGGCAACACGACTTGCGTAAACATGGTGCCTTGATCTTCATCGGGTAAAAACGACGTGGGTAATTTTTGGAACAAGAATACCATGCCTAAAACCAGCAAGCCGTATATCACCATGGTGCGTCCACTACGATTTACCACGCGAGTCAGCAAAGACTGGTAACCGTCGTTGGTACGATCGAAGCCGCGATTAAACCAAGCAAAGAAGCCTCGCTGTGGTTTTTTGTTCTTGTCGACTGGCTTTAACAAGGTTGCACATAATGCGGGGGTTAGGGTCAATGCGACAACGACCGATAGCACCATCGATGAAACGACCGTGATCGAGAACTGACGGTAGATAACACCAGTGGAGCCACCAAAGAATGCCATTGGCACAAATACCGCCGATAACACTAACGCAATACCAATTAATGCGCTGGTGATTTGGTTCATCGACACTCGCGTCGCTTCTTTAGGGGATAAGCCCTGTTCATGCATCACCCGCTCAACATTTTCCACCACCACGATGGCATCATCCACCAGCAAGCCAATAGCCAGTACCATACCGAACATCGTTAGCGTGTTGATTGAATAACCAAACATTGAAAGCACGGCAAAGGTACCCAGTAGCACAACAGGCACGGCGATAGTCGGAATTAGGGTCGCTCTAAAGTTTTGCAAAAACAGGTACATCACTAAAAACACTAACACGATAGCTTCGAGTAACGTTTTTATGACTGATTCGATTGATAGCTTAACAAACGGCGTAATGTCATAAGGGTAAACGACTTCAAGTCCAGCAGGAAAATGTGGCTTGAGTTGTTCAATTTTATCGCGCAGCGCTTGTGCAGTATCTAGTGCATTGGCGCCGGAAGCAAGGCTAATACCAAAGCCTGCCGCTGGTTTATCATTGTACTCGGCAATAATTTGATAACTGTCACTGCCCAGCTCGATGTGAGCGACATCTTTAAGGCGAACTGTCGCGCCATCGGGGGCGACTCGCAGTAAGATATTGCCAAACTCTTCAACGGTTTCAAGTCCTGTCTGTACGATGATACTGGCGTTAATTTGCTGACCGTCGACCGATGGTGAACCACCAAGTTGTCCCGCCGCTATCTGTGCGTTTTGACTGCGAATAGCACTGGTGACATCTTGCGCGCTGAGTTGATACTGGTTGAGCTGCTCAGGGTTTAGCCACACGCGCATTGCGTATTTTGAGCCAAAGAACATCACCTGACCGACACCGTTAATCCGGCTAATTTGATCTTGAATATTGGCGGCCATGTAGTCGCCAATATCGGTGCTATCGAGTTGCTCATTGTCGGAATAAAAACCGATAACCATCAAAAAACCGCTCGATGACTTGGTGACTTGCACCCCGTTTTGCTGTACTTTCTGTGGCAACAATGGCATCGCGGTTTGCAGTTTGTTTTGTACTTGAACCTGCGCAATATCGGCATCGGTCCCCGCATTAAACGTCACGGTGATCGTGGCCGCACCACTAGAATCACTATTTGATGAGATGTATTTGACGTTATCGATACCGCTAAGACTTTGTTCGATAACTTGCACCACGGTGTCTTGTACCACTTGCGCCGAGGCACCTGAATAAAAGGCGTTAATACTCACCGAGGGCGGCGCAACATCGGGATATTGCGCGATCGGTAACTTGAGAATCGACAGTGCACCGACCATCATGATCATAATCGCGATCACCCAGGCTAAAATTGGACGTTCAATAAAACTTTTGACCATTATGGTGCCGCCTTATCTGGAGAAGATGCAACAACAGCGGTAACGCCCGGTCTTATTTTTTGTAATCCGGCCGTGATCACTTTATCACCAACAGAGAGTCCGGCTAATACCAGCCAATCCTGTGCGAATGAGCGACCAATTTCGATACTTTTAATGACGACCTTGTTTTGCTCGTCCAAGACATAAACACTGGCTTGGCCTTTACTGTTAAAGCTGACCGCTTTTTGCGGTACTAATATCGACTCATGGCGGATTGCTTGCGTCAATTCAACTTGTGCATACATCCCCGGCAACAACGTATTGTTTGGGTTATTAAACTCAACGCGCAAGGTCACGGTGTCGGTTGAAGGGTTGGTTTGCACTTCATTAAATTTTAGCTGGCCAAGACTCGGATAAATATCATTTTGACTAAAGAACAACTTAGCGATTTGCTTGGTTTCGCTTAACGTGCCTTTTGCTAACTGGGTGCGAATATCACGCAACTGAGCGTTTGCTTGTACCAGGTCGAAGTAAATAGGATCGAGCTGAGTGATCGTCGCTAACTCTTGCGACTGAGCAGCCGTGACCAGTGCACCTTCGGTGATATTGGATTTACTAATTTGTCCAGAAATAGGCGCTAAGACCTTGGTATAGCGAATATCGGCTTCAGCTTTGCCAATATCAGCTTGTCGTACCGCAATTTCAGCTTGAACAGCTAAGTGGTTGGCGCGCACTTGCTCAAATTTTTGCTCACTAGCCGCATTATCTTTGAGCAACTGGCGATAACGTGTTAATTCTGCTTTTGCCGATTGGAGATTCGCTTGCGAGCGCAGTAATTGCGCATTCGCTGAGGCGAGATTAGCCTGATAGATCGTATCATCAATTTGGTATAACGCTTGACCCGCCGCAACCTGCGCCCCTTCAGTAAATAAGCGTTTGAGCACTATGCCACTGACTTGTGGACGAACATTAGCAACAGCCGATGCCACGGCTCTAGCCGGTAGTTTTTGGCTAAACTTGACCGATTGTGCCTTCATCACCGCAATATCAACTTGTGGTGGTGGCATCTTAAATTCTGGTTCAGAGTTAGCTCCGCCACAACCGGCGAGGCTAATTAAAACAGCACTAAGCGATAACCAAACATTGATCTTAAATTTCATTTCTTTCTCGATTAAAATAATAAATAGTGGCGAACACAATAATCTTATTGTGTTTAAAATCGGCTGTAGTGTAGCAAATAAACAGTACTTTACTATGCAATATAGTTCAAAGTTATGACCATATCACTAGCTACATTTGTAACTGTTTATGTCAATGTGACGTGGAGGCATTAGTTAACGGCGAACTCGTTGAAAAAACATCATTTATAACGGTCGCGCTAAGATGCAAGACCGCTTCCGATCCTGACGAGCGACTCATGAATTGCAACGTGAGTTGGGTGATTTCAGCAAGTCGAGAAGCGTGCCAAATACCATGCATAACATTTGTCGTTTAGTCATTCCAAATCAATGCCTTATAACGCCTCACGACGGCATGAATTCAGGAGCTAGAGCAACGCATTAGCTCATGGATGAGCGTAATTAGGGCAATGACAGGAGCTTATTGCCGAGGAGCAGTTGCCGGTTGGTCGCTTATCGCCTTGCCCTACGGGCCTCTTTACCCAACGTAAGTGGGGGAGAAAACGATTACCGCGTTATGATTCATAATCAGGGAGTGACCATTAACTACCAATCATGCCTTGTACTCGTCTCCTACCCAAGATCGATAACAAGCATTTCCAATGGTCACGGGTATATACAGTTACCACACCAATCTATTAAGAGAGTAGGATCGGTTACTGTCGATTAAACGCTCAAGGCTATTACTGAAGCTCAAACGCTCAAGGCTGTGGTGCCAGCGCCTCGATTAGCGGCTAGTACGTATAGATATTCTAGGGCTAACGTTGCACCTGCTAATGCAGTGATCTCGCTTTGATCATAAGCCGGTGCGACTTCAACTACATCCATTCCAATAAGATCTAGCCCCTGCAGGCCGCGAATCGTTTTTAGCGCACAGTCTATGCTGATGCCACCAACGACAGGCGTACCAGTGCCCGGTGCGAATGAGGGATCTAAGCCATCGATATCAAAACTTACATAGGCTTTCTTATCCCCTACCCGCGCCTTAATACGCTTTAATACCTCGGTCGGACCATGCTCACAAACCCAAGCTGCGTCGAGCACCTCAAAGGGATGTTCAGCCTGCGTATAGGCGGTTCGAATGCCAATTTGAATTGAATGTTCAGTGTCCACTAGCCCTTCTTGCACCGCGTGGTGAAATATAGTGCCGTGATCGTATTTGCTGCCGCCACTATAAGTATCGGTGTGCGCATCAAAATGGATTAACGCCACAGGACCGTGCTTCTTCGCATACGCCCGCAGTATTGGCAACGTAATAAAATGATCGCCACCAAAGGTCAATGCCTGTTTGTTGGCATTCATGATGGTTTGAATGTGCGCTTCGAGATTCTCAACCAAAGTCTGTGGCTCGCCATGCTTAAACGCTACATTGCCTGAATCGACAAGTGTCAAATGATCGTCCAATGCGAAATCCCAAGGCCAACGAGCACCTTCCCACGATAAATTTATCGATGCCTGACGAATGCCTTGTGGGCCAAATCGCGCCCCAGAACGACCAGAAGTCGCCATATCAAAAGGCACGCCCGTCACTACAACGTCACTATCACAGTGCGTTAACGACGTTACGTTTGGACATTGCATAAAGGTCATGCCCAGCGCGCTATAAAGGGGCATATCAGCATCTGCGACGGTAGTATTAGGTTGCGACATTATTTTCGATTCCAAATTTAAGGTGTTTACAGCTTAGAACAATTTAATTAATTAGTTAAATGCATATTTTTAATACTATAATGCATGAAATTAATATTAGGTGTGCTCCATGAAATCACTACATCAATTTGACCTCAATTTGCTCCTTATCTTAGAGGCGTTGATCAGCGAAAGTCACGTCAGTCGTGCGGCGCAGCGAGTATACCTAAGTCAGTCTGCAATGAGTCATGCTCTCAATCGTCTGCGTAACCAACTCGACGATCCGATCTTGGTACGCAGCGGTAAAGGACTTCAACCCACCCCACGAGCACGAAAAATGCTAGGACAGGTTCGACATATCATTGAGTTACTGGAACAAACGCTCGCTCCGCAAGGCCCATTTATCGCGGCGAGTAGTCAACGTAAATTTACCCTCGCTTGTACCGATTACTTTGAAATGGAATACTTCCCCACGTTATTACAGCACGTACAAAAGGTTGCGCCGCATGTAGTGATCGAACTTGAGGTGATCACTAATAAAACCTTTAGTGAGGATTTGGAAAACAACAGGGTCGACTTAGTGATCGGTATCGATAGCGAGCAAGTAATTCCTAATCATTTGCTAACGCATCCATGGCATAGTCAATCGCTTGCGTGTGTTGCTGGAATAAACAATGAGAATGTGACCAATCAACTGACATTGGAACAATATTGTGCGTTAAAACACATCACATTTTTAGACATTACGGGAGTGAGCACTAATATTATTGATCGCTGGCTTAGTCAACAGCAACGCTCGCGTGAGCATATCGCGCGCGTGGTTAATTATACCGCAGCGGCGAGGGCAATCATTGTAACCGATGCGATAATAACGCTTCCTTTAGATATGGCTCAATCATTTTGTCAGATGTTTGCTCTCAAGCTCATCACACCACCGTCACATATGCCACAGATCACGATGAACTTAATGAGCCACCCGATACACAATAACGATCCAGCAATAACTTGGCTCATTGAACAAATAAAAGCAGTTTAATTATAACACGATCAAAAAAGCCCTGAAGAATCAGGGCTTGTTCACAGCACCGTGTTTTGGCTAACTTACGGTTTGGCTTCTGGTCGGTAAGATAATAGCGGCGGTTGCATACATCGCCAAGGTCACTACCGGGGCAAAGAGTATACCAACCACGGTCACTATTCTCACGCTAGCACGGCTGTAGCCAAATGCCTTAGCGATACCCGAACAGACTCCAAATAACTTACTGTGCTTTTTATCGACGGTAATACGGTGCAAAATACTCATTATATTCTCCTAAAATTTTTCGGGTAAATAAGATAACAAACCAGCACCTACAAGCATCGATAGCACTGGCACAAAGTAAATCCATAACGCGGTGTTTGATAGCCACATGTGATTACGACGCCAATTTCTGTTTTAGTTTCGTCAATTCGCTTTCAATCGCGTCATCACGTTCCATTTGCTTAAACTGCTGCTCGACTGTCGCCTCTTTATCACCAATGTCGTAGCTTTCTACTTCAGATTCAAGCGCTTCAATCTTCTTTTCAAAGTGCTCGAACCGGACCAAGGCATCTTCTATCTTCTTGCTATCTAATTGCTTCTTGACCTTAAGCCGTGTCACCGCTTGCTCTTTACGTGCCAATAGCGATTGTTGACGAATACGCGCTTCTGCCATTTTTTGCTCAAGGCGGGCAGCATCACTGTGTACCGAATCGAGTACCTCGTTGTAACGCGCTAGCTCCTGCTCATGATTATCAAGCTGCTCACTCGCCTGCTGCTTCTGCTCGATGGCGCTACGTGCTAGGTCTTCACGTCCTTTACTCAGCGCTAATTCAGCTTTGCTGGCCCAGTCACTGACATTAGCTCGGGTTTTCTTAATTTGAGCTTCGAGCGTTTTGCGCTCACTTATATGTTTCGCGGCGCCGCTGCGTAGTTCAACCAGCGTTTCTTCCATTTCTTGAATCAACATCCGCACCAATTTCTTAGGATCTTCTGCTTTATCAAGCATTGAGTTAATGTTGGCGTTGACGATGTCACTGAATCTGCTAAATATACCCATAATAATTCTCCAAAAATTTACTTATCTAATGATTGTGTTTTAGTTACTGATGCTTTAGTTTTTTCGGCAATTTCAAATCCCAATTCCACTAAACCTTTATCGATGGTGGTTGAGATGTCGTTATTGATTTCAGCACTTAGGGCGCTAACTTGTGCACTGAAAACCTTGCCAAGTGCATCAAACAGATTTTGTTGAACCTGTGCGCTCATTTCATTTGCTTGAGCACTGATGCTAATACTTGAAAGTGCGATCATGGCTGTCACTGCAGCGCCACGAATGATGTTTGTTGATTTAGCCATGATAGACTCCTTGGTTATTGTCGTTAATAAAGTTTAGGGGTTTAAATATGTTTCGCCCCAGTACACAATAGGTATTGCAGCTGACGTGCCAACTTTATATAGAAGATAAAAAACAGTAACTTACAACAAACCAGACTGTTACAAAGATTATGAGCACACAACAACAACAACGATAATCATCACAAAATAGTCAAATTGACCACGAGAGTTTTAGTGATGAAAGTTAAAGAGGGATATTTGGCAGGTTTACCGCTAATTTGAGGCAACGTCAGAAATGCAAAAAGGAAGAACATAAGTTCTTCCTTCGATAGAATCAGATAAATAGCCTAGAGAGAGAGCGAGAGCGAGAGCGGCTATTTATTTGACGATGGCATTAGTCGAGTATACGACCGCCGATGGCGATTGAGCGAGGCTTCATGGCCTCGGGGACTTCACGTTTAAGATCGATATGAAGTAATCCATTGCTCAAGTCAGCAGCTTGCACCGTGACATAATCCGCTAGCTGATATTTACGTTCGAAGCCGCGTTCGGCAATACCTTGGTAAAGAAATTGACTGCTCGATTCGCTTTTTGCCTTGGTCCCTTTAACTAATAAGGTGTTTTGATGGCTAGTGATCTCGAGTTCAGACTCTTCGAATCCAGCAACGGCTAGCGTGATGCGGTATTGGTCTTCTGAAAGCTGTTCGATGTTATACGGCGGATAGCCTTGATTGTTACTACTGCCATTGGTTGAGGCTGACTCAATCATGTTAGCTAGACGGTCAAAGCCGATGGCACTGCGGTAAAGTGGGGATAGATCGATGGTACGCATAGTATATTCTCCTAAGAAGCAATATGTACTCACATCCTAATTGATGGATGAGGTATTAAGTAATGGCCAGCATATGCTGCGCCGTTTGCCCAACTAAGCTGGGACTTGTAAAGTAAAGCATCACATAACGTGACTACTTTATATTCGCGAACCCTGTTTTAGGCCTTCGCTATAAATAGATATAGGGGCGCGGTAATAAAAACCAAGGGGCAGCGCTTATTTTTTTATCAAGCCATTAAGAATGGCACAGTCAGATGACTCGTCGCCCAAACACTCATCGCTAAGCTGTTCAAGGCTTTGAACGATATTATTGAGTGACTCAATTTTTTGTTTTATTTGCTTAATTTTCGCTAAGGTAAGCGCCTTGACTTCACTACTTTGGCGGCTTTGGTCATTAAATAATGCCATTAGCTCCTTACATTGTTCGATGGTAAAGCCAGCGTCGCGGGCTCCCTTAACCAACTTTAGCTCATCGATACTCGTTTGAGTAAAATAGCGATAGCCGTTGTCGCTTCGAAGCGCTGAGCTAATTAACTCGATGTCTTCGTAATAACGAATCGTTTTCGCTGGCACGTTAGTTAGCAGCGATACCTTGCCAATGGTCAACATCATTTAGCCCTCCAATTGTTTAGTAGTAATGCGTTGGTTAATACGGTAATACTCGATAATGCCATGGCCAATCCCGCCAATTGGGGACTCAGGTAACCCATCGCCGCCAAGGGAATCGCCAAGGTATTAAAGACAAATGCCAAAAATAAGTTTTGTTTTATTTTAGTCCAGGTCGCGCTAGCGATATCAATCGCCGCCACGACTAGTTGAGGGTTTCCTTGCATTAGCGTGATCTGCGCACTGCTAATCGCCACCTGCGTTCCGGTGCCCATCGCAATACCTAAATCAGCCTGCGCTAGCGCCGGTGCGTCATTGATGCCGTCGCCAACCATAGCCACCACCTCATGTTGTTGCCAACATTTAAGCTGGTCAAGTTTTTGTTGTGGGGTTAGGTTCGCAAAAACTTGGTCAATCTCTAATTCATGGGCAATATGACGCGCCGCTTGTTCGCGATCTCCGCTCAACATAGCAGTCTTAAGCTGTTTGTGTTTAAGCTCCATTATTGCCAGAGCGCTTTGTGGCCGGCTCTTATCACTAAGCTCGATTAACGCAACGAGCTTATTGTCGAGCGCGAAGAACACTTGGCTATAATACGACTGCGTATCGGCGGCGCTGATATCAATATTGAGTTCGGCCATTAAGTCACTATTGCCTGCGCTTAATTGCTGCCCCTGATAAGTGGCGGTTATACCCTTACCCGCGATAACCTTTGGCTGCGCTAAACTGACCTGAGCGATATCACTAACCTGTGGTGAATCAACAATAGCCTTAGCTAACGGGTGATCACTAAGGCTCATTAATGAGCCAAGCAAACGCTCCAACTCTGGCAACGCCACAAACTTATTGACCTTAACAACGGCGGGTTTACCAACGGTTAGTGTCCCTGTTTTATCAAAGGCCACGCGATTGAGTTTACTGGCGACCTGCAGTGCGACGGGGTCGCGAATAATGATGCCATTTTTAGCCGCTACGCCGCTGCCAACAGCCATTGCCGCAGGAGTCGCTAAGCCTAATGCACAAGGGCATGCCACCACGAGTACTGCCACACTATTAATCAGGGCGACTTCAAAACCCGCCCCTAAAGATAACCATACAATAAAGGTTAATAACGCGATGACTAAGATAACCGGCACAAATACACTGGCGACCTTATCAACTAATCTTTCAATTGGAGCCTTGGTCATCTGCGCCGTTTCAACCAACTTGATGATATGGCTGAGGCTGGTACTTTCACCGACCGCATTAACCACAATCGTCAGGATGCCAATACCATTGACGGAACCTGCGATCACACTATCACCGATTTTCTTAGCCACAGGGACGCTTTCACCGGTTAGTAATGACTCGTCAATCTCACTCTCTCCGTGAATAATATCGCCATCGACCGGAATGTTTTCACCCGCCAGTACACGTACATGATTACCCAGCAGCACGTGATCTAATGACACGCTGATCCACTGTTGTCCCTTGAGCACATTTGCCTTTACGGGTTTGAGTGCCAGCAGCTCACGAATCGCCTGACCAGTGCTGTGTTTGGCTCGATACTCAAGCCATTTACCAATAGAAACGAAGGTAATAATCACCGCGCTGGCTTCAAAATACAGCTTGCCATGAGCCGCTTGCCAGTCACTAAATAACAGATAACAACTATAGAAATATGCGGCGCTAGTACCAATCGCCACCAGCGTATCCATATTGGCACCGCGGTTCTTTAAACTATGCCATGCACCGACATAATAGACGCGACCGACATAAAATTGCACGATCGTGGCCAAGCCAAACTCTAACCATGGATTAAGGGAAGTCACTATGCCAAAGAGCATTAACACCATCGGTAGCACCAACGGAATGGTCAATAGAGATGCAACGACTAGCTGTGACCGTTGTTGTCTGTTTTGTTGTTGATAATCGCGTTCTTGAATTGAGGACTCTTGCCCGTCGTTCAGGCTCTCGAGCGTGGTTGAATAGCCCAATGAATCGATAGCCGCGCCTAAGTCCGCTTGCTTAACGATCCCTTGAACATAACTGACCTGCAAGGCACCTGAGGTGACATTGGCCTGGACATCTTGTACTCCGGGCAAAGCAAGCAATTTATTTTTTGTCTTGTTGGCGCAACCAGCACAGCTCCAGCCAGTGACCAGAAATAAAGCCTGTTCAAGCGCCAATTGATAACCACCAGCGGTCACAATATCGACCAGCTGATTAAATTGCACAGCGCTAGGCTGATTAAACTCAATCTGCGCTAATGAGAAGCTAACATTACAGTTCAGCCCATTTATAGCATTGAGTTGACGCCCAAGTTTGGTGGCACAGCCGTTACAGCGCATGCCGCTAACATGAACTCGTTGCGTCGCTGGTTTCTCATTCATATTGATTGCTCATTACCTTAAGATACAATGATTGTAACCTTTCCATCAACTGGAAGGTAAATAGGGTATACCAATCTAGGTAAGTAAGTGGTCTACTTTTTTACGTATGTAGTGATTCTCGACAAATGCTCCTCGACAGTGTGCTCCTGTCTGCCCTAATGCCGCTCATCCATGAGCGAATGCGTTAGCAGGACGCGGTAGCTTCATCGTCAATTTAGGCCGTTAAAAATGATCAGGTACTTTGCTAGATTGGTATTCATGAATGGCCCGAATGGAATAACGATGTCATCCCATTCGGTCAATGTTGACTACAAACTATAACCGCTCTCTTCATGCTCAGAGATATCTAAACCTGTGACTTCTTGTTCTTCATCGACGCGTAAACCGCCAAGGCATAGACTAACAAACTTAAACAATACAAAGCTCACTACTGCGGTGTAAACCAAGGTCGCGCCAACACCTATCAATTGTACTAATAGCTGGTCGAGCATGGTGTCGTTCCCTTCACCAAAACCATAACCACTAAACACGCCAAGCTCGGTAGAACTAAACACCGCCACTAATAAGCTACCTAAAATGCCACCGACGCCATGCACCGGAAACACATCGAGCGCATCATCTATCTTGAGCTTTTGCTTGATATAAACCGTGGCATGGAAACACACGAAGCCGCCACACAAGCCAATGACCAGTGCGCCACCCGGACCAACAAAGCCAGAGGCCGGTGTGATGGTACCAAGACCAGCCACCATGCCAGTGACAATGCCTAACACACTAGGCTTACCGAATTTCTTCCACTCGATGGCTGCCCACGTTATCGCCCCCATCGCCGCAGAAATATGAGTCGCCAACATTGCCATGGCTGCATCACCGTTAGCCGCTAATGCACTGCCGCCATTAAAGCCGAACCAGCCAACCCATAATAAGCCAGCGCCCGTCACCGTCATCGTCATATTATGTGGCAACATTGCAGTCTTGGGGAATCCTTTACGAGGCCCTAAAACGATGGCTGCAACTAACGCCGCCACGCCACAGGTAATATGAACTACCGTGCCACCAGCAAAATCATAAAAGCCCATCTGCGCTAACCAACCACCGCCCCATACCCAATGTGTAACCGGGGTATAAACAAAAATCAGCCACACCGCACAGAAAAATAACACCGCTGAGAACTTCATCCGCTCGGCAAAACCACCGATTATTAGTGCCGGCGTGATAATCGCAAAGGTCATCTGAAACAGCATAAACAATGGTTCAGGGATATCCCCAACCAAATCACCACGGGACACGCCCATTAACAAGACTTTACTGAGGTCTCCAATGAACGCATTACCTTGAGTAAACGCCAATGAGTAGCCTAAAACGAACCAAATAATCGAGCAAATAGCCGCAATAGAAAAACATTGCATCAAAATCGACAACACGTTTTTACTGCGTACTAGGCCGCCATAAAATAAAGCCAAGCCAGGTAGGGTCATCATTAAAACAAGTGCCGTGGAGGTAAGGATCCACGCAGTATTGGCAGAATTGAGCTGGGGCTCTTGTGCCATCGCACTAAAAGAAAGCAGTGACAATATCAGCGTAATAAAAATACTACAATTCTTCATTTATACAGCCTCTGGACCCTGTTCAGATGTTCTAATTCTGATCGCTTGCTCTAGATTAGTGACAAAGATTTTTCCATCACCAATTTTACCAGTGTGCGCCGCACTAATAATGGCCTCGATAACGCTGTCTTCTTGCTCGTCACAAATCGCAATTTCAATTTTAACCTTGGGTAAAAAATCCACCGCATATTCTGCACCGCGGTACAATTCGGTATGACCCTTCTGACGACCAAAGCCCCGCACTTCGCTCATGGTGACGCCTTGCACACCGACTTCCGCCAATGATTCACGTACGTCATCCACTTTAAAAGGTTTAATTATTGCGGTTATTAGTTTCAAAATGCCTCCAAGGCTCTGTATATGCTTAATCCACAATGACAAGCAAGAATCAAACCATTACATTTTTAACTTATAAAACAAAGGTTAATGATTAGCATCATTAATATAGACAATACTTACGCACCAATACGGAGCGCCAAAAAACATCCCGACGCACCAAAACAGAACAACTTTGCGATATTTCAGTGCGGAGCTGGACTATTTACTTGTTTTTGCAACATTCTCAATCACTTGCTAAGGTAGTTACATTAATAATGAAATTGTTGATTCAAAGGGACTGGTTATGTTTTTTTTATTTGGTGAAAAAAATAATGTACAACAGGTTGTTACAGGCCAATTTCCGTGTCCCCTGTGTCAAGCGACCACCGACTATAGCCAACATCTAAATCAGCCATCCTATACGTTTTTCGGCATTCCAATCGCTAAACTCAATGTCAGTAGCGATTACTTGGTATGTCATGTTTGTGGCTCATGTTACGCACCGCAGATCATTGAACATCCAGAAGATCACCAGCTCGCGGTCGATAAGGCTATCTTGATACGGACACTGTGCTATTTACTCAGCGGCTACGGTGATACGGTGCAGGCACGGACTCGCCTCATCGAGCTCTATAAGAGATATGCACTCATTGAAATAACCAATCAGAATATCGATACGGAGTTGTCGGTAATTCAAAGTGGTCAACACCCGACGCTTCCCTTCATAAAGCAACATACCCTGCGCCTGAGTCCTAAAGCCAAACAAGATATCATTATCGCCTGCTATCAATTTGCTAATGGCTCTAGTCTAATGGAGCATCAAGACCGCGTGCGAGTCAATACGATTGCCTCGTCGATGGATGTCTCGTTGCCAGAGGTTGAGTATTTGATCAATCATAGCGCTTAAGCCCGGGCACTGGTATCATGCCCCTTTCCTCCTAACGGTACAACCACCATGCAATCACTCGACCAACAAAGTCAGGATGCACTCGATGCAGCCACATTTCGCCGTCTTTTAAGCCATCTAGATAACAACAAAGATGTCCAAAACATCGATTTAATGATCTTAGCGAGCTTCTGCCGCAACTGTTTAGGAAAGTGGTACAAGAGTGAAGCAGACAGCCAAGGCATCGAAGTCAGTGATGAGCAAGCGCGTGAACGGGTCTACGGTATGCCTTATAGCGAGTGGAAAGCCAACCACCAGCTCCCTGCAACCCAAGAACAACTCGATGCTTTTGCCGCGAAACAGAAAAAATAATGAGTTATTCGCTGCATCAACAAGCCCTGCTCGACCAATTTTACGATTTAAGAAGTTGGGAAGACCGTTATCGCCACATCTTAAGGCTGGGTAAAGCACACCCGATGATGGAAGAACAGCTCAAACGAAACGAGGTGTTATTAGCCGGTTGTGAGAGTAATGTATGGTTTTATGCCGAGAGTCATGGCGATGGGCTAACCCTTAACATCAGTTCTGATGCCAAGATAGTTAAGGGCTTGATCTCAATTATTGTTCAAGCCTATCAGGGCTTAAGTCTCAGCGAAGCGGCCAGTTTCGATTGCGAACAGTTGTTCAACGATCTGGGCCTGCTCAACCATCTGAGCCCATCACGAGGCAATGGCATTCGAGCGATAATTAGCGCGATTAAAGAAGCCGCCGCTTAAACAACCGTAGTGAGCTTCTTAATAACTCGTGCAACAGCCACAAAGCCAAAGCTTGCGGTCACGACTGTGGCAGCGCCAAACCCGCTAGCACAGTCCATTTTCATTGGACCATCGGCGGTGGATTTCTGTGAGCAAACGCTGCCATCGGCTTGCGGATACAGCAACTGCTCGCTTGAGAATACACACTCCACTTGAAAGCGGCGTTTAAGGTTTTTGGTAAAGTTATGATGGCGACGTAATTCGTTGCGTAGCTTGGCGGCGAGAGGGTCATTAAAGGTCTTCGCTAAATCGA
>Ga0209395_1004157_pt1 | contig 17237 bp, 16 predicted proteins | sample GOMGulsemesocosm_3_FD_184635 | JGI IMG/M metagenome (GOLD analysis project Ga0209395, IMG submission 184635) | Methane-oxidizing microbial communities from mesocosms in the Gulf of Mexico - GOM9D Gulf of Mexico (SPAdes) (version 2) | ecosystem: Environmental > Aquatic > Marine > Cold seeps... | reverse complement strand
ATTTGCCATGATCCGTGGTGGTCATGTTGATTTAACCGTGCTCGGTGCCTTTGAAGTAGATGTTAACGGCAATATAGCCTCGTACATGATCCCTGGCAAGCTCATCAAAGGCATGGGCGGTGCGATGGACTTAGTTGCTGGCGCCGATAATATTATCGTTACCATGACTCATGCCTCAAAACATGGGGTTTCTAAGTTATTGTCAAACTGTACACTTCCGTTAACGGGTAAAGGTTGTATTAAAAAAGTACTCACTGACCTAGCTTATATTGAGATTAAAGCGGGAAAATTTCATCTTATCGAACGTGCCCCTGGAGTGTCTGTCGAGGAAATCATCAGCTTAACTGACGGTGAATTAGTGGTTCCTAACCATGTACCTGAGATGACATTTTAAAGAACTACCTAGCTAAACTTGCTCTGAAATAGCTTTTAATAGCCAATGTCTTACACATAAAGACGATAATGTCGCAACATTGTGTTGCAATTTTGTACATAGTTGTTGATACTGAAGGTGACAAAGAAAAGGCAAAACACGCGAAAACGTGTTACGCAAAACCACCGGTCTAAGGGTATTACTTGTTAATTACCTACGACAGCGGAGTTACCAAGTTATTAGGTACATCCTGTGGTTTTTTCTTTTACTAACTAATTTATGCTTTATAAGGTTATTAAAATGAAAAAATTATTACTAGTTTCAACTATTACAGCTTTAACATTAACGTCTATTGTATCGGCCCCAAAAGCAGAAGCTGCAAACATAGCTCAAAGCTTATGCGAGTACGTTGCCGCGGATGATAAGAAACGTATGCGTTCATTCTTAAAGTCGAATAAATTAAAAATACGTAGTATTTTCGATGGTATTCAATGTAATGGGAAAAACTTGTTAGTATTTGCTGCTGACAGAGGCTCTAATAAAACAGGTTCTTTGATGATTTCAAAATTACCAAAGAGAGTTGTTTCTGCCAATTTGGCACTTTTGCAAAATGGATCGCAACCATTAATAGACGCTGCTAACAAACGCGTTAGTAGTTAAGATTATTTTTTAGTAGTCGTTAATTGTTCTTAACTGAATTGTTATACTAGTTAATATTTCTATGTCGTTTTAAAAAGTCAGCTTATGCTGGCTTTTTTTTTGCTATTTATTAATGAGTTATGTTGGTGTTATAAGGCATAGCGATTACAATTAAATGAAGAACTCTAAAAAAAATTCTTAAATGGTTAAAAAACGCAGCTACCGAGACAGTAAGAATGCCTTGATCTTAACAGGTGGAGGAGCACGTGCTGCTTACCAAGTAGGGGTATTATCTGCTATTTCAAAATTTTCACCGCGAAACCACCCACTACCTTTCCCCATTATTTGTGGCACTTCAGCCGGTGCTATTAATACTACGGCATTAGCCTGTTATGCCTCTTGTTTTCAGCTAGGCATCAAAAAATTAGAGTGGGTTTGGAATAGTTTAACCACTAATAGAATTTATCATAGTGATCCCTATCGGGTATTTATTCATATTACCAAAGGAATTTTAGCCAGCTTCCAAGCTGATTATGCCAGCAAAACCTCCCCTAGCTTACTGAATAATGACCCTTTACGTATTTTACTCAATGAAGTTGTAGACTATAAACGAATTGACAACAACATTTTAAAGGGCTTTTTATCTGCTGTATCGATCACTGCATCTAGCTATACAAGCGGAGACTCTATTAGCTTTTATCAATCGGATTCATCAATAAAGCCTTGGTTTAGAGCAAAACGTCGTGGCTTACCTAGCCAGATCAATAGCGATCATTTATTAGCTTCGGCCGCAATTCCGTTAGTATTTCCATCTATAAAGATACAAAAGGAGCATTATGGTGACGGTTCTATTAATCAACTCTCTCCGTTGAGTCCAGCAATACATTTAGGAGGGGAAAAATTATTTATTATTGGTGTTGAGCAACCTAAAGAGCCTCTACATGCTAGAGAAAACAATCCACACCCGCCATCCACTGCAAGCATAGCTAGTCATCTCTTAGATGGGGTTTTTTCAGATACTCTACAAAGTGATTTAGAAAGGATGCATCGGGTAAATGGCACCTTGTCATTAATATCAGATAGTAATAAACAAAGTAATGATGGATTAAAACCAATTGATTCATTAGTGATAAACCCCAGTCACGACTTTAACGCGATGGCGGTAAAGTATTATCACAAATTGCCCTATTCTATAAGAATATTACTGAGAAGTATCGGCATTTCAAATGACTCAGAATCAAGCCTGATCAGCTATTTATTATTTGATAAGAGTTATTGTAAAGAACTAATCAAACTCGGCTTTGCTGACGCTTTAGAGAAAGAGAGCGAGATCAGAAGCTTCTTAGAACTAAAATAACGGTCAACCACCTTCTTGCATAAATCGTTCAACCCGTTCAACTCGACGAGGTTTACCACGAACAATTAAGGTATCTTGATCTTGCAACACGGTATTTTCATCCGGTTCTTCGGTTTCAATACCTGCCCTTTTTAAAGCGACAACGGTGACTCGCCTAGTGGCAAGGTTAAGTGATGCTATTGTGCGTCCTTTCGCATATGAATCATCAGTTAGATGTACGCCATTGGCAAACTCTATTCTATCCATGGCCTCTGGACTCATATCGGTATGTTCACCTTGGAAAAAGCCATGCAAATGACTATAGTGATTCTTCCGCTCTTTTTGCACACGTTTCATGATACGTGAAAATGGTACGCCACTAAGCGATAATACTTGGGAGACTAGCATTAAGCTGCCTTCAAGGCTTTCAGGAACCACTTGGTTGGCGCCAGCTTCTTGTAGACTTTCTAGTTGATCATCGTTACGGGTGCGCACCAATATTGGAACATCTGCTGACATCATTCTCACTTTTTGAATAACATCGATAGATTGTTTATCGGCACCAAATGCGATTACAACAAGCTTAGCCGTTGAAAGTTGTGCCGCTTCAAGTAATTCACTTTGCCGAGACGAGCCAAACAGGACATTCTCTCCGGCTTCTCGAGCTTTAGAGGTACGTAGGGGATCTATGTCAATGGCGACAAAATCAATCGATTCTTGTTTTAAAAATCGGCTTACCGTTTGACCTATGCGACCAAAACCACAAATAATAACATGATCCTTTAACTCACCTTGACTAGGTAATTGCGCTAAATCATCGGCTTCTATTTGTTCTTCATTACTGATCCAATGCCCCCATTTACGGGCGTTATCCATCATATAAGGAGTTATGCCCATGCTAATGATTCCCACACCTAACAACAAGGAAGCAATATCTAAGGGTAAAATATTGACTTGTGTAGCCAGTGCTATCAAGACAAAGCCAAACTCACCCATTTGAGCAAGCATAATCGCTGAGGCCCATGCATCTTTTGTTTGTTCACCGGCTTTGATCACCAACGCTTTTATTACCAGTATTTTGACTAACATGAAACCAACGAGCAAGGTGATTACCGTCATTGGTGATGAATATAAAACAGACAAGTTTAATTTCATGCCAACGGTTACAAAAAACAAACCGAGTAATATATCTCTATAGGGTCGAATATCCGCTTCAAGTTGATGTTTATATTGACTTTCACCAAGCATCATTCCAGCTAAGAAAGCGCCTAATGCCATCGACAGACCGAACCATTGCGTTAAAGCTGAAGCAACTAAGGTTACTAATAACGTTGTCAAAACAAACAGTTCATCGGTTCTTACTTGCGCTACTAAATTAAACAGTCTTGGTAGTACCCACTTGCCAACCGAAAGCAATATTCCAACAACAAAAACCCCTTTAACCAACGCATATAATAAAGCCACGAACATCGAAGTATCAGATTCCATGGCAAACATCGGAATAATAATTAATAAGGGAACAACTGCTACATCTTGAAAAAGTAATACCGCGACTGAAATTTGGCCTGATTTACGCTTCATTCCCCCGCTTTCACTTAATTGACGAATAACTATGGCGGTTGATGATAAAGCTAAAGTTCCTCCAATCACCAAGGAACTGGCAAAACTCTGCCCCCATGCTAGTGCTATTGCGGTAAAAATCAACATAGAAATGCCAACTTGCAAGCTACCTACTGAAACCACTAAATGGCGCATTGCCATTAACTTCGGCAGTGAAAATTCTAAGCCTAGGGTAAACAGTAAAAAAACAATGCCTAATTCGGCAAAGTGGTCGTAATCAACATGCTCTTGCGCAAGTGCTAGACCATGTTCGCCCACAATCATGCCGGCAACTAAATACGCTAGTATTGCTGGAAGATGTAATCGTCTAAATAACCAAACGATAAAAACGGCACTTGTTAATATGGCTAAAATTTCAAGATGACTAGTCACAGAAAACCTAATAAAAATAATACCATTCGGTATATGGGATATTGAATAATTGCCTTAAGTATATCTGAATACTGACAAATATATTGGCTCTGTTGAAAATAATATGCCAATGGCAACTTTATGCCGACATTTTTCTGACGTACCTTGCCAGCAACAACCTTTTATCGCCCTCTCTAGACAGCAAACAAGCTAAGTCCTTATAAAGCAATTAGAATACAAATAGGGCACAGTTATTGCTTTATAGTTTGCATACTCCATATAAGGATGAAGTTATGCAAACGTTAAACGTAGTTGAGCACTCAACGGTTGATTTTAATGCCTTTAAAATATTTGATAGACGTGACAATACAGATAACTATCGAAAGCTTGCCCTAACAGAGCAATTGCAAACAAGTTTAGAACTTAACGTTTTGTTAAATATTTTTGCTATGGAAGCGGCAAAATATGTTGATTTCTCAGGTTTATACTTCAAGCAAGGCGAAATCACTGCGCAAGTTAGAGGTAGTAAAAAAGCTAAAAAAGAAACGCTATTTGAGCTTACTATTAACAAACAACATATTGGCACATTAACCTATGCAATTAATTCACCTATTAGCTTAACGAACAATAGAGTTTTAAGAGAATTGCATCAATTGTTAATTCACCCCCTTCATAATGCTATCAAATATCAACAAGCTATAAAGTTGGCAATGCAAGATGGACTGACTGAATTAGGCAATCGAAGATACTTTGATGAGCAATTAAAACGGGCAATGCACCATGCAAATCGTCAATCATCAAAAGTAGGTATGATGGTATGTGACTTGAATAAATTCAAAGAAATCAATGATAGCTATGGTCATCACGTTGGTGATGAGATCTTAGTTCAATTCTCGCAAGCACTACGCTCAAGTGTTAGAGATTCTGACAGTGTGTTTCGCTTTGGTGGTGATGAGTTTGTCATACTTGTTGAAGACGCTAGTGAAGAGTCGTTACTGATCATTGAAGAACGTATTAATCAAGCGCTTATTACTAATAGTGTCCTGGCAAAATACCAAGTGGGCTGCGAACTAGGTAGTACGTTTATGGAGTCATCAGATAATGAGCATAGCTTTTTTGAACGTGCCGACAGTAATTTATATGGACGAAAAATGAAAATGAACCAAGCGTTAATCTAAACTGATTAACGCTTGCTTTCTTTCATTCGGAGTTGCACCAACAAGCAAGCGGCAAAATCTTACCGCTTGCGCAAAATTATTGCCGCCTAGTTTATAGAGTACTTGTTTGAAGAAACCTACCTGTAAATCATAAGTCTTTGAGTAATGCTCGATAGCCTCTTCAATAGTAGGATAATTGATCCCATCAAAAGCAAAGTTTTCCGCTGTCTGCCAACGTAATTCGTCAATATTTATCCCAGCGACAATAAGTGGCCAGCCCTTAAAATTAACTCGATCTCTTGCTATTTCATACATTAACCAAGCACTTTGTTTAAAACCAGCAAAGTTTCCCTGTTCAAATTCACTATTCGCTAGCTCTTCTTGTGTCCAATTAATACCAATAGCGAGATCTTTGTGATATTTCTTTATCTGGTGTTTCTTTACTGATGTTGCCACTTGCCAAATTGATGCAAGTTTACTTTTTTGCGCAGGAATAAAGCACTCCCCACAACAGGATAAACTTAATGCCGGATGTACCGGCTTTAATAGATAGTTATCGCTTTGTGGAAATGAAAATATCTTCGCTGCTGGCTCACCACAGAACCAGCAACAATGGCGAAATTCAAAAGGAACTTCAATGAAGGCGTCTTGATGTTGATGGGACATTATTTACGTTTAGCTTTTTTAACCTTAGCTTTGTTTTTTAAACCTTTTTTAGCTTTGCCTTTTACAGTTTTTAATGTTGATTTACTCTTAATCCTTTGCTCAACAGCTATATTCTTATCTCTATTGGTTTGATAACGATTTTTCTTTTCCGGCTTATCTTTTTGACTATCAGCTTCATCTTTATATTGTGCAGGCAACGCTCGGTCTAATTCATAACCTGGGACAATAATACGTTCAAAACGTCGACCTATTAACTGCTCAATATTCTCTAAGAATTTTTCATCTTTAGGACTCACCAAAGAAATCGCAGTGCCTGACTTACCAGCACGACCTGTTCTACCAATACGATGAACATAGTCTTCCGCTAGGAACGGCAAATGAAAATTAACGACATAAGGCAAATCGGCAATATCTAAACCTCGCGCAGCAACATCTGTTGCTACTAATACTCTTACCGAACCCTCTACAAATTTCTCTAAAGCTTTGTTACGTGCCCCTTGAGATTTCTCACCGTGGCATAACGCGGTTTTAATGCCATCTAATTCAAGTTCTTTTGCCAGCAAATTGGCACTTTCTCTTGTGCCGGCAAAGACTAAGATTTGCCGCCAGTTATTAACGCCGATAAGCTCTGATAGTAATTCACGTTTACGTTGCTCACTTACCCAATATACCGACTGTTTAACTTTTCCCGATGTTGCATTTTGTTTGGCAACATCAATCGTTTTAGGCGTAACCAATATTTGTTTGGCTAAGGTTTTCACTTTATTTGAGAACGTTGCTGAAAACATTAGTGTTTGATGTTTTTGTTTTACAACCGCCATCAGTTGCTCAATATCAGCCAAGAACCCCATATCTAACATCCGATCGGCTTCATCTAAAACTAAGAACTTTACTTGTGATAAATCGACGTTTCGTAGAATGACATGCTCTAATAATCGACCGGGAGTAGCAACGAGTATATCAACGCCTTGTTTGAGCATTTTTGTTTGCCCTGGCATATTGACGCCACCAAAGATCACCCCAGAGGTAATCGCCATAAATTCACTGTATGTGGCAACATTTTTTGCTACTTGAGCCGCTAACTCTCGAGTAGGGGTTAAAATTAACGCTTGCACACTGCCTGATTGGCTATTAGGGATAATATTATCAAGAATAGGTAAAGTGAACGCGGCTGTTTTACCCGTGCCTGTTTGAGCACTTGCTAATATATCAACGCCAGAGCGAATCGCAGGAATAGCACGTTGTTGAATTGGCGTTAAATTTTTATAACCACACCCTTTCACTGCCTTTAATAAATTCGCCGATAAACCAATGGAATCAACACTCAAAACATCACCTAATATTTACTGTTTTTCAAATTGAGCGGATTATAACAGCCTTGATAACAAATTGATTAAGTTTTTCCTATGCGGCGTAATAGTACTGAAAATAAAGGTCAGAAAGCCACGTCCTTAATCTTTCCACAATTGCTCAGTTATCTTTGCACATTTAGGGGGTAATCTTTATTCATTCACACAAAAGCCATTAGGAAAAATCATGAAACACATCCAACTGATTATATTAACGACTGCATTAACATTTTCAATCAACAGTTTAGCCGCTAAAGGTGATAACTGTAATAAAGAAAAACATAAACGTCATGCACCAGAAAAATTTTCTGAAATCGACACAAATGATAACGGCCAAATTAGCTTGGCAGAATTTAAGCAACACCGTCTTGCTCAGAAAAGAGAAGAAAAGCTTTTTAACTTAATTGATGACAATAAAGACGGCATTATTAGTACAGAAGAATTAAGCGCTCATAAACCACCACATCAGAGAAAAAAGCGCCATGCTAAAAATGATCGTGGTTAATGTCGAGCGCTAATATATTACTTTTGCCAAATACCTTTAGTGAGATGAAAACCACTGTGTTCACTCTCATCTGGTTGATAGTTAGGTAATTTACCCGATGATCGTTGTTGATGATAATTGCGTGTGATACTGATCACAACATTACTAAGTAAAAACAAAGCAATAACATTGACAATGGTCATCAATCCGGTCGACAAATCCGCTAAGGCAATAACTTCCGGTAGACTTGCAACCGAGCCAAATACCAACATTGCGAGAAAACCGATCCGTAAAAACCAATGACCAAACACATTATCCATTTTAAGGTACTTTAAGTTATTTTCGGCATAAGCAAAATTGGCAACAATTGACGTAAAGGCAAACAGCATAATGGCAATAGTAATAAAGTCGCTGCCCCAATCCCCTACTTGAAAAACTAACGCTTGTTGGGTGAGCTGAATACCTTGGATACCTTCAGCTTGATCTTTAAAGAGTAAAATTAAAAAGGCCGTGCAAGAACAAATAACAATGGTATCAAGAAATACCGCTAACATTTGCACGTAGCCTTGAGAAACAGGATGCGGCGGATACGGTACAGCGGCCGCAGCAACATTAGGTGAACTGCCCATGCCAGCTTCATTAGAATATAAACCTCGCTTAACCCCTTGCACAATAGCTGCACCAACTAAACCACTTCCCGCCTCTTTGAGGCCAAAAGCAGAAGCAAAGATATCGGCAATAATGGCGGGGATCGCTTGAATATTTAAGCCAATGACCACTAAACACACCAAAAGATACGCTAAGCCCATAAAAGGTACAGTTAACTCGGCAAAGCGCGCGATATTTTTTAAACCACCAAAAATAATTACTGCTGCAAACAGGGTAATTACAATGCCGGTAGTAAGTGGCGAGATACCATAAGACCCATAAAAGGCATCGGTAATTGAATTAGCTTGTACTGAGCTAAAAACAAAACCATAACCAAAAAATAAACACAGTGAAAAGATAATAGCTAAAGTTTTATTCTGCAGTCCTTTACTCATGTAATAAGCAGGGCCGCCGCGAAAATTACCATGGCTATCTTTTTCTTTATAAAGTTGACCTAAGGTACTTTCTGCAAAAGCCGTTGCCATGCCAACAAATGCAATCAACCACATCCAAAATATCGCCCCCGCACCACCTAAAGAAATAGCTACCGCTACCCCCATTAAGTTTCCGGTGCCTACACGTGCAGCTAAAGAGGTACATAATGCTTGGAATGATGAAATACCATTTTCAGAGCTTTTTCGGCTGGATTTCAATAACGAAAACATATGAAAAAAATGAGTGATCTGTAACGCTTTTAATCGAACAGTGAACCAAATACCACAACCGGTTAGCAAGTAGATAAGAACACTACCCCATAAATATCCATTAATCGTACCAACCCATTGTTCTATCATCAATTTTCCCAAACATTTTTGTTATTTCGAACATTGTATACCAATTCTATTAAGTTTGTTCACTACTGAGTGGGAAGTAACTTAACAGACTTGGTATTAAGCTAATGTTGGGTATAAATGAAGTAAACATCCTTTACCAAGAAAAGTAAGTTTATAAAGAGGCTCATTATTATGTTCATTTTGAGCAGACTTTTCTAAAACACCTTTTTCAATGAGGAAATCTAACATCGATATTGAAAGCTCTTTGCGCTTCACTTTTGCCGCAATATCAACTCGTGATGCAACACCTTTAAATGAATAAATTGTCTTCATCACTAACGCTTCTACATCGTTGAGCTTAGGTAAAGAACCTTCATAAGCGGGGAATTGTTGTTTAATAAACTTTCCAGCAACACGTTTATAAGAAGCCTGAATAGCTTGAATATCTTCCTCTTTATTACCCGTGATTTGGTAAGTATGAAAAACGCCAGTTTCTTTGATTAAATAATCCACTTTAGCCAAAAAAATGGGAATACCACAATCTTGTGCGACATGATAAAAACCCGTTTTCCACTGTTTAGACTGGCTTCGAGTTCCTTCAGGGGTGAATAAAAAAAACACTTTCGCGTTTTTTTGGCGAGCGACAAACTGCTTTATTAACTCAACCTGCCCTTTACCTTTTGACGAACGGTCAATAGGAATCGCGCCCAACCACAGCATAAAACGACCGATAACTGGCATTCGACACCAACTTTCTTTTATTGAAAAATAAATCTTAATATCTTGTAGGATCGCCGCTCCCAACGCATAAATAATATCCCAATTTGAAGTATGGGGCGCGGCAATGGCAACACCAGCACCTTTGGGTGGTATTTTAGTTACCGTCCAACCAGCAAGTTTGAACCATAGGGAAAATATCGATTTCAGGAAATATTTGACGAATACACCATCGAAAATAGTTTTTTCGCGGATAGAGAGTAATTTTTTAGACATAATAGCTTCACCTATACAAACAGGTACGATGAGTAAATAATATCTTAATATAGCACAGATATGCGAATTTTAGGCATTAGTTCCTTTACAGTTCTAGCTAACTGCTCTTGTAAATGTGGAGCGTGACAAAGAAAAATTAAAAATAATTAAATTTATTTGTAACCTTTAGCAAAGTGGTGCGTAATTATAACTATGAAAGGAAATAAATTTAATAAAATACTGGCAGAGAATCAGCAGCGAATTTACTCGCTAGCCTTATATATCTTGCGCGATCAACATGAAGCAGAAGATATTACTCAAGATGTTTTTACCCGTCTATGGAATAACGTTGAGCAAATTGACTTGGAAAAGGCAGCGGCTTGGTTATCTACAGTAACTCGTAATGCTTGTATTGATAAGTTGCGTAAGCGTAGAGAGTTCAGCCAAGTAGAAGATGAACATCAAGTAACGTTGAATCATCAAGAGCCCGCTGGAAATCTACAACACCAGCAATTAAGCACTTGGCTAAGCAATGCTATTTCTTGTTTGAAAGAGCCCTATAGTTCACTGATCATGCTTTGCGATGTGCAGCAAAATAGCCAAAGTATTGCCGCGCAATCGCTTAACCTAACCACCAGTCAAGTGAAGGTGTATTTGCATCGAGCGAGACATGAATTAAGAAGCTTATTAAAGGAGTATACCCATGAATGATAATAAATCATGGCAGAAACCATTAGATAACTTTTTAGCTGAAAATAACTTATCAGCAGATACTCGAGTATTAGCGCGAGCATTTTCTAATGATACTGAATTGGAAGGTGATACAAGCTACAACCAACAGATTGCAGATATGGAACAAGCACTACATATTGAGCAACACCTTGACGAAATAGGTTTACAACCTTTACCGGAAAGCTTAGCAAGTAAATTACAAACAATTAGCAAAACAGATAAAACGAATAATATTATTTTTGGCCAGTTTAAATCTAACTGGAAAAAAATTAGTGCCTTAGCCGCAACATTTACTGCAGTAGCTTTGCTTAACAACATGGCGTTCAATACACCAAATAATCAACAACCAACATTAGCGGAGATAAAACATGCTCAGCAAGAGCTAACAGTTGCGTTGCAATATATTTCATTCGCTAAAACTAAATCAGCACATAGAATCAAGCAAACATTTGATGAGAACATACAACAACCACTCAACCAAAGTTTGTTAAAACCACTCAATCATTTTAAGGAAACATCATGAAAAAATTATTATTAGCTGTTATTTTTCTAAACTCATTATTATTTATTGCCGGTACTGCTTTCGCTAGCGATATTACTAAAGAACGTGGTTATGTCAATTTTTCCAACCTCGATTCTGCATACGGTGAGCCTAAAGTCATGGTGAACTTAAACAAAACCATGCTAGGTTTTATCAGCAAAATTAACATGTCTGATCCTGATGCAGCTAATTTGATCAGCAAGTTAAAAGCAGTACGTGTGCAAATTTATAATATGACAAGTAATGACAAACCAGCATTAGATTTAATCGCTAAAGTTAGCAAAGATATTCAAACTAAAAACTGGTTACCCATTGTATCTGTAAATGAAGACGATGAAAAAGTTAGGGTTTTCACCAAAATTACCGATGACATTATGGATGGTTTAGTCGTGATGGTAATTAAAAACAAACAAAAAGAGCAAAAAGAAAGAGAAGCCGTATTCATTAATATTGTTGGCGAAATAGACCCTGCACAAATTAATAAAGTGACCGAATCACTTAACATTGATGTTGATCTTAAATAACGAGTAATGCATGAAACGAACTATCCATTTATTAAAGAAAACAGTATTACTCTTAGCCCTCATTATATGCTACTTAATAACGGGCTGCGGTATTACCACTAGCGGTTTACACCAACATGCCGGTTATGCCAATATCGAATCACCGTATTGGTGGAAAGAAGAAAGCAAAGTAAATTTATCATTGGGGCCGTTAACGATAGGCACTGCTCGTTGGGTTATTGATACAGGTGAAGATCCTGCAATTGATGCTTTATTAGATGACGTAGACGGCGTGCGTATCAGTATTTATAAAATTAAAGAGAACAGCGAAGAATTCAAGGAAAATATCGTTGAAGCTCAGGCCAATTTACATGACGACGGCTGGCAGCGTGTTGTTCGAGTAAATGATGAGAGTTCTGCTGACTATTCATTAATGTATATCAAATCAAACGGTGACATTATAGATGGTTTAGTTGTTTTGTCTCTTTCTGATGACGAGGCTGTTTTTGTCAATATTATTGGTAATATTCACCCTGACTCTTTTGATCCGATAATGGAAAAAGTTAATACAAAATATAAATCAGAAAAGCATTCAGCGGAATAATCTATATGGTCAGAACGTTGGCCTTAACATTTGGGGAGTTCTACTTAAAGGACATTGTCGAGCCTCGCTATGATCGTGTCGACCTGCAATAGGTCGACACGAGTATAATAAGACACGACATTCCGAACTGGTTTTAAATTTAACGCCCTGTAACAATTTTAAATAAAGGTTAAAGAGCTTTAAATATTTGCTCAACTGAATCTTTAGCATCACCAAATAACATTTGGGTATTATCTTTAAAAAACAGCGGGTTTTGAACACCAGCATAACCTGGGTTCATCGAACGTTTAAAAACAATAACCTCTTTGGCATTCCATACTTCCAACACTGGCATGCCAGCAATTGGGCTTTGAGGGTCATCGTTAGCCGCAGGGTTAACAGTATCATTAGCACCAATCACCAAAACCACATCGGTTTGAGGAAAGTCATCATTGATCTCATCCATGCCTAAAACAATGTCATAAGGGACTTTTGCTTCTGCCAGCAATACATTCATATGACCCGGTAAACGCCCGGCAACAGGGTGAATTGCAAAGCGCACCTCTATGCCTTTATCTTTTAAAGCTTGGGTCATTTCATAAACAGGATATTGAGCCTGTGCCACCGCCATGCCATAACCCGGAGTAATTACCACTGATTTTGCGCCCCGTAAAATATCGGCAACGGCTTCAGCATGCACTTCAATATGATCGCCATAATCAGTATCGTTATTGACAACTACATCAGTACCAAAGCCACCTGCAATAACACTGATAAAGGAACGATTCATCGCTTTACACATAATGTAGGAAAGTATCGCACCTGAAGAGCCAACTAACGCGCCGGTAACAATCAATAGGTCATTACTCAACATAAAGCCTGCCGCAGCCGCTGCCCAACCAGAATAAGAGTTAAGCATTGAAACTACGACCGGCATATCAGCGCCACCAATGGACGCCACCATATGCCAACCAAAAACAAAGGCAATCACAGTCATAAGATATAAGGCAGAGTCTGCGCCACCTTGTTGAACAAAACTAATCATTAAAGCAAATGAGACAACACCAGCCGCCAAATTTAATTTATGTCGATGAGGTAACATCAATGCTGAAGAGCTGATTACCCCACGAAGTTTAGCAAAAGCAACTATAGAACCGGTAAATGTTACGCCACCAATAAATACCCCTAAAAACACTTCAACTAAATGAATATTGGTTGCCATTTGTTGTTCGTCCGTTAAGCTAAACGATACGCTATGGTCCATTTCAAAATAACTGTTAAAGCCGACCATTACCGCCGCTAAACCAACAAAGCTATGCAGTATCGCGACAAGCTCTGGCATTTCGGTCATTTCAACTTTCTTTGCCAACCTAAAACCAATAAACGCCCCAACCGCCATAGTGACAAAAATGACCAGTACATTGGAGACACGTTGATCTGCTATTGTAGCGATCAGCGCGATTGCCATACCGACAATACCGTACCAATTACCCGTTTCTGCTGTTTCTTGTTTACTTAAGCCAGATAAACTAAAAATAAATAATAATGCTGCAACAATATACGCTGCACTAATTAAACCACTTGAAAATTCCATCAATGCCTTCCTTATCGTCTAAACATTTTTAACATGCGTTTGGTCACAACAAAACCACCAACAATATTGATTGTTGCGATTAATATCGCAATCGCCGCCAATATTTGGATGACGGTATTGTCTTGCCCTACCTGCAGCAAGGCCCCCACCACAATAATGCCTGAGATCGCATTGGTTACGCTCATTAAGGGAGTATGCAATGAATGACTAACATTCCAAACCACGTTATAGCCAATCACACATGCGAGGACAAAAACAGTAAAGTGAGCGAGGAAATCCGCAGGGGCAACACTGGCAACCCAAGCAAATAATGCCGCGCCTATGCCCATAAAAATATGTTTTTTACTTTGACTCGTTGACTGTTCTGGTTCAACTTTATCAGCAACCTTTTCAACGGCAACTTTAACTGGAGCAGGAGCTGCACTGACTTGTATAGGTGGTGGTGGAAAAGTAATTTCTCCTTGATGAACAACCGTCATATTGCGAATAACAACATCATCAAGGTCGATAACAATCTCGCCATTACCTTCTTTTGATAATAACTTCATCAAATTAACTAAGTTATTGGCATAAAGCATTGAAGATTGATTCGGTAGGCGAGACACTAAATCAGTGTAGCCAATAATTTTTACACCCTCTACGTCGGTTACCTTCCCTGCTACTGTTAATTCACAGTTACCACCGCCTGCAGCAGCTAGATCAACAATAACACTGCCCGTTTTCATCGAGCGCACCATTTCTTCAGTGATCAATTTTGGCGCAGGTTTTCCAGGGATCATCGCTGTGGTGATGATGATATCGACTTCTTTGGCTTGCTCAGAAAACAAGGCCATTTCTGCATCGATAAATGCTTGGCTCATTTCTTTTGCATAACCATCACCCGAGCCCGTGTCTTCTTCTTCGTAATCAAGCTCGAGAAATTCGGCCCCCATGCTTTCAATTTGCTCTTTTACTTCAGGTCGAGTATCAAATGCACGAACAATAGCGCCTAAACTTCCCGCAGTACCTAATGCAGCTAAACCAGCAACACCAGCACCAATAATCATCACCTTAGCTGGTGGTAAGTTACCCGCAGCAGTGATCTGCCCGGTTAAAAAGCGGCCAAAAGCACTGGTTGCTTCTATTACGGCACGATAACCGGCAATATTGGCCATTGAGCTCAAGGCATCTAATGACTGAGAGCGCGTCATTCTCGGTACCATTTCCATTGCTAAAGTATTTACTGATTTCGATTCTAATAAAGATAATAATTCTGGCGATTGCGCTGGGGCAATAAAACTAATTAACGTTGCACCATCATTCAGTTGAGCTGCCTCATCTAGTGTTGGAGCATTCACTTTAAAAACAAGATCACACTGCCAGCATTTCTTCTTTGCGACAATTTCAGCACCCGCTTCAATAAACTCTTTGTCGGTAAAGCTTGCTTTAATGCCTGCGCCTTTTTGTACCAAAACAGTAAAGCCGAGTTTAATTAATGCTTTTACTGCGGTAGGTGAACTGGCGATGCGGTTTTCACCACGAAGTGTTTCTTTGGGTATTCCAATGTTCATAAGCCACCTTAACTGTTTAGATAATACCAATAGTGTTTTATTGCCTGATGAATGTTTTACCATTATTAGCACAATAATCAAACAGAAAAATCACTTAAAAGGATGATTTAAATCATATAAATAGGAATATGTTATAAGAGTAATCACAAGAAAGGCCAAAGGTATGAATTCTTTGGTTTACAAAAAAGAGAATATGTTTTTTAAATTTAATTAACAATAAATGGCTTTAATCAAGATCATTTAACGGCCAAGTGACAATGTAGTCTTCGAAAAATTCGATATCAACATCGTTATCTTTAACTATTTTACCACGCACTGACATCCCTGCTTTATGCATTGCTGATGTTTTACCCTTATGTAAAAGCGGGTGCCATGAAGGGATACCTCTGCCTTCTTTTAAACGACGATAAGTGCAACTTGGCGGCATAAAAAACACGTCATCTAAATTATCTTGAGTAAGTTGTACACAATCAGGGACTAACTTTGTTCTCTTCGCATATTGAGTGCATTGACAACTTTTATCGTTTAATAAATAACAAGCGATGTTTGAATAGCTCATCTGCTCACCTTCGGATAGGTGGTCCGTTGGCATTAACTCAGTTTCGTCGGTAGTATCTTCATCATCAATAAACTTATGTAAGCAACATTTGGCACAACCATCACACAATGACTCCCATTCAGGGCGTGTCATTTCTTTCAATGATTTGGTTTCCCAAAATGGCGCAGTTTCATTTTTTTTTAACACAAGTATTCTCTTAATAAATGATGACTAAATAATACGTTATTGAATAGGTGGAAATTTAATACGGTCAGACAAATGGCCAACCGAACTAACAAAGTAATATGACAAGTTCCAATGCATTAAGCTTTTATAGTTATCATAAGCTAAATATACACGGCCATTTTTATCATCAGGAAAAACTAAAGCCGCTTTGATATTTACTTTAGGTAAATCTGTACCATCAGCACGCCTTACACCAAGCGCTTGCCATTGGCTTAAAGTTTTTTCTTGCTGAGCCCAAGCTTTTAACCAATTTTTTCTACCACCGGTATTTTTAGGTATTGCTAGCGAATGGTCGAAACCCTGTGGTAACTGCACTTGTCTGCCCCAAGTTAAATCACCATTCCACCCTTCTTTTTGCAAATAATTCGCCATTGAGGCAAAAACATCAGCTTGATTAGTCCAGATGTCCTTTTTACCATCACCATCACCGTCAACGGCGTAAGCTAAAAATGAGGTTGGCATAAATTGATTTTGCCCCATTGCTCCTGCCCATGAACCTTTCATGCTTTCAATATCAATATGGCCTTCTTGCAAAATTGTTAATGCTGCCCACAATTGTTTTTTAAAAAAGGCTTCTCTTCT
>Ga0209395_1004155_pt1 | contig 17250 bp, 12 predicted proteins | sample GOMGulsemesocosm_3_FD_184635 | JGI IMG/M metagenome (GOLD analysis project Ga0209395, IMG submission 184635) | Methane-oxidizing microbial communities from mesocosms in the Gulf of Mexico - GOM9D Gulf of Mexico (SPAdes) (version 2) | ecosystem: Environmental > Aquatic > Marine > Cold seeps... | reverse complement strand
CAAACGGCGTAATTACCGGCATGAAGAGAGAAAATATAAGATGAAAATTTAGCCGACTCAGGAAAATGCCATACTTTATGCTCACCTTTTTCTTCAATGTTGTTTTCACGTACTGAAGAGATCACTTGCCAATGACTCGGCGCGGAAACTTGCATGGTATATCGTGCTTTTAGGTCTGGCTGATCAAAGTGTGGAAATAAACGATTGGCATCATAGGGTTCAAAGTCAGTGTATAAATATACCTCACTATTTTCAGGGTCAACAAAACGGTGTAAACCTGAACCATCCGTTGCATATGCACGTTGATAATCCACTGTAACGGTATTTTTTCCGGCTGCTAATTCACTAGCAGGGACAGTGATAAACCATTTTTCATAGGTAAACGAAACAACTTTACCATTCACTTTTACGCTATTAACTGTGCCTGAGTCAAAATCAATGGTCAGGTCATTTTGATTGCCTTCGGCTAAATCAAAATTTACATCAGTGATGCCAGAAAAATTCTCTGAAGTATTGTCTAATGTTACTTGTAAATTATAAGTGACATTAGTCACCTGTTGAGCACGCATTTTGGCATAATCTTCGAATAAAGATTCGCTTTGTTGACGAGTCATTTTTGCTACGGCAACTTGTTCAACAACTGGCTGAGTTTCTGGTGCTGTCGCGGTATTTTTTTCACACGCAGTTAAACCAAGCACCGAGGTAGTAATGGCTAACACTAAGGCCTGATGTAGGCGAGATTTTGTTATTTTCATTTTTATTATAAACCTTGTTTTTAGAACGTGTAGGGGTTTCTTGTGCAACACGTTCTATTCTCAAATAATCCGTATATTGGTCACCAAAGAGGAGCTGGTAACTTTGATAACCACCACTTATATCATATGTTTTTTCAATCGTCAGAAAATATTAGCGGCTATACGACAAAATGGGGGATTAATCAGATTAATGAATGGAAAGACAAAACATTTTCTATTTATTTCATCTTAAAAAATTGCGTATAGTAATAATGGTTTGCAATTACTCTTCGGCCGATAAGGGATAAATATGTATCGAAATTTTGCTCTAAAAGATCTTGAGCGTGAATATTCACCAAGCAGCTGTATTGATGATATTTCGCCTTACATCCAACAATATATTGAGCAAAGCCAACAAGTGTTTAGAGCCGCAAAAGCCCAACAGAAAGTGCTTACCGATTTACCCTATAATAATCATGAAGATGGACAAAAAGAGCAAATTTTAGATTTATTTTTACCTTTTGATACGGTAAAAAACGAACAAAAATTGCATGTTTATATTCATGGCGGATATTGGCAAGAATTAAGTAAAAATGAGTCTTGTTTTGCCGCCTCTAATTTCCAACAACAGGGCTATCATCTCGCCGTGGTTAACTACGCTTTAGCACCTAAAGTGAGCCTAAGTGAAATTGTTGAACAATGCCGTCAGTCGCTTGTTTGGCTATATCAACATGCTGAGCAATACGGCTATGATAAAAAGGAAATCACTCTTTCTGGTAGTTCGGCAGGAGGGCACCTAGTAATGATGTTGGCACTTACTGATTGGTCAAAATACCTTGATGTAAAAAACAATATTGTTAAAGGGATCTGCGCCGTAAGTGGCATATTTGATCTAACCCCCATTGCACAAACCTATATCAATGAACCATTGCAACTAACTCACCAAGAGATAGCAGAAAATAGTCCATTATTACTCGCTATCGATAATAAACAATTGGATGGCTGCGACATTATTATTGCTTATGGTGACAATGAGACTTCAGAATTTAAGCGACAAAGTTTAGCGATGAAGATGCATTTAGAAAAAATGAGTATTAACGTAACGTTTAAGGAAGTGGCTCAACGCAATCACTTTGATGTAATACTCGATTTAGCTAAACCAGAAACATGGCTTAGCCAACAAGTATTTGCACAATGAATTAATGTTTTTTGACTGAAGAGGTTTATTTTCGACAGACGTCTAAAATATTTTCAACCAACAATCCCGAAGCAATAACGGTTGCTCTCACATTACTGTGCATGGCCCTTAAGTTTTTGGTCACCCGTTTCGCTTCAATTTCACGAATTTTTACTCCTGCTAAACAGCTTTGAGCAATGGTTAAACCAATAGTATTTATCTGCCGAGCTTCATCAACAACCTTTACTAATGTTGATAACTTAGGATTTTTTTTAATTATCTTAACTGCATCATCAAAATTATAATGCCAGCGCCTCATGGTATTAACGATGGCTTGCAATGCCGAGTTATCACCTTTTTTATAGGCTTTGAGTTGTTGATGCATATTAACAAGTTGTAAACTTTCTACTGGCAGGTAATCCGCAAAACTATTGAGCGTAGCATTCTGGTGATACCGTTCTTGCTGGTACATTAAATGATGGCGAGTATAATAATTGGCAGGTTCTAATTGCTCAGCTAGTACCATCAATGGGCTTATATCTGTTTTAGGGAAAACAAGCCTTTTTAATCCAGAGATATGCTGCAGTTGATGTCGTAAACTAAACTGCGTTGAATAATCGTCAACCGCCATCAAACGTTGATACATATTATCGATATTACTGAGCGCTTTGGCCGACCAAAATCTTTCGGCTATGGCAAAAGTACGAGGCCAAATACGCAGGTCGATGTTGTTCTCAGTAACCAATTCTGTCCATAAAGTTGCCTCACCGCCGACAATGTTTTTTTCCTGCTCAGAAGATAGATTAGCGAGTAGTTTTATACTCGTGAAGTCAAAATCATTCAGCGCTACTCCCTTTACCTCGTAATGGCTATTCCCTATCAATATCCGGCCAGCAAGGTTTAACGGATCCGATAGTTCAAATTCACCACGAGTTGGCCCCATCCAGCTGTCTACCGTAAAGTTTATTTGCTGATGATTAAAGGTCAATCGGCGATCAACTTGTACCTTTTGGAAGTGATTATTGTTCAATTTGACATAAGCATGGATCAGATAATTATTTCTCTTTACCATCACCAAGGTGCCGATAACAGCACTGCCTTTTAGGCGCGGCATGCTAAATCGCCATGCCTCAACAACATCTTCGCTGCCTAAATCAATCACCTTATCGTTGCGCTTAGCGAGTGGATCATTACGGTAGTGGTAGGCTGTACTTTGTGGTTGATCAATATAAAAACCGGTCGATAACAAACCTTGATATTCACTTGCTGCAATTTGACTCAATGACTCCATGCCTCGCCACGATTGCACCATAATATTTTTTGCTAAATCAGGGTGAAAAATCTCATCCCAACCCATCATCTTTTTTTGATATTTTGTTAATATTTTTTGCACTTCACCATTAAAAAACAACTGTAAATCGTGACTGTTTTTTAAATTATTTTCTTGCATATATTGTTGAATTTTTTCACTGTTTTGCCATTGCATGGGATCAACCTCATCACCACCAATATGCAAATAATGATCAGGGAAAAGTCCTGTCAGTTCCGCAATGATTTTATCAATAAATAGATAAGTATCACTGTTACTTGGATCGAGCAAAGGTTCAAAAACGCCCCATTGATCTTCCATGTGATAGTTTTTTTGCTCAGTAATTAACTCAGGATAAGCTACTGCAATGGCTGAAGCGTGTCCCGGTACATCAAACTCAGGTACGACTCGAATACCCAATAAGGCAGCATAATGCACCACGTCTTTAATTTCTTGCTGGCTATAATATTGGCCATCGGATGCCATTTGGTGAAGTTTTGGGTACGCTTTTGATTCAAAACGCCAACCTTGATCATCGGTTAAGTGCCAATGAAAAACATTCAGCTTGGCTGCCGCCATGCCATCAATTTGACGTTTAATTGTTTCAACAGAAAGAAAGTGACGGACACTGTCAATCATCAATCCCCGCCAAGGAAAACGCGGAAAATCCTTAATATCCATATAATGCAATGCTTTGGCTGTGTTTTTTTCTTGGCTAGCTATAAGCTGCATCAATGTCGCAATACCTTGCATTGCACCAAAATCAGTATCCGCAACAAGTTTAATGCCGTGCTGATCAATGGTTATTTGATAACTTTCATCTTGTCTGAATTGTGGAATTTGGAAGCTATTCGCTTCTCCTTGATTGACCATCACCCTAATGATGCTATCGGCGGAGATATCTTCAAAATTTTGTGTTTTGTTTTCCGTAAATTGTGCAATAACGCTATGGTTAATTTGCTGCAACTGTTGAGTGATGCGCTCAATAATAAAGTGATGTCGATCATCACTCATGCCTTGGATATCAATAAACACCTGTTCTGTTAGTGCATATTTACCAACGTTCAGTGTCACTAATTGGGGATATGGCATTAGCATGAGTGAGGAGGATTTAGCAGTAGCTGTATTCATATAGCTACTACATAGAAAGAATAAAACAATAATGAATCGCATAATCATAACGGGTAAAACTCTTGCATGGATAAAGAAGCAGATATTTAAGTAACAATACCCTTTTAAGCATTTAATACCAAGCTGATTGAATAGCTATATCCCATGCTTGCAAAAAGGTACACTATTTCAGTAGCTTCTGTATTATATCACTAAGTTGTAAGCTGGTATGGAGAAATGAACTATACTTATCCTGCTAGCATAGGCTGAGCTAAAAATTCGCTTTTAAACTCTCAATAAAAGATAACCAATGGTAAATACCCGTAATTTAATGTTCAAAACATCACTCTCTTTCATTAAAAAATTTTTTCCTCTCTTGGTCTTTTTTTGCTTATCTATATTAATGACATCACTCTATATATCTTTAATCAATAGTGAACAAGCTAATACATATAAAATGGTTAGTGCTGAAGCTACTAAATCATTCTCGGTCATAGAGATAGACACCCAAAAACGCATACAATCGTTAAAACGTATTGTTACCCGTTGGCAAGCTCGCGGTGGCACCCCTCGTCAAGAATTTGAAATAGATGCCAAAGCATATATTGATGACAGCCCTGGTTATCAAGCTATTGAATGGGTTGATAACTCTTTTCATGTTCGTTGGATAGTCCCTTTTATCGGTAATGAAAAGGCACAAGATTTAAACTTAGGTTTTGAAAAAAATCGCCGCATGGCATTAGAAAAAGCGAAGGAAAATAAACTACCAACCATCACCTCCCCCATAAATCTTGTGCAAGGCGGCAAAGGTTTTCTGGTTTATAACCCAATATTTATTGGAAAGACCTTTGAAGGTTTTGTTTTGGCCGTTTTCCGTACCAATGAATGGCTAGCCCGCTTAGTAGACAAGCCTGTTCATAAGAGTAAAAAACGTGATTTTTTCATCAAAATAGTCATGGATGACGAAAATATATATCAAAGTGAACATTGGGATACCACGTCAAATGCCCTTGCTGAAGTCTCCACAAACGGGGAAATATTACAACGACACTTTACTGTCAGTATTCAACCCACTGCATATTTTATGCAACGCAGTAAAACACTGATACCAGAAATAACCTTACTGATTGGTATAATGTTATCGCTACTTGTCTCAATTATTATTTATCTTTTTCAAAAAGAAAAAGTCGCTGCTACCGAATCATTACAGTTTAACAAAATACTAAAAAGCGAAATTAAAGAAAGAGAGCATACTGAATCATTATTGGCGGTAGAAAGAACAAGGCTCACCAATATCCTTAAAGGTACCAATGCAGGTAGTTGGGAGTGGCATGTGCAAACAGGGGAAACAAGGATTAACGAACGCTGGGCAGCAATTATAGGTTATGCCCCCACCGAGTTAACACCAATCAGTATTGAAAAGTGGAGCACCCTTGTCCACCCTGAAGATATAGAAATTTCCAATGAATTGATTAAGAAAAATTTTAATAAAGAATTAGATTATTATGAATGTGAAGCCCGCATGTTACATAAAGATGGCTCTTGGATATGGGTATTGATGAATGGTCAGGTGGTGGAGTGGGACAATAATGGCAAGCCGCTTTTAATGTCAGGTACCCATCAAGAAATTACTGAGCGTAAACAAATTGAACAAGCCACAGAACAAGCCAAACTAGCTGCTGAAAAGTTAGCGCAATCAAAATCCTCGTTTCTCGCCAATATGAGTCATGAAATTCGTACTCCCATGAACGGTATCATCGGATTATCAGAGCTGGCGTTAAATCATCAAATGGACGAAGAAGTCAGAGATTATCTGGTTAAAATCTATGGTTCATCGCAAAATTTACTCGGTATTCTCAATGATATTCTCGACTTTTCTAAATTAGAAGGCGGGCATGTAAAAATTGAAAAGCTGCCTTTCTCATTAGCGATTGTGGTGGAAAACTTACGCCATATGTTTGAAGAGCAAGCGCTAACAAAAGCATTAACTTTCAAAATAAATATAGCCTCTGATGTACCAACACAACTTATTGGTGATCAATTACGTTTGCAACAAATTTTATCTAATTTATTAAGCAATGCGATTAAATTCACTACCGAAGGGCAAGTTAGCTTAGAGATCAAACTTAACAGTCAACAGGCTAGCAAGGTTGGATTAAATTTCACCGTTGCAGATACAGGCATCGGCATGCAGCAGAGTACACTCAACTCATTGTATGAACCCTTTAGTCAGGCTGATGAAAGTATCACTCGTCGCTTTGGTGGCACTGGTTTAGGTTTAACCATCAGCCAAAACTATTTAACGCTAATGGGAAGTGATTTTGAAGTGAGGAGCGCCCCAAATCAAGGGACAAGGTTTAATTTTGATTTGCAGTTAACCATAGCCGAAGAAGAGAATAGCCATCAAGAGCAATGGAAAAAGAAACAAACCGCTGGTGCCTTGACGGAACAATTAAATAAGGAAGCGGCCGGTTTAAGTGGAAAGAAACTGCTCGTTGTAGAAGACAATAGGATCAATCAAATAGTGGTGACAAAAGTACTTAAGTTGGCAGGTATTCACGTGACTATCGCTAACCACGGGCAAGAGGCATTAGACATACTAGCCACACAATCTTTTGATGCCGTACTGATGGACATGCACATGCCAGTGATGGGTGGTATTGAAGCAACTCAACAAATTCGAGCTAATTCAGCACTCACTACGCTACCTGTTATCGCATTAAGTGCCGGGGTTACTGAAGAAGAACGACAACGATGTATGGAAAGTGGCGTTAATGACTTTTTAGCAAAACCTATAGAATCACAAACAATGATTGCTGCTTTGGTGAAATGGATTAATTAACCCTTGCTGATAAAGAATGTATAGCGATTAAACGTCAATTGTGATCAAGCTTTAGTTTCAACAACTCCACAAAGCTGGCGGCAGGTTCAACGATACTGGGCAAGTTTAAATAAACAATATGCCAGTAGAGTTTTAGGCCACTCTTCCCCAGTGAAACGGTACTGATTTCTTTATTAATATATTGAGATGCATACTGATTAAATTGCCCTTTAGAAAAAATAGAAACCCCTAAATTTGCCTTAACCAATTCAATGATTGCATCATTAAAACCTACTTGTAATACTTTTTTAGGAATAACCCCTTCTGGTTTAAAGAACAAATCATACTCCCGATCTTTTTCGGCTACCGTTGAATTTGTCACATAAATTTCATCTATAAAGTCTTGTGCTTCAAGGTACTTTTTTTCTGAATTTTTATGTTTCGTTGATAGACAAGCGACAAGTTCATCTTCGGTCAAACAAACCGAACAATAATTTTTATCATCAAGTTCTAGTGTCGCACTAGCACTTGAAACCATGGCAATATCGACGTCGTGATTTAATAAAGCCTGCAAAGGCTGAGTCGCCGCTTCAGCAGTGATTTCTAACTCAATATTTGGATGTTGCAAATGAAAGCCTTGCATCACAGCGGGCAACCATTGAAAGGATGCATAATGAGGTAAGCCTATTCGTAGAACCTGCTCAATGCCGTCAGTTAATCGTGAAATGTCATGCTCTGCCCGAGCTAATTCTTCAAGTATTTTTTTTGCTGACTCTAATAAGCGTTTCCCTGCTTTGGACATAGTGATTTTACGGCCTCGTCGATAAAATAATGGGGTATTTAAACGTCGTTCAGCTTCTCTGATGCGATTAGTTAATGCTGGTTGGGTAATAAACAAGGCTTGCGCAGCTTCTTTTACCGTTTCGCAACGCTCAAGTTGGCAGATCATTTTTAAATGACTAATTGATAACTGACTTTTGGTAATGTCCATGTGGTTGTAAATATAAACTCATTCAATGATTGAATGAGTTTATATTAATAGATTAAATATTGTTATCTTTAAATCGAGACGACTGGCTCTGGCTACCTTGTTAAAATGCGGTTCGCTGAAAACTGACTTCGCGCCCTTTTATCTTGTACGGCAAAGCCCGGCTCAATTTTAGCATTTACCGTATATGCCTTAATTTGTGCCGACATCATAGTGGGGCATTGGCCATTTTCAAGATAATGCATCGCTGTAGACAACATGCCCTCTTGGGGATCTCCTAGCGGTTTAGTTAAGTCATCTGCCACAGGACAACCTTGAATTTCTGTGGCGAGCATTGGCGTTTCTGATGGTGAAAATCCGTCGGCATAATCACCAAAACCTAGGTTATTTTCACCTTTAAATTGCACGGTAAAATAAGTTGTATCGCAATTATCTGCTGCATAAAAGCCATAGGGCTTACCACAGGTTGTTGAACCAATCTGGATCACTTCAACATTTGCTCCCAACATGCCATTCATAAACGATTCACTTGCTGAACAGGTGCCTGCAGAGGTCAATACAATAACGCGTGATAGGTTGAGGGTAGGCAATTCAAAACCAGCACCAATCTTATCTTCATTTAAACCCACGGTTTCATCATAAAATGGCGTCGGTGATAATGTTCGTCCAGTAACAGGATTGACAGAGGGATACTTATCATTAAATATTAATCTTTCGAAGGTTTTCCCTGACGTATTTCCCCCGCCCACCATATACCCTAATTGACTGGCTATTGCCAAGTAGCCGCCTCCGTTATAACGGAAATCAATAATCAGCTCATCAATATTTTCAGTCTCAAGCTGATTAAAAACATCATATAAACCTCGCTCTGCGGTGGCGATATGATCATTAAAAACTACATAGCCTACCTTGCCTGAAGTGCTGTCAAAACTTGTTACCATAGGCACAGGGTCTGAAATAATCGTTTGCGCAGTTAACGTCACTTCCCTAATATCAAGGCTTCCTAAGTCTTGAAGTTTAAAAGTCGTTTGTTGACCCGATTCACTCGGAAATAAACCTTCATTTAAGGCTTCAATACTGGCTGTATCATTTGCAGCAACACTTGCGCCATTAATTTCAACAATAACGGCACCACGGGTAATGTTAGCCTCAGTAGCTGGTGTATTAGGCTCTGAATAGGTAATAGTGATTTTTCTTTCAATACCATCGCCCTGTTCAATGGCGATATTTAAACCATAGCCTACTGAAGCCCCTGATGAAGACAGTTCTTGCCATTCTGCAGATGACATTGAAAAGTGGAAACGATCTTTCTCATTTCCCGAAGGAGTTAATGCCGGGGTTTTTAATTCATCAAAATAAGCTGAAACAGTAAAAGGGGCTGGGTCTTGATCGGGGATTTCATCGTACCAAAGATAGGTATCATCACTAAATGAACGTAACCACATTTTTTCCGCCATTTCTGAACCAGAACTATCAGCTGCACATTGATTTTTCAAATCATCATGATCCGCAAATGTGCCAGCAACCCAAGTTAAAGCAGAGGTTGAACCATTACCATTTCCGCCACCTATGTGAGGCTGAGAAGAGTCGTCACTACCCCCTCCACCACAGGCGCTTAAGGTAAATGCACTTAACAACAATAATGTTTTAACCACTTTGTGCTGAGACAACTTCATTTTCACGACTGGTAAACTCCATCTTTGAACAAATATTAGTTTTCTAGATGGCTATGTTCCCGTAAATTGTTGTTAAAGTAAAACAGTGATGTTTAGAATGTGTTGTAGGTTAGAACTAATTATCGAATTTGTTAAGCTAAAGCCCAACCTACATCTGTTTGTTGCTGCTTTTCCCATTTTTGAATTATAAATGAGTACGCAATTCAAACAGCTCAGGAAAAAAGCTAATATCGAGTGCTTTTTTCAAGAAGCTTACCCCCGAAGAACCACCGGTGCCCATTTTATTGCCAATAATACGCTGCACGGTATACATATGTTTAAATCGCCATTGTTGAAAAGCATCTTCAATATCAATTAATTTTTCGGCTAACTCGTATAACTCAAAATGTTGATCAGCATTTTTATATACTTCAAGCCACGCCTGCAAAACCGCATCACTTTGTTGATAAGGCTGAGTAAAATCTCGCTCAAGTAATGCCTGCTTATTAAGCAGTTTTTTATCGACTAATAATTGGATCACTTCATCGTAAAGGCTTGGCGCTTCAAGTACGGCTTTTAACTCATTAAAGTTTTCACTATTGGCTTGATGAACATCAAGTAACTGGGCATTTTTGTTACCCAGCAAAAATTCTAATTTTCGATAACCATGTGATTGAAAGCCAGAAGAATGCCCTAAAGCATCGCGAAACTTTAAATAATCAACCGGCGTTAAGGTTGATAAAATATTCCAAGATTGAGTCAGTTGATTAAAAATTTGTTTCACTCGAGAGATCACTTTAAAAGCGTGACCAAAATCCGCGTCTTGAATATTTTTAACCGCTTCGCTTAGTTCATGGCCAGCCAATTTTAACCATAATTCGCTACTTTGATGGATAATGATAAACAACATTTCATCATGTTGATCTGATAACGGGCTTTGCGCAGATAATACTTTTTCCAGCGATAAATAATCATCATATGACATATCATCTTTGAAATCGGTGTGGATCGATTGTTCAACTTCACGATGATTGCTCGGTTTATCTTCGTTATCTGGTTTTGATTGATATGGGCAATTCATCTCTATTTCCCCACTTGTTGATTAATAAGTTTTTCTTGCGCTAATTGCAGTAATGTTTGATAAACATGTGCTTGCTGCCATTCATTCTCAATATTAGGCAGTTGCATTATTTCATCCATGATCTCTTTTTGTATATCGCCCACAGCTAATGCGGTTTTATAAGGAATATCAGGTGAAAATGTTACCATCGAGTACAGTGGCACCCATAATTTGGGGTGCATCTGATGAAATTTTGCTTCAATTTTTTTTCGCAATAAGAAGTTAGCGTCACCGGATAAATCACTCATTTCAACAAAGTTACGTTTTGCCAATTCAATGATCGCGTCACCATTAGCTTTACGTTCTTGTTGATAGGATTCAAGAATGTCTGGCCACTGATGCTGATGCTCTTCAACCAGTTCAGCTAGAACTCGACAATCTTCAAAACCACAATTCATCCCTTGGCCATAATAAGGCACCATTGCATGGGCAGCGTCACCAATAAGCGCAACACTGTCATTTACCAGCCAAGGATAAATATGTACTAGGCATAAAGGAGAAGGAGTTTTACTTAGCAAGTCTGCTACCGGATCTGCTAAATATTGCATCGCCTCGCCGAAGTACTCCTGAAAGAAATCACTCACCTTGGTTTCGTTGTTTAATGATTCAAAGGACAACTCTCCTTGCTGATTCATAAATAAAGTACAAGTAAATGAACCATCGACATTGGGCAAAGCTATCAACATGAAGTCTTTACGCGGCCATATGTGTAAAGCATTTTTCTCTAGTTTATGACTGCCATCTGCATTGGCAGGAATAGACAATTCCATATAACTTTGTGGCATGTAATCCATGCTGTAACTGATCCGTTCTTTTGGCAGCTCCTGCATTAAACGACGTACCTTTGAAAAAGCACCGTCGGCACCAAAGACCAAATCACTTTGATGGCTCTTCTGCTGTTTGCCTGCAGTTAGATATACAGCTGTTTTATCTGCAAAATTTAACTGTGATAAGTGATGTTCAAAATGCACATTAACGCTGGTTTCTTGTTCTGCTAGATCAATTAGCTGTTCATTAATACCCGAGCGTGAAACCGACCAAATTGCCTGTTGTTCTTTACCGTATGGGAGTTTGCTTAACTGGCCGTTTTCATCGTGCATAATACGGCAATACATCGGAATGGCATGTTGGCGAATTTCTTCATCTAAACCTACCGCTTGTAATGCTTTCCAACCGCGATCAGATAGGGCTAAGTTGATTGACTTACCTTGATATATATTGGTCTTGCGTGAATCAGGGCGTGATTCAAACAAATCTACCTGATAGCCTTTTTTAGCCAACATCACCGCCAATAAAGCACCAACAGGACCGGCGCCATTAATGGCAATGTTTTGTTTTTTCTTGGCGGATTGTTCTGCCGGTTGCTTAACCATGATGCCACCCTGCAAATAATGCTTTTAACGTTTGACCTACTTGGTAAACATCTTCAAAACTATTATACAAAGGAGTTGGCGCTAAACGTACTACGTCGGGTTCACGAAAATCAGCAATCACGCCAGCTTCAGTTAACGCTTTAAAGAAAGATTTATCGGTGCCAATCAGTTTTACTGAAAGCTGACAGCCTCTTTTTTCAGGATCCGTCGGGGTGATAATTTCTAACTGAAAATCAGGAAATTGATTGATAATGTCATTAAAAACAAACTCTAAATACGCAGTTAATTTTAAGCTTTTTGCTCTCAGATTTTCGATACCCGCCGCTTGAAATATATCTAACGACGATTTTAATACCGCCATGCCCATGATGGGCACATTACTAAGTTGCCAACCTTCGGCACCAGTCATAGGTTCAAAGGTATTTTCCATTAAGAAACGACGTTCTTTATTATGTCCCCACCAACCACCAAAACGTGGCAAGTCAGTATTATTACCATGATTATCATGGACAAAAACACCACCAACATTACCGGCACTACTATTAAGATATTTATAGGTACACCAAGCGGCGAAATCGACATTCCAATCATGTAATTTCATTGGGATATTACCGACTGCATGGGCTAAATCAAACCCAGCTAATGCACCAACATCATGGGCTGCTTGGGTGAGTTTTTCCATATCAAATAATTGACCGGTAAAATAATTTACCCCGCCAAAAAAGACTAACGCAAGTTCATCTTTATGTTCTTCAATGGTAGCCAAAATATCTTCTTCATGGATCAAATGTTCACCAGCGCGTGGGGCTACTTCAATAATGACATCGTCTGGTTCAAAACCATGATGCTTAGCTTGAGTTTCCAACAAATAACGGTCTGAAGGGAACATTTTTGCTTCACTAATAATTTTAAAGCGCTGCTTAGTGGGTCGATAAAAAGAGACAAATAATAAGTGCAAATTAGTGGTTAATGAATTCATACAAACCACTTCAGATTCATTAGCTCCAACTAATTCGGCACTGGTAGGGGTTAAAATTTCGTGATAACTCACCCAAGGGTTTTTCGCTTCAAAGTGCCCTTCCACGCCCCATTTTGCCCATTCATCCATCTCTGCACATACATATTCTTTTGCTGATTTTGGCGCTAAACCTAACGAATTACCGGTAAAATAGAGTACACGTTTATCGTTAATGATCGGAAAGTGAAACTGCTCACGAAAACCTGACAACTCATCTTGGTTATCTTGTTGTTGAGCAAAAGTTAAGGTGTTTTCAAAGTTCATAAAATTCTCTTTTTCACCGTACTATACCGGCAAGTTAAAAAACGATTCGGCATTATTTGCCAGTAATAATTGTTTTTCTTGTTCGTTTAAATGTGGAGCCGTTTTAATGAGTTGACCCATTTTTTGCTCCCCTAGTGGGAACGGATAATCGGTACCAAACATCAATTTTTCGCAGCTCATTTTTTTCACTAATAAATCTAAAGCATCATGATCAAAAACCGCGGTATCTAGATAAAAACGGTCAAGATAATGGCTGGGAGGAAATGCTGATTTTCCACGAGCGATATCACGATGCAACCAAGCATTTTCTAATCGGCCTAATAAAAACGTAAAGGCTCCGCCACCATGAGCAAAACATATTTTTAAATCCTTACTGACCTTGTCAAAACCACCGCCTAAGATCATCGATACAATAGACAACTGTGTCTCCGCAGGCATACCCACCGTCCAGCCCATCATGTAATCTTTAGTACGTTCTGCGGCCATCATGTCCCAAGGGTGAACAAATACCGGGATATTTTCAGCGGCGCAATGTTGCAGGAAGGTCAAAACCCCTTCGTCATCCATGTTCTTTTGACCGACATGATTGCCAATTTGAATACCAACATGGCCACTTTTCATCGCACGACTAGCTTCTTTACACGCCGCATCCGCATCTTGTAACGGTACCTGCGCCATGGCAAACAAACGTCCTTTGCCTCGGCTACAAATTTCTAACGCGGCATCGTTAAATAACTGTGCGCAATACAACGCTTGTTCTACCGGTTTTTCATAAGCAAACAAAATAGGCGTAGCTGAGATTATTTGGCTGTGTAGACCATGTTCATCCATTTGCTGCAAACGAATATCAGGGTCCCAACAGGCCGAATAAATCGGACGAAACTCTTGTTCGCCTTTCATTAACATGGCTCTTTCAAAACCGTTTTCATCGGCACCTAAATGCTTAAGTGAAGGCCAATCGTCACCACCAAATTTTTCTTGTAGTGATGGCCATGTTTTTGGGAAAAAATGGGAATGGATATCAATTACTTTCATCTTAATTACGACCTTGCTCTGGTGATTCATTTTCTTGAAGCGTCACCCAGCCTTCAGGGGGCTGTTTGCCCGGGTGTAGTTCGCCACACTCAGCACAAGTTCTTGCTTGTTTATCTTGATAAAACGCCTGATACAGCGGCGGTAAATCATCAACCAGTGACTTTAAAATAACTTCTGTTCGGTGCACTAATGCTTGGCAATTAAAGCAATACCATTCAAAAGCATCTTTTTCACCCGTTGGCCGTTTCGGCTCAATCACTAAACCAATACTGCCAGCCATCGGTCGTTGTGGTGAATGACGAACATGGGCAGGCAAAAAGAACACATCACCTTCACGAATAAAGACATCGCGACATTCACCGTCTTCTATCACTTTAAGCACCATGTCGCCTTTAATTTGATAGAAAAACTCTTCAACCGGATCATCATGAAAGTCAGTGCGTTGGTTAGGACCACCAACTACAGTCACCATCATGTCGGTGTTTTGCCACACTTGTACATTCCCTACCGGTGGCTTTAACAAATGTTGGTGTTCTTCAATCCATTGATGAAAATTAAACGCCGCTAGTTTTGCTTTCATTTGGCTTTCCTATTTATCCGTTGCTAAAGGTTTATAAGCAACCGCTTTACATTCAATCAGTAAATGTGGATGGGGTAACTGATGAACGGCTACAGTAGTGCGTGTTGGGCCATCAAAATCAAAAAACTGCCCATAGACTTCGTTATAACCTTTAAAGTCATTCATATTGACTAGAAAAGTACTGATTTCAACAAGGTCGGTTAAATCTGCGCCAACGGATTGTAAAATATCGCGCATGTTCTCGATTACCGCTTGAGTTTGTACTTTAATGTCTAACTCCGTTGCGCCAAATTTATCTACCTTCACTCCTGCGAAACTGTTATCGGGTAAACGTGAACTGGTGCCTGAAATATAAATAAAATCGCCAGCACGTTTAACATGTGGAAATTTGCCACGAGGTACTGCTTTTTCTGTTAATACTTTTGCTTGAATAGCCATAATTCTTCCAGATTTTATTAATCAATTTTAATGCAAATATTGATGGGTTCAGCGTAAAAATTAAGTGAGTGTTTACCACCCTCACGACCTATGCCTGATAACTTAACACCACCAAAAGGGGCGCGAAGATCACGTAAAAACCAGGTGTTTACCCATACTAAACCGACATCGATTTGCGGTGCAACGCGGTGCGCTCTTGAAAGGTTTTCGGTCCAAATAGCAGATGCCAAGCCATAAGTACTATTATTGGCTCGCTCAATAACTTCATCTTCATCATCAAAAATCGAGATATGGCAAATAGGGCCAAAGATTTCTTCTTGGTTAACGCGATTATTATCATCTAAGCCAGTAATAATGGTGGGCTCTATGTAGCAGCCGTTATCTCGTTGGTCACCAAATTTTGGCACGCCACCACCGATGATAAATTCAGCGCCTTCATCTTTGGCTAACTGATAATAGGTTAAAACTTTTTGTTGATGGACTTTAGAGACCAGTGGACCAAGGAACACCCCTTCTTCTCTTGGGTAACCTATTTTTATTTGTTGTGCTTGTTCGGTTAATTTGTTGATAAATGCTTTGGCAATTGAGCGATGAACAAAAACCTTTTCAGTACACAGGCATACTTGGCCACAATTAGTAAACGTTGAGCGGGCAACACCTGCCACCGCTTTTTCTAAGTCGGCATCACCAAATACGATGGCGGCATTTTTACCGCCTAATTCAAAAGAAATAGGTTTAACCCCTTGGGCAACCGACTTCATAATATGTTGCCCTGTGGTAGATGCACCGGTAAAAGTCACTGCATCCACACCTTGGTGCGCAGTTAAAGTGTCTCCAACATTTTTACCGCGCCCCAAAATAAGGTTAAAAACCCCTTTTGGCACGCCCACTTCATCCATCACTTGCGCCAATAAATGGGCCGTTGAAGAAGTTTCTTCTGAGGGCTTTAAAATCACACAATTGCCACAAGCTAATGCTGGGGCAACTTTCCACGTTGCTAATAATAAAGGTAAGTTCCAAGGAGAAATAACGGCAACTACACCGAGCGGTTTATTAACACTATAGTTAAGCGCCTTTTCACCGTTTGGCGTTTCGGTGATAAAAGTTTCACCAGAATGAAAACGCGCCATATCTGCAAAGGTACGGAAATTTGCTGTTCCACGGGGAATGTCGATAGTTTGCACTTGAAAGAGTGACTTGCCGGTATCAGCAATTTCGGCATCAATAAATTCTTGTTGACGCTCCGCCATTCTATCGGCAACTTTATGTAATAAGTCACAACGTTGGTTAACGGTAAGTTGGCCCCACTCCCCCTTCAATGCTTGGCGAGCACTGGCAACGGCTATATCTATTTGTTGTTGATCGGCTTCTGCAATATGAGCAATTACTTCGCCATTTACCGGATTGATATTGTCAAAATAGACATCACTTGGCACAAACTGGCCGTCGATAAAAGAATGTAATTGGGGTAGCTGTGACATCAAATTTCCTATCTAAATATCATTTAAAAACTTTTTATAAGAGCCAGTATAGGTGAAATTCACTGTATCCCTTTTTGATTGATAACAATATTTATATAAATTGAGTTAAAACATCATTTTTTTGAATCATTTTTCTAGTGATCTACA
>Ga0209395_1004153_pt1 | contig 17253 bp, 18 predicted proteins | sample GOMGulsemesocosm_3_FD_184635 | JGI IMG/M metagenome (GOLD analysis project Ga0209395, IMG submission 184635) | Methane-oxidizing microbial communities from mesocosms in the Gulf of Mexico - GOM9D Gulf of Mexico (SPAdes) (version 2) | ecosystem: Environmental > Aquatic > Marine > Cold seeps... | reverse complement strand
ACTGGGTTCATATTTTTTAAAATTCATTTGTCACCATTTGTTAAGCCGTACTGTTGAATACTATATAACACATGTTATGCAGGTATAAATAATTTCATATAAACAGTTGAATGACCACTCATGGCTGGCAAGTGCCCGTTCACTCTGATTAACAATCAAGAGAAAATATTGTTAGATCTGGGGTAATATCAAGTTGATGAGCCCCAATTATTAATAAAGCTTCATTTCAGGTCTAGTGACTTCCTGCTTGTGTGTATTAAGCTGTTTAGAGTTATTTATTTCATCCATTCTCATTACCTCTTGCATGAGTAACCACTATAAATATTTGCAGTCTATTTATAAAATATGCGTAACTGAGACACACAGTCTATAAAGCTCTATCAGATATTGAACATCAACCGTGGCTCGATGCCTGCCATCCACCATTTTTCTTGCTTCAAGTTTTAATTGCTCATACAGCTGCCAACATTTTCTATTATCTGATTCGATTTTCTGAAGAAGTGGCAACATGACTGTATCACTGTGAATTATTTTAAATTTAGCATAGCCAAGATCAGATCCTTCACCAAAGAGTACATCAACCCACCCTTCATCGAATGGTCCACCATCAGCGTATATGGTTTCTCCTGGTTCAATCGACTTAGACATTCGCCCACATAAAAAACGAGGATGAACACCTTTTTCTCTGCATTGTTTTCTTGATATTCCGTGTATTTGCTGTGCATTAAAATCCCAGTCGGTCCAATATTCGACTGAATAAGGATTGATTAAATGACTCTCGATTTTGCCTTGCTTATCTGACCAAGCCACTTCAATTGGGTAGCTGTCCATAGATAAGGAGCTTGCTTCTACATCTAAAAATCGAGGTATTACAGGCATAATAATTTCTCTTCGCTGAAGCTTTTGTTCAAATAAAAATCACCTGGATAACCACGTGGATTGCTCACGATTCTTACGCCAGCAACCTCATAATCTACTGATTGATGTATGTGTCCGTGACACCATAAATCAATTTTATCAGCCCTATTTGATATAAATTTTTCAAGGTTTGAGCCATATGCTGAGTTATTTGTATAACGCATAGTCGGGCAATGATGCGTCACTACAACAGTCTTACCATTATGTCTTTTATTAAACATATTGCTTAGCCATTCAATCGATTTTCTATGAAGTAAATAAGCAACTGTTGGAGAGAACAAATCAGGGTCAGAACCGTATTGACTGTCTAATTCCATGAGCGACAGGGCTCTTTCTCTGTTTATATGATTCGACCACCATTCTTTGCATCTGATATATTTATAGTCGCTCATCTCGCTCCATGATTTTGCTATTTCAGTATGTGAATAGCGTGCAAAATCTGTCCATAACGTGCAGCCAAGAAACCTTACACCCTTGATTATCACAGCATCATTCTCAAGAAAATGGATACCCAGGTCTTTGGCTTTTGATCGCATTTCATCAATTACTGATAAATCGCAATCGTAGTATTCGTGATTGCCAGCAACATATATTATTTCTTTGTTTTTAAAGCGATGCCGAGCCCACTCGATGCCATTGACCCATTCACCTATATCGCCGGCCAGGACAATAACATCAGCGTCTTCTGGATAATCAAAGTCTAATTGCTCATAGTAAAGAGCGGGATCAAATGAATTATTTGAATGTTCTGTATGTATGTCACTTGCTAAAAATATTTTCATGTTTTTGTTCGCTTTTTAAACGCAAGGCTTGGACTCTGGTTCGTTGTAATTACTGTTTTTTCTTTGTAATAAACTTTAAAAAAAGGTGATTTGTTATTTACTCTTTCGCTGTATAAATAACAAATGAAGTGATGAACAACTTCTTCATTGTTTGAATCAGAAAGAACTTCGTTTGTTGACCATTTATTGATGATTGTTCCTTCATCTAATTTTGGTTCTGTTATATCGAATAACATTTTAATATCCTATTCTTGCTGCTAATTCTTCGCCAGCGAGATTCGCTATGCCGCCGATTGATGTACCAGTAACATTGATTCCATTTTTCAATTTATCACGATAATAACGATGATGATGACCGTGAAAAATATGCTTTGCTCCTATCGCTGCAGCTAGCTCATCCAAGGCTTTATAGCCGTGTTGATGGCAGCTCGGCGCTTCATGAGTAACTAAGATATCTGCCTTGACATGCCCTTTCATTTTTTCATATTCGTGATGCCAGATTGAATGCTCCAGATGTAAAGGTATTTTTTTTACATTAGACGGTTTGCATTTGAGCCAGTGCTGTTTGCTTTCCCATTTCACAATTTCGCCAGGCCGCCAATTTCGGCCCATAAAAATGCCGCCTAAGCCAGCAATTCTTAAGCCATCGATCTCGATGACTTTAAGATGTAAATTGTTATAGCTGAGCGCTGAAAAATACAGGTTTTCATATTCTGTAATGCTGTCAAAATCGTGGTTACCAGGTATCCAGTAGATTTTGCACAGGCCGATAATTGCTTGTAAGTATTGTTCTAAAGGCGCTTCAAGGTTGTAGTCACCGAGCAAGATGATCGCCGCCGGCTTGTATTTGAATACAGCACTGATGACATTTGCAAAGCAGCCGTGCGGATCGCCGCAAAATAAAAATTTATTTTTGTTGAGCATGGTCGTTTCTCTCTATATTTTAAGAGCGTGACCGCAGGATTTTTATTTGAGTTTTTCTGAGAAGAAAAGTGTTGAATAGAATCACTAGGGCCATGCCCCAGTAATTTGATGTTCTTTTTAAATTCGGGGTTAGGTTGTTGTGCTAATAATTCGATGATTAATAATCGACGGGCACAAAAAGGCAGCAACTAATGTAGTTGTTTTTAAAATGGTATACATACTGCCCTCCCCTTCTTTTGGTGTTTATTTGGTTGATTGCTTTTTAGTTTAACGTGAATTGTTATATTTTTGGAAAAATTTTAAAAAAACTTTAGTTTCACCGGAAAAATAAACTTATCCGGTTATAATTAATATAACTAATTTAGAACTAAAATAAATATGGTTGAAAAATGGGTAGACGTACGTTAAGTGATGAAGAAAAAGAACTGAGAGAACAGCGTAAAAAGAGATCAAGGAAGCAAAGGCTCTTGCTAGAAAAAACAGAGCAAAGAACAAGTCTGAGTTGGATATTGATGATCCAATAGCTGCTAGAGAAGGTGTAAAGATTATAGATTTCATTAGAAGTGCATTAAAAGAAAGAGCTGAGGCGACAAAATGATAGTTACTGTTTATGCGACAAAATCATCAACAAAAACATCCATTGCTGTATCAACAGCCATCCATTTAGCCAACCATGGAAAAGACGTCCTCATGGCTGATCTAGACACTCAGGCGAGCGCATCATCGTGGCTGGAATTTCGCTCTGAAGATGAGAATTTAAAGCAAATTCCTTGTATTCAAAAATACGGTAAAACTGTATCGAAAGACCTTAAAGAGCTTGATAGCCGCTATGAAATAGTGGTTGCTGATTGTGGCGGGAAAAATGATACAAGCGGGCGTAGCGCATTACTTGTTAGTGATATCGCGATCATTCCAATTATTCCTTCTTCTTTATCTTTGTTGACCTTGGAAGCAAGCTTAGATGCTTGTTTTGAAGCCAAATTACTTAATGAAAAATTAAAAGTTTTTGTTGTCTTAAGCGGTTGTAGCTCACATCATCTTGTTAAAGATACCGATGAAAGCAAGGAGTTTGTTAGAGAAGCATTAGCTGAATATAAAGAAGAAAATGTTGCATTGGTTGACAGCACTATTACAGCAAGAAAATGTTGGATGGATATTGTTTCGCTAGGTAAAGGTATTACTGAATCAAATCATGCAAAATCAATTTCTGAATTTGAATCTTTAATGGATGAGGTTTTTTATGGCGATAATTAAGCACTCTAAGACAAAGAAAAAAGATACCAAGCTGGTCACTACGGAAAGCTCTTTTTTATCAAAAGCAGAAGACTATCAGGTTGATATTGATCCTGATCTAAAAGGGCTTTCTTTAGATGATTTGGCTGTTCGATATGAAGAGATTGATAGGCAGTCGCATATTCTTAAAGGAAAGATTTTATTGGAAGCTAGGAGTCGTTTTGGGTCTGACAAAGAATTTGGAAAATGGATTTCTACCCAGACATTATGTCTGGGTAGCGGCACTCAAAAAACAAGAAATCGATTAATGCATTTAGCTGAGTTCTTTGATGATGACAATAGAGATATGGAAGGTATTTCAATAACAGCTGCTTATGAAATTAGCTCTCCAGCGAACAAGGAAATTGCTGAAAAAATCTATGGAGAAGTCCATAAAAAAAATCTTTCAGTAAAAGAAGTAAAAGCATTAATTGTCGATAACTCTGAAAAACAAGATGACATTGAAGTAAAAAAAGAAGATCAACTATGTGTTGAAGAAGAGTTGGCAATCAAGATTGTTGATAAGGTTTTAAAAGGTAAAACATCCAGCTTTAAACGTGATGTTTTACAAAGAGCGATTAAATATCTGGATAATCAGAAATAGCTAAAAAGCAGGTGTGATAAAGCATTAAGGGGGGTAGCTTGTTGATATGAAAGATACTTGCTATAATCGTTAGAGTATTTAAAAGCCCTGCTTTCTTTTGAAATTAAAAAGTGACAGGCACAAAAAAACCGCTTTGGCGAGCGGTTTTGATGTCCAGGAAAACCTGGGATTTTTAGTCCGTTAATGGTCGTTACCTTATTCTAGCTTGCAGGCGAGGAAGGTAACGACCAGTGGATTTCTCCGTTAACTGAGAGCAATTATAACATGAGACACGAAAAGTACAAATTTTTTAGCCTGCATAAACGATTAGTTTATGCATGTTACAACATTTAAATAACCCTCAAAACGAGACTCAATCTTCCGAGTCACAACTATCAAACACTTATAAAAGAAGTTCAGCTTCTGACTTTTTGTCGCTTTTTGATTTTAATCAAGAAGAGTACTGTCGCTGGTTTCTTACAGGTACAGATCAAAGAAAATTTAGCTTTATTGGTGATGAATCTAAGTCAATAAATGTATCTCAAAGCCAAGCCAAAAAATATAAGACAAACATTGATGAAGTATTTAAAAGATCATCAAAAAATGAAGTTTTTTGGACTCCGAATCAATATTTTTACTGGAAGAATCACAAAGGATTAGCGCTGCTGTCAGCTAACTATATTGATATTGATACACTCAATCATAAAAAGCTATCCGATGCCGATGCTGAAATTCTATTTCAAAAAGTTTTTAAAGCCATAAGTGACTCTGGTATTCCTGCGCCTACCGGCTATGTAAAAACAGGCTTTGGGGGACTTCATTTGTATTGGATCTACTCAGAAAAAATCGATGCAATGAATTACTTAAAGCGCAAATGGAAAAGCATTGCTAACGAGCTTATTGATCGATTATCTAAAGAGCTAACCAAGGATGTTTGTGAAATCGATATAGGCTGTTCAGTTGACGCTGCTCGTTATCTTAGATTACCTGGATCATATAGAGTTGTTGAAGAGCCGGCCAAAAAAGCTCCGGTTCGTCAGAAAAAAAATGAATCAGATAAGGCTTTCAAAAAAAGAAAGAGAATTAATCAAATAGCGATCGATGAGTATCCAGCCAAAAAAGAAGAGTTTGATTACTTATCTAATCCAAAAAACGTAAAGTTGAGAAGAGCAGGGGAGATCAAATATAAAGTTGTAGACGCATTTCTAGGCGGTCCGACTTACAATTTTGACGATCTTTATAATTCGCTTGGGCTTAACATCAAGAAAGCTAAAAAGTTTGTAAACAAACCAAGCCAACAGGCTTTAACCGAAAAGCAAAAAGCAGATAAGGCAAAAAAGAGAAAAACAAGCAGGCACACGATAGGCCAGTGGTGGTTTAAAAACTACACACATATCATTAAGCATGCTCGCAAGCAGGGGATTAAAAACGGGCAGCGTGACTTGTACTTATTCATCCTTTTTGTGTGCCTTCAACACATCAAAGGCACTGAAGGCGCATGGATTGAGATCAATAAGATCAATGAAGAATTGATTGGGTTTAGTGAGTCAGAGGTTGAAAGAGCGCTACAAACGGCAATTAAAGGAAAAGATCCGACAAGGGAAGGACCAATTTATAGATACAACAAGAGAGGTATGGCGAAATACTTAACTCAAATCGGCGTTAATACAGCTTATTTATTTGAGAATGACAAAGTTAAGCTAACGCAGGGGGAAGTTAAAGAAAGGTTGTCAGTGGGCGCTACTATAACAGCAAAAAACAAGTCTGAAGCAACGCTTAAGAAGATTCAAGGCGTTGTTAATATAATGATAGAAAAGGGCGACAAGCTCACTAAGGCTGCAGTCTCAAAGGCCTCTGAGTTTGGGTTAAACACAGTAAAAAGACATTGGAATAATCTTGATTTGGAAAACGGCCCATTAGCTATGTGTCTATATATCTCCCCCCCATGTGAAGCTAGCGAGCAGATGGGGGAGAGCTCTTCTTTTCTTTATAGATCTCTTTCTTTAGTCAATCATTCTAGAGATCTTGATCAGACTGAGTTAATTAATGATCTGGATATAGAAATAAACGATTTTAAATATATGGATAAAGGTAAAAAGGAATGATGAGAATAATAAATAAAGAAAGAAAGTATCGTGATGTTTTTATATCTGAACTAATGTTGAAAGATTTTTCATGTTTTTTTAATGCTGATGGTGTTGGCAAGGCTTTTTATTTCGATGTTAAAGACAAAGCTTTTAAAACATATGAGCAATCTTTTAATAAAATAAAAAAGGTTAAATATAAAGATATAGAGAAATCTTGGCTTGTTTTTGAAGTCAATGCTAATGGTGTTGAATCTATAGCAAATGATTCCAATTTGCCTGAGCCTTCTTTAATAGTTAAAGAAGTTTGGCAAGATGGTAAGTCAGTAAAAGCTAATTTGTTTTATAAGTTATCAGAAGCCATTGGATCTCGATCTAGTAGAGAAAATATAAAAAATAGGGTTGATATAGAAAATGCATTTACTGAAGCCATAGGAGCTAATAAGAGCTTTAAAAAGAAAGAAATCAGAAATCCTTTTTATTTAGAGTATCAAGCTCTGGTAAGCGATATAGAGCCTTATGATCTTGATGAGTTAGCTGAATACGTGGTTAATGAAGTCAGTACAGAATCAATTAAATATCCATCCTTATTAGCTTCAAATAAAGATATTTTTGATAACCTGGTTGAGTTTGTTCGAGATGATGAAGATGGATATTTGGCTGAGATGGATAAAGAAGAATTGACAATTATTTTAGAAGAAGAGGCGGTTGGTGTTAATTATTTATTGAAGTCAGTTTTTGAAATTGGTGAATTAAAGATGATTGTTAAGGCTGTTGTTGAGCATGAATTAGAGATTAAACCTAGTGTAGAAGCCGTGACAGAAGCTTCACATTTAAGTGTTGTAACAATTAAAGCAGTTGATTATAGATCAGTAAAAAAGGTATCTCGGAGTGTTCATCAAGATAAATTAAATAAGGTTGTTGATCTAAAAGTTGTTAAAGATCGTAAGACAGATAATAAAGACTCTTCAGTAGTGACCGAGCCTTTATTACCTGTCTTAAAGCCTCTAAGCAGCAAGGTCAATGATCATATCAAAGAAATATGTGACAAATATACTTCTCAGCATTCATCCAAGGCATACAAGAAAGCAGTGAAGTCCGCTGTGAAAGCGAGTTCTCATGAAAACAAAGAAAGTTTTCATTTAATGTGCGATAGTGCTTTTCATATATTAATTCGAAATCAGATCGAATCTATTTTAAAGAAGTGTATCTATCCCATGCGCATATCAGAGCGAGATTCTATAACTATTTCTGAAATTGAAAAACGAACAGGTTTAAATTTCTCTGAATTTGAAGAGTTCTGGCAAGTTTTTGAAGATTCGCTTTCTCGTCGATCCGATGCTGTACTTAGGATTTTGGGTTCTCTTAGAAATGTATATCAGGATGCTACTGAAGTTCTGCTTGAAAAACTTTTGTATGACGTTATGTTTAGTCAAATAGACTTTAAAATTAGAGATATGGTTTCTAATGGTGTTCGTCGTGAAGATATTACTTGTTTTTCCCTGGCTGACGGTATATTTTTTCCCCTTGTTGAAATAAAGCCTATTCTTGATCAGATTAATCTTGATTATTTTGTTTGTGTGCCTGAACAGCAACAGCAAGATCAAAAGCGAATTAGTTCTAGTTAAGAGCGGTTGGCTATGAAAGCGATGGCTTTTTCGACTACATCTAATAAGAGCAAGAGCATAAGCGCTATGGAAGGGTATTAAGCTCATTCACTACAACAATAAAAGAGCAAAAAGCAATATGGATTCTTTAGAGCAAAGAGCCTAGTTTTGCTAATACATATATATTTTAGCCTTATTTTAAGGCTTTTGAGCCCATTTGTTGGCTTTTCTGATCTTTTTCATGGCTCTCATAGCAATTTCGATATTTTCTTTAACAGCGCCTTCATATCTAATAATAAAATATTCCAAGCGATCGATATCTTTTGATTTATCTGCTGCAGTCCTTCCTTTCTTAGAAAATTCTTTAGTCAAAACAAGTCTTGAGATACTCCGACCCAGCCAGCCTTTTATAATATTTGAAGCCAAGGTGGGCGTCATATCAGTATTTTCTTTTTTTATGATTATATTCAGCTGTTCCAATACGATTGATTGCTTGTATCGCTTACCAGCCGCAGCATATTCAGATCCTCTTAATGGCGCATTTCGGCCTTCTTCAAATACCTGGTTAGCAAGTTGAATATCTTTTTTATATATTTCTGAATATTGTTTGTGATTCATAATATTAATTAATAGCTGTGCTGGCCGTCGAAATTATTATCTCTTTCCTGATTTTTGCAATTTGTACATTCTGATTCAGTACAAGTCATATCTTCGCCGCAACGACAATTTTTAAGTCCGTCGCAACCGGTTTCAAAGCAAAACTCACATTCTTCCATTTATTCTCCTAGATTTTATATAGCTAATATATATAAACATTAGCATATTATTAATATATAGCAAGTGAGTGCATTGGTTTATTGTAAATCAATAAAAACCGACGTCTTCCCCTAAAATCCTGCTCTCTTGCAGGATTTTAGGGGAAGACGTCGGTTTTGCTCTTTTTATTTAAAAATGCTGTTTTAGCTATAGTATCTTCAAATTTACTCCTGGTTTCAGTGTTTTCGCGGGTTTGAAGCTATATTTTATGATTTTCAAAAAATAAATAATTTATTTTTCCTTTAACTGTAATTACATAATTATCGTAATTACACTTGGTATTACGTGATAAATGGTTTAAAATAGATATATAAATTAAAGAAAAGGAGATTTAAAGATGGGAAAGAAATTAACTGAAGTGGTTGTTCATAATGCGTGTAATGAAATTATGGGACAAGGTGAGAAGCCCACAGCTTTAACGCTTTTAGATAAGCTAGGCAGGGGTAGCTTAACCACTATTACCAAGTATTTGATGACTTGGACTAAAGAAAATGAAGAGCAAGCTGCGGAAGCTGAAACCAGGCCGGCTGTTATTGAGTTGCCGGACAATCTTGTAAAAAACGGCGAAGAATTGTTAAAGACAATGTGGAATACTGCTAGGGATCTTGCAGGTGTTGAGGTTGAAATTCAGAGAGAAGCATTAAAACAAGCTGAATTAGTTAATCAAAAAAAGGTTGAAGACGCATATGAATTTAGTGAAGCTCAATCTAAGGCAATTGATCGATTGGAAGAAGAATTGGAATTGGCTAGGGCTGATATTGCTAATGAAAAAGATGCCCATAGCAAAGCTGACAAGGCTTTAAATGAAGCAGAAAAAATCAATGTTGGTTTAATTAAAGACTTAGATCAAGCGAATGAAAAAAATTCTGGATTAAATAAATTGGTTGCTGATCTCGAAGCTAAGAATAAAGCTGTTGAACAAGATCTGGTTACTTTAAAAGAACAGCAAGCAAAAGAGATTGTTGGTAAGGATAAAGAAATTAATTCGCTTGATATGCAAGTGCATAAGCTTCAATCGTCTCTTGATAGTGCTGTTAAGACTAATGATGGATTGAGAGCTGATATTAAAGAGATGGCTGTTGAGCTTAAAAATAGTCAGGCTGAAGCGGTTAAATTGAGTGCTTTATATGAGGGTGCTGGTAAGCAAATAAAAGCGATTGAGAGTGATATTAAAGCTGTTAAATCTGATGCTGAAGCTGAGATCGTGGAAGTTAAAAAAGAGCTTAAAACGGCTCAGAATGATGCTGTTATCTCTGGCAAAGAAGTCGCTAAGCTACAAGGTAAGCTTGAAGTTTATGCTTTGAAAGATAAAGAATCTGTTAATAAATAGGGGGTACTTAATGTATACATATTAAGTACATGATATGTATTTGTTATGTACACGATTATAGCCAGCTAGCCGCTGTGTGTTAAATCGGCTCGGCTTATGCCTTGGCTGGCATGCTAAAGATCGTAACCAATTGCTTTTTAGTTTACATTTTTTAAAAAATAACTTGATAACTTGATAACTTGATAAGTTTTTAGTTAAAAGTGTGAATTACGCATCATTAGATAAAAATAAAGGTGACTGTTTTAGAGAAATGGTCATCTTTTATAGATGATTTAATCTCTTTAGCCGACGCAATTATGTATCGGAGAGATCGATGCGACTGGAAGTGAGCTGGAAGAATTTTAATTGTTGTTTAGATCATTTGTTTAAAAATGGAAAATGGTCAAATATTGATGTTAAAAAATAGGAGAGAAGTGTGAGTAATAGCGAAATTTTTAAGATGATATTACATCTTACTGGTTGTGATAGAGACAAAGATAATCTGATTTATATTTTTGAACTTGGCGGCATCGACAAGGCTAATAAGCAAAAAATAAAAAGATGGCAAGATGGGCTTAGTAACAATGAGTATTTTGATATGCCTGATTTTATTTTAGATGGTTTTTTTCAAGGATTGTTTAAATACAGAAGTGAGAAAGCAGAGAAAGGAATTAATGTTTTTAATTTTCCAGGCTGTGAAAAGTTTATTAAAAATAGAGGTTAAGTTATAGCCATAAAAAAGCCCGAAAAACGGGCTTCTATTAATGGCTTACTCAGCCACTTACTATTTCTTTCTTAACGGCTTGCGCAGCCGATAACTGGTTGCTGTTTAGCAGTAAATTATATTACTTTCTATTTCTGAATAGCTTGCTCAGCTAATAACTTTCCAACAACTCTAGTAACTTTATATCATGCATTTTTAATCGCGTTAAGAAATTTGTTGATAAGAATGCATTTAATTTTTAGGCGTACAATAAACACCATAAAAAAGCCCGAAAAACGGGCTTCTATTAATGGCTTACTCAGCCACTTACTATTTCTTTCTTAACGGCTTGCGCAGCCGATAACTGGTTGCTGTTTAGCAGTAAATTATATTACTTTCTATTTCTGAATAGCTTGCTCAGCTAATAACTTTCCAACAACTCTAGTAACTTTATATCATGCATTTTTAATCGTGTTAAGAAATTTGTTGATAAGAATGCATTTAATTTTTAGGCGTACAATAAACACCCATTTGATTGTTGTTCGGGTGATGATATCAATAGGATTTAAATAATCCTATTTTTTTGCTTAAAAGTGTTCAACAAATGTGACAGATTGTATTTTATGTATTTTTGTTAAATAAACCTTGTGTAACAGTCATGACAATAAGATTTTAATAGAAAGGTCGTAGGTTTTACTGAAAATCAATGGTTATTGGGTTTGAATAGCGAATATTTATATTGATAAGGGGCATATGGCACCATAAATCAGATGATATCAGTAGAAACGTCGTAGGTTTTACTGAAATAAAAGTGCTTACAGCATTATAAACAGATCCAAAACAGGAAATAAGATAGGTTTCAATAGAAACGTTGTAGGTTTTGCTGGAATAAAAATAATACAGTATTTAAGCGATATCCCAGTTTTATCGGGTGATACAGAGATTTTTAATAAAAGTTCATGAGTTTAAATGTCGTAGGTTTTATGTTTTTAGGATTGGAAGTCGTAGGTTTTACTGGAATAAAGGAAAGTACTTATTTAACACATGAATTAAGGCTATTTAGTGCCTAAATAGCTATGAATAATAGGAGTTTTCAAATTAATTCAATAGAAAGGTCGTAGGTTTTACGGTTATGGAAATTAGGCTTGAAAGATATCATTATTCAATTTCAGTGCGGTTAATTGATAATTCAGCCTTAAAAAACCTTTTTTATTCCACCTTCTGAGATTGACTGAATGTAACCAAAAGGGAGCCCTTTTGACAGGGAAAAATAGTATTTCTAACTCACTGATAAATATATCTCTTGAATGCATCAAAAGGGCGTACCAATATTCCATTTACACATAGTCTCAATAAGTAAACTTTTTGAGGCGTAGGGCAGCTGCATCTCTTTCAATGTCTTAAAATTTCTTTCTCATATCGTTTTAGATAATAAGAAAAACAGAATACAACATCTTGTGTCTATCAAAAGGGATGTCTTTTGGAATATGTTATTTTATTATATTCATATATAGATTTTGAAATTAATGAAAGGCAATAAACAGCCAAAATCAGTCAGTTATATTTCGGTCAAGCATCAGAATAAAATCCGTTAGGATTCTTTGTATCCGATGCTTGACCACATAAAGTTGGCATTTACAAAGAACCCTTAGTCATCGTCCTCATCATTATAATCGCCTTGATATTCATCATTGTTTGGATTTAACTGATTAGAATGATTATCCATACTGTCGTCATATGCATCATTATTTGGGTTCATGCTATCGCTGCGGTCGTCATTTGAATCTCTACTCATAATATTCTCCATTTTTAGGTATGCCGAAAGATAAGACTCCCTTACTCGGCTACAAGGGAAAATCCACAATATATTTGCATCACATTTGGACAAGAAGCTGTCATTTTTTAACGCCAGTTTAGAGATGCCTATCCCTCTCTACAGTAATTGTTATGTGTTTTTAGTTTAGGCTAAGTATTTCCATTTTCGGAATATAACCTTGCCATATAATCTATCTTATTTATCAATAACTTATTTTTTATTGGTGCAGTGATCCTAGGAATTAATGTCTCAGGGTTTTTAGAAAAACTTGGACAATAACCTAATAAAATCGCATATTTCGATGCATCTCCACCTAAAGGTTCATAGAACCTCTCAAATAGGTCCTCTTCGTTTCGTTTCTTTAGTTCTTTATATTGATATTTGCAAAATGCACAAATATCAATATATAAAACAATAAAAAGTGAGCCCGATACATATTTTGATGCCTCAAGTGATTTTTTGAAATGATCTAACGCCGAAGCCATATTATCAAGTGACATTGCTCTTTTAGCCGAGGCCCACTCATTAATCCATAATGGAACGTCACTGATATTTTTTTGTAAAATATCAACTGAATAATCTCTATTATTCTCAGAGTATAAAAACTGAAGTGTGTTTGGAAAATCACTCTCATTAATCAGTGAAGAATCTAAAGCCCGAAGTCTTTTAACGAAATCATGGAAATTTTCTGTTGACCGATGAATAACACTTTCCGTGGTTCGTTGTGTGCCATTTAAATACAAATCTATTTTATCGCTCATTGGTAGAAAATTTGTTTCATCAGGAAGAGCAAAAAGGTAGTCTTCTTGTAAAGAAGATGTGCTTATTTTTGTTAATGAATCTATCTCATGAGTATGAATATTTATATTATTAATTAAAAAAGCTGAATAAGCCTTAATAGTAAAATACGTCTCATCTATTTCTTTTGGTAGAAGAGTTATGAGAGGTTTAATTTCACGATAAAAACTATCCCATTTAATTTTATTTTTTTTACTTAGTCGATCAATAATTTGTTTTGACTTTGTATTTACCTCTTGTGACTTCAAGTCGCTATTCCATATTTCCTTGTCAGAAGAATTTGGGTTAATTCGTCTTTTCTCATGAAATTGATGTAATTTGTGTAGCGATACACCACATAAATCAGCTGCAGTATCAACAAACGATCTGAGTGGCCATTTATCCTTATTTATATGCACAGGTATCATCGAAAAACTATCAGCCAATTCCACAATCATATTAACCAAGATGTTTTTTACAAAAAATAAATATGAATCTAGTTGAGTTTCTGGCTTTATTGCATGTTCCCTAATGAACTCTCTGTAATACAGTAGTGATAATGAATACACTTCATAGGCAATCGTAGTGATTGGCTTATTCTCATATTTATCAGTGATAGTGATATCAATATATTCTTTAAACTCAACAAATTCGTCATACGAAGAAAAGTCTTCCTTTGAAAGGTAATTAGTATGCTTTTGTATTGTTAGATTCTTTTTAACCACTTCTTTCTGTTTAGGAGATGTTTTAGTTGTTACTGAAATTAACTCATCCAGTGAACCATATAATCCATCATCTCTTCTGATCGAATCAAATGCTTCAGATAGTGTTTTTCTTCTTTCTTTTTCTGTAGCAGGCACATTAAAAACAATATCCTTTGTCTCGCTTGACCATAGCCCTAAGCAGTCGCACATTACCTTGTTAAAATAACTTAACGTAGGCATACGTTGAATTGTTAATGACATAATTAATTTCTCTCATTGAATTAAAATTAATAATTTATAGCAATTAGCCAATCATACTAAGTATCAAAACAACGATGTTATGCAAATGCTACAAAAGCAGCTGACAGGAACTTTAATTTGCGTAAATCGCAATACATTACAGAATCTTCAGCTCGTCACTCAAGCACACTGGAATTCTATCGCTCTATCCTGAGACGGTAGTTTACATAGACCTTTTAATAATGTTTTTCACTGTTGTACCATGCCACTGTCGCTTATTGGCTGTTGGTATGCCCCGTACATTCAACGCATTAGCTAAAGATTTATAGCTGGTAATACCTTGACTTTGTAATTCTTTGATAATAGGTAAGGTATTAATAGCAAAACGATCAGCTTTATCCTGTAATACGATTGAGCGAATGGCGGCACCTTTTTTGGGGGTAGGGCTACCAAGTTTTACACCACGTTTCTTTGCCGCCTGTAACGCTGCTTTAGTCCGCTGACTAATCATTTCCCGCTCATGCTCAGCGACTGCGGCGAGTATATGAATGGTCAATCGATTAGCCTCTGGCATATCCACGGCAACAAATTCGACACCACTTTCCATTAGACCACTAATAAAATAAACATTACGAGCCAGGCGGTCGAGCTTGGCAATAACCAAAATGGCCTTATTCTTTCGGCATTCATCTAACGCCGTTAATAATTCTGGGCGGTCACTTTTTCTACCGCTTTCAATCTCAGTATAAGATTGAATCAGCTCACCACGTCCTTGTAAGTAAAAATTAACAGCCTGTTGCTGTGATTCTAACCCAAGACCACTACGCCCTTGCTTGTCTGTTGACACCCGATGATAGGCTATGAATTTCTTCTGTTCCATGGTGGAAAATATACCAGAATAGGGCAGGGTAATAAACTACAAACGACCCTTTGTAATTTATGCGCCTTATTATCCAATAATAAAGGAATGTAATAGCTTAATGTCTTTTTTAACATGTCGATAAACCTACAGGTTATTGTCTGTTAAGTGTTTGAAAGTATGGATTGTTTTTTAACGTGTCGATAAACCTCCATATTGTTAATATGGTTAGGATTGGTTAATCTGTTATTTAAAATGGCCATAAACCTCCATATTACCGTTTGTTAAGTGTCTGAAAATTAAGGATGTTTATTAAAGTTCCTGAAAACCTCCAACCTATATTAAGATAGTTTAAGGCTATTCCCATAAGGTTATCTTATGAAAATGTCGATAAACCTACAGCTTTAAAATATGTAGGTTTTCTAACATGAAGCATTAAAATCTTATTTTCTCAATTTCTCCCAAATCAACCTCTTCATTTACTCTATTATATAGCTGGGTAGTCCGAGTAGATTCATGTGCTGCTATTTGAGCAGCCGTTTCAATGGTACCGCCATTTTGCAAATAATTGGTAATGCCAGTCGCTCTAAAGGTATGGCAACAAACCTCTTCAGGCAAACCGGCTTGTTTAGCTCTGCGTTTAATCATTTGCCACACGGCTAAAGTAGATAAGGGTAGGGTGGTTAATTCACGACCACGACCACCTGAAGTTCTGAACAAAGGCAAGTCACGTTCACTTCTTATTCCTGCGCTATCAAGATAGGCCTCAATACTCTCAGTGGCTTTATGGTGACCAGGGACACGATGTTCTTTGCCACCTTTCTCATGCAGAATAAACCAGGCTTTGGTATTCTGGGTGTAATAATCCTTTACCTTCATTTTAGTGACCGCACCCACACGCGCAAAAGAATAGGTCATCACAGAAAGAATAGCCTTATCACGTAAACCAATAACTGAACTTGTATCAATCGAATCAAATAACAAGTTAGCATCCTCAGCAAACAACACCGGTGTTTTACCTTTCTTTACTTTATGTTTCGGACCCCGAACAGCAGAAGCCGGATTAAAAGGAATGACTTGTCCTACCACTAAATAATCAAACAACATCTTTAACGCGGCTAAATGTTGCTTAACGGTAGCAGGAGATCGATGTATCAATAACAGTTCAATATAAGCCGACACATTCACAGGTTCAATTTGTTCCAGAGTCAGTTGAATATTGTTACACCAATCAAGAAACTGATTAATAGACCGAAGATAAGCTTTCCGAGTATTAGCATTTCGGATATTTGCGGTAAAAAACTCAATAAAGCGTTTTTCAGCAGATTCACCTGCATCCGAAATTAACGCAGGCAGAACAAAACCCGAAATTGAATTTAAGGAATGATCCTTACTTTTTCTGTTAGTTAATGAGTTCATACGTTATCTTCTAAAAAGACAGATTCCTAACGGATAATGGTTGGGTTAAATTAACAATATGTAGAATATTAACGCGTTGCATTGCATGGTTTACCTGGTAAAAAGCAGTGTAGCCTTTATAGGCTATTTTTCTGACATCACCTTTATAGGTCGTGCCACTTTCAGGTAACGTAGATAGGGTGTTACGAACTGATTTTACTAATCCTTTAATGAATGTACGCGCACTATTCGGACTATCGAGAGTAATAAAATAAGCAATGTCTTCAAGATCCTGTTTAGCCTGAGGCATTATTTTTACGACGTAATTCATTAATTATTTTTTATTAGCTATTCTCTGATGAACACTATTAAGTAAGTCATCTGCAAATTCATTATTAAAATCATCACCTAACCCAGCATTTGCTTGTTCCAAGCCTATTTTTATTTTTTTATCTGTTTCC
>Ga0209395_1004152_pt1 | contig 17254 bp, 15 predicted proteins | sample GOMGulsemesocosm_3_FD_184635 | JGI IMG/M metagenome (GOLD analysis project Ga0209395, IMG submission 184635) | Methane-oxidizing microbial communities from mesocosms in the Gulf of Mexico - GOM9D Gulf of Mexico (SPAdes) (version 2) | ecosystem: Environmental > Aquatic > Marine > Cold seeps... | reverse complement strand
TTCCACGAATGAAAAGCTATACCAATGAAAAATTGGGCTGGGGACAATGGAAAGTAACAATCACAGATACCAATGAATTTATTGGTTGGGTATTAGTAAGACCTGTCGACTTTTTTAGTGATAATCCACAATTAGATAACTTAGAACTTGGCTGGCGTTTTAAACAAATCACCTGGGGAAAAGGGTACGCTACAGAGGCTGCAAAAAGCATTGCTTTGGCAGTGAGTAAAACATCAAGTGTTACTAAAATTTCATCTATCGCACTAGAAGGTAACTTAGCTTCAATAAAAATAATGACAAAACTGGGCATGAAATATATAAAAACATATATTCATAAAGACCCTCTTGGTGATATTGAAGCGGTTTATTATGAAAAAACGATTTAGCCTTAAATTTGTGTATACCCATTTACAAAATTTAATTTAGAAAATGGGTATACACATTGTTTTCCCTTGAGTCTCCTTAAAATAACATTTGTATTTTACAACTGGATATAAAAAATACGCTTCAACTTTTTTATAGAGTGTAAGACAGTGATAAATTAATGTGACGATCAGGCATCAAATTAGCCAATTCATCAGCTGTAGTGAGATAGTTTTCATTAAATATATTCTCGATTGCTAGACTAATTTGAACATTTTCACCCAAGTAAGAATCTGCTCGTATACTAAATATATGTGCTTTTTCTAAAACTTGTTCTGATGTGGAAATATCAGATTTAGCTAATCGATATCTATATTTCAGCGACATTTTAAAACTGTTTGCTTGATGTGTTAGTGTTAAATCATGTTCTGCAGGACTAATATCAGCCAAATTAAGCTTTTCTTGTGTACGTCCTTGCTGCCACTGGAATTGCCAATTAATAAAACTTGATGCTTGCTTAAATTGGGATAATAAAGGGTTGTTATTTAAGTCTTTTTCATTTTGTGCCTGTCGATAAGCGATGCCATAAGATAGATTATCATCAGAGCCTGTCATACTGATTGCTTTCTCATTAGCAAAACTCGATTGAGATAAAGAAAAACGGGTAGGTTCGTCTAGCTTATAATTTAAATCAACAACTCCGCCAAGTGCACCTGAGCCGTAGAATGTAGAGCTTACTCCTTTATTCACTGCGATCCCAGCTACTAAACTTGGGTCAATGAAAGATAAAGTACTGCCAGCCCTACGCTCTGTATTTATGGGTACATTCGCCATTTTGATCTGAGCTTATGAGATTTCGTTCAACAGCAACAGTGATATGTTCAATTGCAGAAGTTAGCTGAGCATGAGATTTTTTGCAATTAGAGATGCACAGATCCCAATCAAAATTTTACAATACATTTTTACTTTTTATTTCCCGCTTTTTCATTTTCTTTTTTTTGCTTAGGTAATTTACCATCTTCTAGCGGAAATTGATTTGGAACTAATATGACATCCTCGTCAGAAACTTTCTTTTTAGATGCACTAGGTAAGTCACTTGCTGCCTTTGATGTTTGACTCTCACTTTGCTTAATTGTTTTGTCGTTTTCACCATTACAGGCCATCAAAACTCCCAGAGGTATTAATAAAAGTAATTTTTTATACATAATTTATCCTTAAAATATAAAAGGAGGGTCTCCCCTCCTTAATATTAGTTTATGCTTTTATGTGTTTATTTATTAAAACGACGACGTAAACCAAGAAGAGATAAACCTAAGAAAGATAAAAAGCCAATACTACCACTGTCTTTTTTATCATTATCTTCAATATTCACGGATGTAACATTATCACCCATTTGAATATTGCCATTATCTGTACTCAATACAACATTAAAACTTTCAAGATTTTGCTCATCAGATGAATCATCATTAATGGCTATGCTAATAGTCTTAGTTGCATTATCACCATCATCCCAGCTTATTTCACCTGAAGAAGCAGTGAAATCATCTGCAGAAGCAGAGCCTGCTTGAGTTGAATAATTCACTGTAATAGCACGATCAGAACCATCTGTTCTTGCAACTTGGATACTTACAGTACCAGCATCTTCATCAACTGTAACACTATTAGTTACCATGCTAACTTTACCTAAGTTATCAGGTGTCAATACGATACTTGCTGCAGTGTTATCACCAATAATAGCTTGGCTTGGATTACTAAGTACTAAGCTAAAGTTAGCTGCAATATCTAAATCTGCATCTATCGTTTCAACTTTGATTACTTTATCACTGGTGTCTTTATCTTCCCAAGTTAGCGTACCTGACTTCGCGGTATAATGCTCACCCTCAATTGCAGTGCCATTTGTTAAGTTATAATCAATACTCACAGCAAAGTCATCACCATTTGTACGTGATACAGTAAGCTCAACAGAGTCTCCATTTTTGATCTCTGCAGAAGTTTCAGTTAACGCTATTTCACCATAGTTTGGTGCTGTTACTGTTAATTCAACTGGTACTTCTAATGTGCCGTAAGGTGAATTATTGGTAACCGCTACCACTGCACTTACTTTGCCTAGATCTAATGAACTAGTATCAAAGCTTAGCTTAGCTGTATGTGAAGACTCTGCAGCAATAACCGTATCTGAATCAGCAGTACTTAACCAAGATACTTTATTCCAATCACATACTCCTTCACCACCACCGCTAAAGCTAATAACATTATTATTAGCCTGATCAACAGCCCATAAATTACCAGCACAATCGATATCTAAACCCGCTTGACCAACAAGTTCAACATCAACCTCACCGTCACCATCACTATCTAGAGCAACATTAAAACCACCTATCATAGAAAAATCAGGTGTTTTAGCATCTAATACATAAATATCATAAATACCCGCTTCAGCATCACCATTATGAGTTACAAATAAATGCCCTGAAATAGGGTTATATGCCATACCTGCAATATTTAAATTAACATTAATTGATCTTAAGATAGTACCTGAGTTATCAAACTGGTGAATTACACCATCATTCCAAGAACCGCTAAAGAAAGTATTTGAAATAGGATCAAATGCTAAACCTCGTTGTGAGATTCCAATTTCAGGACATATCGTTGTTCCAGTGATTTTCCCTGTTTGTTGGTTAATTTCATGTATACATTCATTAGTTGCTGAAACATTAATCTGCCAAAGCGTATTTGTACGGCTGTTATAAGCCATATCAGCAGCAAAAACATCAACAAAATCAGTAGTTATTACTTGGTCTGTCACTTCACCTGCGGCTGTGTATTGAACAAGTTGATCTTCACTTGCACCAAGTGCTTTAGGCTCACCAATCCATACATTACCTGAGTTTTTATCTATTCCTAAACTCCAGCCAAATCCATTTAATGCAAAGTCAGTACTATGTACTGGAGCAGACATTTCTTTTGCATGAATTTGCGGGAAGTGACGAATATCTTTCGTATCCATTTTCTGTAGATGCTTAGGACCAAAGTGACGAGCACTCGCATCATATTGACCATAAGATTCTGCTTGCTCAGTAATTGGTAACGTAAGTAATGATACATTTACATCAGCTTTACCAATATTATTAAGTAACAAATCACCATCAAGCTGACGTCCTTGTGTAACAGACACAGCTACAGTCTCTGAAACGAGTTCCACTAAACCTGCCTCTAACATGACAGGAGTTGCTATATTCAAGTTTTCAACTGAAACTTCTTTAGTTGCATAACCCTCGGCTGAAACCTCAACCTTTTCTATAGCGCTAGGAACAAAAGCATGTAATAAACCATCAGCTAAATTATCATCATGTTGCATCATAGCTGACATAGCAACAACTTCATTATCAACAACTAGACTTGCACTTGTTAAAGATTTATTGAAATTTGCATCTTCAGCATATACGTAAACATGTTTACCAGAGATCACATCACATGTAGGGTTACCGATTTCAACATCATCTATAGCAACAAATAACTCCCAATTTGCATCAAAATGATGCCATCTTAGCTGAAAACTTGTAGCACCAGTTAGTTCATCAGACAAATCAATATCGTATTGTGTTAAACCAGCATAAAGATCTTGATAACCTTTAACAAAAACCTCAAGGGTTTTCCACTCTCCACCATCAACTTGAATATCAACAGTTGTACTATCAGCATCAGTATATGTAACATGATTTCCAACAAAGCTTAATTGTGTTGATTTTAAATTTGCTACATTTATTACAGGAGAGATAAGAGATGTATCTGCTGTTGTATTTTGACCCGCAACATCTGAATCAACAACAGCAGTATAACCTTCAGTTTTAGTAATATTACTGCGTTCTACATCTCTACTACTTTGCCAAACAACACCTTGACCTAAGTTATCAACAACTGACCAGCCTGCTGGCGGAAATTCACCTTCAAACTTTTCACTTAAACCACTTAGTTCATAACCCGAAGCCGTACAGTTTTCATTGACTGCAAGAGAAAAACCATTCTCAGCTGAAGCTGCTGATGGTATTACATCTTTTTCAGCTGAAATATAACCTAGTGAATCAATAGCTTGCGCTGTAACTTTAACATTAACATCTTTAACTAAAGGAACCGAATACTCACCGGTTTCAGGATTAGTATAAACGACATAAGTATCACCAGGCACTTCAACTTTTACTTTAGCGTATAAAGGCCACGCACCTTCACCACCATCTTTAATTGTACCTTTCACATTAACCAGTTCAGCTAACCCTAATGAAAAGTCAACAGTTGAAACTTTGTCTTCCTCAACAGAATAAGATTCTTGTTCAGGTGATAACCAGCCATAACGTGTAACAGTAACATCATAATCTCCAACCAAAGCTAATAATGAGTATTCACCATCATCATTAGTATATGCAGTCATATTACCAGCAGAAACAACAGCTTTAGCAATTGGATTTCCTGTAGTTGAGTCTACAACTTTACCACTAATTGTACCTGTAGGGCCTGCTGAACAGGTTGGAATTTTAAAGCTTGAAATATTTGTTGACCAACCTAAAGTATTATCGTCTTGTGCTTTGTAATATTCAGTTGTAAACCAAAAAGTACAATCATCAGCCGGATCAATACTCATACTTGAGTAATCTCCCCAACGGAAACGATTAACACTCGTTTGTGAACCTTCACCAGCTTTTAAAGCAATTTCATCTGTCAAAGTATTTAAAGGATCATCAACTAAACGTGTTGCAGCATAAACTGAAGGATGTGTTTCACTACTTGATAAACTGTAACCAAAAGCAATATTACCTTGCACATCCATAGCACCGCTCCCCATCCAACGCGCTTGATCGTCTGGTGCGAATGTACCTTGTTGACGAACTGAAATATCGCCATTGCTTTCATTTAAATCAATTTCATACCAACGTAGTGCGGGAGTTGTTCCATCCGGCCCTGCTACATTATGCGTAAATGTAATTGCGCTTCTATCACCTAAGTTACGATATGCAGCACGGAACATTGAACGTATCCCCATACCATCTAATTCAACACCATTTGGTTGAATCGCATTATTAGGAGCATTCCATTGTGCAACATCAATTGTTGCACTCTCGGTAAATGTAGAGTTTTCAGGGTTGTTCCAATCAACATCAAATTCCCAAAAATGAAGTCGACTAGGTCCTTCGGCATCAGCCCAGACAAATATTTGATTTTGATTTTCACTCGGAGCTAATTGACCATCCATATCTAAAGGCATAGGTGTATAAACTTCAGGGGTATGACCTTGCATGCTCATGATTACTTGTTGAGCAGGTGCACCTACAAGCATTTTTTCTCTTTCATAAACAGCAACACCACCACCGGCCCAAGCAAAACCATTTTCTGAATCAAATTGATTAACACCCATGTAATAACCGTCAGGCCAAACACCAAAATGTGGATAATCATTCATTAAACTACCGTATGGAAAATCATACAGGTAATAACTTCCAGTAGGATCTGAACTTGTAGATACAGCGATACACTCATGGTTATCATTACCATTTAAAGCAAATTGACTAATCATCCAGCGGTCAGCCATGCTATCGTACAATACAATTGGGTCACCATCATTATTGGTTTCACAAATTCCACCAAAGCCTGACCACAATTGATTTATCGCAAATGGTTCTACAAGGGTATTGCCTTCTTTATCATAAATAGCCATAGCAACATTGACTGATTGTACATAATGATTTGGACCTACATCACCATTTGTATCTGGTGGCGCCACACCTAAAACATTGCTCACACCATCAAATGATACACCCGCTGCAGGAGCCGAAAATTGATAACGCTTTTTATCCAACTGCGTTTGCATCGCTGGATCTTTTTTCTTTTCAGCGTTTTGCAACGACTCTGTGAATGGAAAGTGATTAGGAACAGTTTTAACTTCTTGATTTGACGAAAAGGTGCTTGAAGCTAATTTACGTTTACGTTGTGGCGTTAGGTTTGGTAACGGTTTTGCTATAGCAGATAAAGGCTTTGATACCGCTACTTTAGCTGATTCTAAAACTCTTTTTTCTATTTTTTTATTAGTTTGTAAAAGAGGCTTAGCCTGAGGTAGTGCTTGGTTAACAGCTAATGCTGTAGTACTAAAGCCACCTAATGTGACTAATGAAGCGATGGTAATGATATTGCGCATGATAACTTTATATCCTTGTAATTTACTTAAAATTCATGAAAGTGAGAGGTATTAATTTCCAACCCTACCAATTTAGGGTACATGATTTCCCCCTTTAAGGGAATAAAGTATTTACTCAGATTTAACTGTCAATTTAGATAAACTTTAATTTATATTTACCTTAGTTGTAACTCAATATTGTAAATTATATTAGGAACAAAAAAGAGCAAGCCCTAGAGTAACCTTGCCCATTTCATTAATTGCAACTGACAGATCCTTAATGATGGAGATGTTTCATCAATCTAAGCCCCTACAAAATCATTTAGCTTAAACTATAATTAGCCATTATGAATATGTGAAAGCTTACTAGTAATGAAAAGATTATTTTTGGCGCTTGAAGTGCCTGACTTTGAAAAATGTGCCATTACTTTATTTAAATCAAAAAAGGACGCTGGAAACTTTACTAAATTTAGTGCAGAGTTTAATTTTAATAAGCTTAACTGAGATGCTAATGAAAAAACAAAAATTTCTTGCGCTTGAATACGACGGAGACAAAGGTACTGCTTCTATATTTGTATATACAGAATCTAAAATCACTGTTGAAAGTTTACTGCCTAAGCCCATGTGGACTGTATATTCTGAGCTTGAAGTTGAGGAAAGAAATTATCAACCTAACGGGCTTAGCCATATTTCGGTGTCAGATATAGATAACAAAACCCCCTATTTTCAGAAATGTATAGATAATGTTCAGGAAAAAAACAAAACTTTTGCTATTTTGATCTAAAAATAGGCAGAACTTATAGAGTGATATGGGCGCGTAATTTTGAAGTAATTGAAACTCGATACCCAAATGTAAAGCTGACCCTATGGAGCGAACATGTAGAAAATGGTGGGTTTTCGGACATAGATGAACCAGATGATTTTTTGAATATTATTGTATCTGATCAAGATCCGATACCAAAAATAAAAACCAGCACAGGACTCATTGCCAAATTAAAAAAATGGTTTAAAATTAACAGCTAGGAAACAAGTATCTATTTTGGATTATTTTAGGCTAAAATTTTTTGTAAATAACGTTACTCATAACGCTCACAACACAAATAAAGAAACTTATTGACTGTCAAATACCTCTTTTAAGGTCCATCCATTTCAATAAAAAAGCCATTTTCTTTTATTGAATAATTTACTTTATGCTCAGCAAGTAATACATCTTTACCCGAATATACCTTGATAGTTATAAATAACTTCTTGAACTTTGGTGCTGTACCTTCTCTTCCGCTCCAGAGAAAAATCATCTCATTTTTATCAACTTCATTTAAATGCCATTTATCTCTATATATAAAACCGGCATATTTATTATAATTTGCTTCGCCTTTAATTATCAGATTCTCTTTATTATTGTTAACAATTCTAAATTTCAATCTCCTCTTACGTTTACCAATGACATTTGCATAAATGTTGTACCTTTTGGTTTTAAGTACATATCTAAGAGGCATTTTTTTCTGATTATACATCCCGTTTATTGTTCCATAATCTATGACTTCCATGTTTTCTTCATTTAAATGAATATATTCGTAGCTGTAAAATAATGGAATACATGCACATAGCATCAAACAAGATGCAAAAATAATTACAGTTCTTAACCAGCTTTTAGATAACAGTTTCTCTAGATGTATTTTCAAGGCAGTTGCCTCTTTCAATAAGTTACTTATTTAATAAAGTTAGCATTTTATAATAGAAACACCATTTTCAGACTCAATAATCTAACCCCTACAAAATCAATTAGCTTAAACTATAATTAACCATTATTAATTTGTGAAAGCTTACTAGTAATGAAAAGATTATTTCTGGCGCTTGAAGTGCCTGACTTTGAAAAATGTGCCATTACTTTATGGCGCGAGCAGGCTTTACCTGAATTATCGGCTCCGGTGTTCACCGATAACCTGCATCTTACTCTATGTTTTTTAGGCAATACAGAATTAGAAATAGAACAAGAGTTAATTGCAAAATTAAACCATATTCAAGGGAGTAAAGTTCATTTATATTTTACCGAAATAGGTTATTTCAAAAAACCAAAAGTGCTTTATTTAAAGCCGCAAAAAACGCCTCACGCTTTATTAAATTTAGTACAAAATCTAAATGGAATGGTTAACAGTACTGAAGTTGTTCTAAATCATTTAGAGTACAAACCTCATATCACTGTTGCTCGAAAAGTATCGCAATATCCAAACATCGTTGACTCCCCTAGCATCATAATTCAATTCACTGATATTGTGCTTTATCATTCTCAAAGCACTAATAATGGTGTCAGATATAAAAAGCTAAGAAGTTGGCCTCTTAATTAAGAAAAACGATGTAACGGGAGTGATAAAATACAAGTTTAGCTAAAACAGATCGGTTTTTTACTAAGGTATCTGTTTTATGTCTTATCTGTTAGAAACGGGCTTGATATGAAAAATACTGGAGATAATCATTATTTAGATAGAATTAACTTTTGATTAAAACTACACATAAGACATTAAAATATAAATAACTTATATTCGTTGAATAAAATTCAATCATATTTTCTTTTTCTTAAATTCAAACTTATACAAATAATTCAAATTATAAGAGTTAGTAAAAAACAGTTTTATACTAACTCATATATTAGCTTTTATTAATATTTTATGAGCTGCTACCTACTAAAATAGAATACACTTGCAGCGATTAATATTATTCCAATGCCAATAAATATCGGGGTAAAACGATTTTTTTCACTTAATTGCTTTTTAACTGCCGATTTTGCAGTGCAAGCCGCGACTTTATTAACATAGCTATAGCCGGAATTTAAATACTCTTTGCACTTACTTTCTTCTGCAGGAATTGCTGTTAATTCATTATTTTTTTTCAGGATATAAAAATCCATAAAGTACACCACATTTTTGCTATTTTTATAAATGAACAAAATCATTCATTTCATTTTTATACATATCCCTGTAAAAAGTGTGGCATTTTAATGATATTTAGGGGGTAATATCAACTGTTAATAGTGATAAATAAGAAATAATTTAAAAAACGTGTTCTATTAAAATTTACAACCAAAAAATGTAAACCCCCTTTACACTTTTAGTATGAAAAAAATAAAACCTAAAACAGCCAACAATAACACCATACTCACAGTATATTTAGCGATTACACTGGGCTTTGATAGGCACTTTATCGCATGATTTTTATCTTTAGCAGCGACTTTATCAATATAGGTAAACCCCTGTTTTTCGTAAGCTAAAAACAACTTTTCATCAGCTTCAATAGCCAACAAACTATTATCTTTTTGCAAAATATAAAAATACATAACACCACCGAGTACGACGTTTAATTTTCAATCTTAGAATAGATGTATCTCCCTGAATAAAACCTGAACATGTTTAATAAGGATTCATCGTGAAAAAGTGATCTTTGTCGCTTAAAAATTGCTTTTTAACTGATAGTTTGGAAAATAGGCCGATTCATAAAAAGTAAAAACTTATATCAGGAACGTTATGAGCAATAAACTAACACTAATTGCAGCTGCAATTATGCTGCCATTAACCATGAGTGTTAATGCCTCGGCAATCAATCAAACAAAAGGCGACTTTGAAGATAAGTTTCGTCAACTAGGCCAAGCACTGCCTACTCCTAATGTTTATAGAAATGCAGCGGGTGAACCAGGAGCCCAATACTGGCAACAAAAGGTAGACTACAAAATACAAGCAACATTAGATGAAGAAAAACGCCGTCTAACTGCACATCAAAGTATCACATATAAAAATAACTCACCTGATACTTTAAAATACCTTTGGTTACAACTTGATCAAAATATTTTTAAAAGCGATTCAATCGCAGAGCTTACTTCTACTGTAAAAACAAAACTACAATCAGGTCCAGATAAAGGCAAAGCAAAAATCAGCCTTAATACCTTACGCCGTCAGCAATTTCTTGAAGATACAGAAATGGGCTACCAAATTGCTAAGGTGAAAGATAATTCAGGCAATACATTAAAAGCCACAGTTGTCGGCACTTTAATGCGTATCGATCTTAAAAAACCATTAAAGCCAGGTAAAACAACTAAATTCTCAATGGATTTTGCTTTTAACATTGCAGAAGAAGATGCTGTTGGCGCTCGTGCCGGTTATGAACACTTTGAAAAAGATGGCAATGACATCTTTTTATTAGCACAATGGTTTCCACGTTTAGCGGCTTATACTGATTATGAGGCTTGGACTAATAAAGCATTCTTAGGCAGTGGTGAGTTTACTTTAGAGTTTGGTAACTACGACGTTGAACTAACAGTGCCTGCGGATCACATTGTATCTGCAACGGGTGAGTTAGAAAACGCCAGCAGCGTACTGACAAAAACACAACGTGCACGTTTAGAAAAAGCAGAAACATCAAAACGCCCTATCTTTATTGTGACTGAAGAAGAAGCATTAGAAAACGAAAAAGAAGGCTCTTCAAAAACAAAAACATGGAAATTTAACGCTGAAAAAGTACGTGATTTTGCATGGGCTTCTTCACGTAAGTTTATTTGGGATGCAAAAGGCTACCAACAAGGTGGTGATGATCAACCGCTTGTAATGGCGATGTCATTTTTCCCTGTTGATGGCGGTGATTTATGGAAAAAATATTCTACTGAATCTATCGTACATACAATGGAAGTGTATTCAAGATTTTCGTTTGATTACCCATACCCTGTGGCACAATCGGTAAACGGACCAGTAGGTGGCATGGAATATCCCATGATCACTTTTAATGGCCCAAGAACAGAATTACAAGATGATGGTACGCGCACTTATACTCAAGCCGAAAAACGCTTTTTAATCGGTGTGGTGATCCATGAAGTTGGCCATATTTATTTCCCTATGATCGTCAACTCTGACGAAAGACAGTGGACTTGGATGGATGAAGGCTTAAATAGCTTTTTAGATGGCATAGCTGGTCGTGAATGGGATCCAACAATTCCTTGGGGCGTTGAAGCACAAGATATCGTACCTTATATGAAATCTGAGCGCCAAGTGCCAATTATGACGCAGTCTGACAGCATTTTAAACTTTGGCCGCAACGCTTATGCAAAACCTGCTGTTGCTTTAAATGTGTTACGTGAAGTGATTTTAGGACGTGAGTTATTTGATTTTGCATTTAAAGAATATGCACAAAGATGGAAATACAAGCGCCCTACGCCATCAGATTTTTTTAGAACAATGGAAGAAGCCTCAGGTGTTGATTTAGATTGGTTCTGGCGTGGCTGGTTCTACAGTACAGATCATGTGGATATTTCAATCGACCGCGTATACAAATTACGTTTAGATACTAAAAACCCTGACATTGATTATGGTCGCTTACGCGAAACTGAACTTAATAAACCGGTATCACAATTTGTTGAACGTAATAAAGCCGAAGGTCGCGAATTATGGGTTGATAAAAACCAAGATGTTTCTGATTTTTACGACGATAATGACCGCTTCACAGTAACAAATAAAGAGCGTAATTCTTATAATAAATTCCTTAAAGGCTTAAAACCTTGGGAACGTAAAACATTTGAGCGTGCAGTAAAAGAAGATAAAAACTACTATGTGCTTGAGTTTTCTAATTTAGGCGGTTTAGTTATGCCTATATTGCTACAGTTAACTTACACAGATGGCACAGTAGAAGATAGATATATTCCTGCAGAAGTTTGGCGCCGTTCACCTAAAAACGTGCAAAAACTTATCGTAACAGATAAAAATAAAGAACTTAAAGACATCAGCATTGACCCTTCATGGTTAACAGCTGATGTAGATGTAGAGAATAACCATTACCCTCGTCGCATCATTCCTTCACGTATTGAAGCTTACAAATCTAAGAAAAGAGATGGCAAAGTGAATCGTGATATTATGCAGGATATCAAAACAGAGATAAAAAAAGACGAAGATAAAAAAGAAAAACCGCTTACTGAGGATAAAAAATGAGGAAATTACTCCTCGGCTTAGTATGTTTAATGTTGACGAGCGTATCTCACGCTCATCAACTTAAAGCAGCTGTTACTACCGTGTTATTTAATGATAGAACCAATAACATTGAAGTGATGCATCGCTTTTATTTACATGATGCAGAACATGCGGTGAGCCACTTATTTGCTAAATCGCCAGGTAGACATAATCACGCTGATTTGATTTCTGATAAAGAAACGCAAAATACCTTTGCAGATTATGTTGATCAGCAGTTTAAATTAGAAACGTTGACTCATAAAAAACTGACATTAAAGCCTGTAGGGCATCAACTTGACGGTCAATTTTTTTGGGTTTATCAAGAAATAACCATTCCTGATTCTGCTAAAGGTTTACGTATGTCACATGGCGCTTTACGTGACTTATGGCCTGCACAAGTAAATATGGTTAATGTTGAGGGCAAAGGCAAAGTTAAAACCTTAACATTTAGCGGTGAAGATACTTGGCTACAAACACAGTTTGAAGCCAAATAACCTCAAGCAATACATCCAATAATGTATAAATAAATGTTTAGGAAACGCGCCCCGCGCTCCTAAACATTTTTATACACTTTAACCTTTGAATTTAAGCATATATCACTCTACAATACCGACATATTAGGTACACTGGAACATCTCGTGAAATCAGCACTTTTGCTAACAGCCATACTTTTATCGCCTTATTCTTTTGCTAATTATCAAACTGAAGTCAATCTTGGTATTGCATTGCAAAACCTCAAACAGTCACCGGATATCACCATATATGGTGCAACGATAGAACATTTTGATGAAAAAATAACACACACAGGGCCACTGGCAGAAACTGCTTATTTAAATAAAACATCATCTTGGTATTTAGCGGGGATATCATTTGATCAAATTGATTCAACTGTCGGTATTTTAGGTCGAACACAATTTATTAATGACAATACTTATATAGAAGTTAATACTAATTTTGAAAAAGGGCATAGTTTTCAAGATCTGTCTGTTACTGCAGGTCATTATCTTGATGATTATTTAAGCGTATCTGCTAGCACCAGTTTTTCAAATGGTACTGGTTGGAATGAGTTTATCTTATTTACTGCGAGAAAACTGTTCCCTTTAAATGATGAAAAAACAATCGCTTTTGAATATTCAACCGCAATAGAAAATGAAGATTTTTTAGAATATCAATCAGCAACTTTAACATATTATCCCTCTGATTTTATTTTATTATCTTTAGGCATTAGCCATAATACTAAAGAGCGAAACGGCACCTATATTGATTTATCGACCCAGTATTATTTCACAGATCAACTAGAAGTAAGCGCAGGTTTTGGTTATTCAAATCAAGATGATGTTGGTGATTTTTGGATTTTATCTACGAGTTATCGCTTTTAAATATTTGATTTAAAAACATACAAATAGCAGGTTATGTTAAATTGGCTTGAATTTATAAATATTAATCCCTTATGCTATAAATTTTAAAATCAGATTCTAGCCCTGACACTCAGTAATTGTTAGAATGAATTTATAATATTGATTTTGATTAAGAGTGATGAGATGGGCAGAGCATTTGTTGTACGCCAAGTTTCAATGGAAAAAACCGCAGCGGCTAAAAGTAAAGTTAATTCTAAATATGGTAAAGCCATATACGCATGTGCAAAAAGTGGCGGAGCCGATCCCATAGCCAACTTAAGCTTGCAACAACTAATCGAAAAAGCAAAAAAAGATCAAGTTCCTGCTCATGTTATTCAAAAAGCACTTGAAAAATCTACCGGCGGAGCAGGGGAAGATTACGCTCCAGCACGCTATGAAGGTTTTGGCCCAGGTGGCATGATGGTTATTGTTGATTGTTTAACTGATAATCCAAAACGTACATTCCAAGATGTGAGAAACGCCTTCACTAAGTCAAAATCTAAACTTGGTGGACCAGGTACTGTTGCCCATATGTTTGATCACCATGCCGTATTTGGCTTTTCAGGTGATGATGACGAAGTGGTATTAGAAGCCTTAATGATGGCTGATATAGATGTAACTGATGTTGAAGTAGAAGCAGGCAAGGTATCAGTATTTGTACCACACACTGAATACTTTAAAACAAAAACAACGTTAATCGCCTCATTTGAAGGCATTCAATTTGATATTGATGAAATTACATTTATTCCTCAAACTGATACTGAAATATCAGGTGATGACCTGCCTTTATTTGAGAAGTTAATGACTTTATTAGATAACGCTGAAGATGTGCAGAATATTTATCATAATGCCATCATAGTAAAATAAACCATTTAAAATCCGCATTATAGTAAAAGTACATTAAGCCAGTTTTTAAACTGGCTTTTCTTTTTTAACTTCCATAAAACTAATACCAATTGTATTGTTAATATTTCACCGATTTTAAAATCACCAATAGAATTACATTAATTTAACATTTAATTTGCATTTAATTCATTTGTAAGCAATTATTAATAAAAAAATAATAAGAGATATTAATAATGAAAAATATAAAAATACTACTCACTTTATTGATCAGTTGCTCATTTCCTACTTTGGCAAATACAACTACAAATACTAATACTAATACCGATTGGATCTTTTGCATGGTCACCGATGATTTAAACAGCTCGGTGTATTTTACTGACGTTTTTCATGGAAATTATGATCAATTAGAAGCATATCAGCTGCACTTTAGAGATCATGTCATTAAAAAATACTCACAAGAACCCAATGAAAGTACATATTGCGGTTTTGAAAATGAAAAGGGTGAAACACTTGCAGAATATAATAGTGAATTAACAGATAGTAAATCTATTTATGAAAATGTGGTTGTAACCAGTTGGAAAAAATAATTTAAGATATGTAAACCCCCTTTACAAAGTAACATTGCGTTTTAAGGTAAAGGGACTTTATTTTGTATCAGGGTGCTAGAAGTTGAAGATAAGCTATCAATGATCACCTGCATTTGCATGCTATTAGTTGGGAACTCTCCTGTTTGTAATCCCTTTTCAAGCTCAGCTGCTAAAAGCGTAATTTCTTCAAACTCAAAAACAGCCGAAGTGCCATTTAAGCTATGTGCAAAAAATTTAAGTTTGCACCAATCTTGCTGTTTATAGGCATTTTTTATATTTTTAATATCACATGGCAACTCAAGTAAAAAATCGTTTTTTAATTGGGATAAGTGACTTTGTGGAATATCTATCTCATCAATACTGGAATTAATATTTAAATATTGATTGATGACTTGTACTAGTTTTTCTCTTTGTATTGGTTTTGATAAGTACTCACTAAATCCCGCATCTAAATATTGCGAAATTTCATGCGTCATCGCATTGGCAGTTAATGCCACAAAAGGTGTATCACACCCCGTTGCTTTAACTAAATTCATAGCTTCAACGCCGCCCATATTAGGCATATGTATATCACTTAAAATAAGATCAAACTCATTGATAAGTGCAGCATCAACAAGTTGTTCGCCATCTTTAACCGTTGTAACAGTTAACCCTAATTTAGTTAATATAAGCGTGAATAGCTTTCTAAGACCTTTATCATCTTCAGCCAATAAAATACGGCCTTTAAGTTTACTCTTTGGTTTAATGGCACTACAAGGGCTTTCAAGTACAGTGTTAACTTCAGCATCTGTTTTTAACCAAGTGCAATCTTGTGCTTCATTAAGTGCAATAGTGACAGTAAAACAACTGCCTTTTGCTTCCTCACTTAAAACACCAATACTACCGCCCAGCTTTTGAGCTAAATACTTAGAGATATGCAACCCTAAGCCAGTACCACTGATACTCTCTTGGCTTGTATTATTTAATTGTGAAAAAGCGACAAATAATTTGCATAAATCATGTTTATTAATGCCAATGCCTGAATCCTCAATAGAAAACTCTAAAAGGGGAGGTTTATTTTTTATGTTTAAATGCACAAACCCCTGCTTTGTAAACTTAATTGCATTATTGAGTAAATTAATTAATATTTGTTTCAGTCTGGTTGGGTCTGTTATTAATTTTGTAGGTAAAGGGAGCTGATAATTAATGCTAAATTCAATGCCTTTTTGCAGGGCCTTATCGCCTACTAATAATTTTACTTCTTCAATAAGTTTAAATAACTCAGTAGGTAATAGTTCAACATCTAATTTATCTGCTTCAACTTTTGATATATCTAAAATATCATTTAAAAGTGATAATAAATGCTGACCACTATTATTGATAATTGAAATTGCATTATATTGCTCTTGCGCATCAATCTCCCCTGCCAAAATAGATTCGGCATACCCTATGACAGCTGTTAAAGGCGTGCGGATCTCATGACTCATATTAGCTAAAAACCGGCTTTTTATTTCACTGGCGTGGGCTAATTCTTGCGACAGTTGTTGTAATTCTTTTCTTTGCCTTATAATTTCTAGTTGTGTTGCAACTCGGGCTTTTACAACTTCAGAATTAAAGGGTTTATAAATATAATCAACAGCACCTAATGTAAGACCTAATTTTTCTTTCTCAGGTGAGTTTAATCCAGTAATAAATATAACGGGGATCTGAGATGTTGCTGGAATAGATTTCAGTTTTTGAATGGTTTCAAAACCATCCATTTTTGGCATAATTACATCAAGTAGAATGAGATCAGGGTTTAAAGCAAGGCTTTTATCTATGGCTTGTTGGCCACTAATCGCCATGCTAATTTCAGCGTCATTTTTTAAAAGGGCGCTTAAAACCTTCAAATTTGCCTTTTCATCATCTACTAATAATATTTTTGCTTGAGTCATTTTA
>Ga0209395_1004151_pt1 | contig 17263 bp, 17 predicted proteins | sample GOMGulsemesocosm_3_FD_184635 | JGI IMG/M metagenome (GOLD analysis project Ga0209395, IMG submission 184635) | Methane-oxidizing microbial communities from mesocosms in the Gulf of Mexico - GOM9D Gulf of Mexico (SPAdes) (version 2) | ecosystem: Environmental > Aquatic > Marine > Cold seeps... | reverse complement strand
TTTGGAGCAGCATACGATTTTACGACTTCAAACATCAATCAAGTAAACAACAACGGATCTATTGAAATGTTGATTCGATACCAGTTTTAAGAAGAATAAAAAAACACTAAAAAAGTCCTCACTAAAGTGAGGGCTTTTGCTTAGAACGGTACGTTCGCCGTTTTCTTCTTGTTTTTATTTTTAGGTTTTCTTAAGTATAAAACCATGTTACTATAATCAATAACAGCTTTGCATTCTTGTAATACATCAGCACCAATAATTCCGTGAACTTCTTTTGCATCATGCTGCGTTAAGGCAGTATTTACGTGTGTTAAATCAAATAACACCAAATTGCATCTGTTTGTTTTCCATTTTCCAATTTCCAAAAAATTGTTTTCAGACTTCAATGTTTCCATATCGGTTGCTCCTGCCCCAGCAGCTTTTGTTTCTGACTCTTCTGCATGCAACTTAAAATGAGCAATCAAATCAATACCTACACACGAATTGGAAGCTCCAGTATCTAAAATAAACCGTCCTTTGACATCATTTATTTTTGCTTTTATTTCTAAGTGATTTGTAGCTGTTTTCTTAAGCTTTATTTGAATATATTTCTTTTTTTGTAATACTTTTTTAAGACTTGCCATTTAACCCTACTTTTGTATTTGCTAAAATACAGTTTTAATGATTACCGATACACATACACATTTATATTCTGAACAATTTGATGAAGACAGAGCCGAAATGATTCAGCGTGCCAAAGAAGCTGGAGTTACTCGCTTTTTCATCCCTGCAATTGACAGTTCTCACACAGACAGCATGTTTGATTTAGAAAACAATTTTAAAGACGATGTGTTTTTAATGATGGGCTTGCATCCAACTTCTGTAAAAGAAAATTACAAAGATGAATTAGCGCACGTTAAAAAATGGATCAGCCAAAGAGACTTTATTGCCATCGGAGAAATTGGAATTGATTTATATTGGGACAAAACATTTTTACCGCAACAACAAGAAGTTTTTAGAACTCAAATACAATGGGCTAAAGAAAAAAAACTACCCATCGTTATTCACTGTAGAGATGCATTTGATGAAATTTTTGAAGTATTAGAAACAGAGAAAAGTGGTGACCTATTCGGGATTTTTCATTGTTTTACTGGCACCTTTGAACAAGCAGAAAAAGCTATTTCTTATAATATGAAATTAGGAATTGGCGGTGTTGCAACTTTTAAAAATGGAAAAATAGACAAGTTCCTAAATAAAATTGACATTAAACAAATTGTCTTAGAAACAGACTCTCCTTATTTAGCCCCCACTCCATACAGAGGAAAACGCAACGAAAGCAGCTACATAACAAAAGTAGTAGAAAAGTTAGCTTTAATTTATGGTTTAACTCCCCAAGAAATTGCCGAAATTACAACTCAAAACTCTAAGGAAGTTTTTGGTGTCTAACCCACAAACAACATACTACAAATCACCTATTGGGCTTACAAAAATTGTTGGAGACGAAAATGGAATTCAGTCAATTTCTGTATTGGATGATACTTCGACTACCCCCAATATACAAGAAGAAATTCCAACTTGTTTGCAAGCGTGCGTTACTCAATTAACAGAATACTTTACAGGAACAAGGACATCATTTGATCTAACGTTAAATCCAAAAGGAACTGAATTTCAACAAAAAGTTTGGAAAGAGCTATTGAAAATTCCTTTTAATAAAGTGAGAACATACTTAGAGCAAACAAAAGCAATTGGAGATGTAAAGGCCATTAGAGCGGTAGCCTCTGCAAATGGGAAAAACCCCATTTGGATTGTAATCCCTTGTCATAGAGTAATTGGCTCTGACGGATCATTAACGGGTTATGCTGGTGGTTTGTGGAGAAAGAAATGGTTGTTAGAACACGAAAACCCTGTAAAACAACAATCATTATTTTAAACTATTTTTACAATTATTACGTTTGGAATGTATGATTAAAAAAATCGTTTTTTTTTATTGTCTTTTTTTCGGTTTAACTGCAAATGCCCAGATTAAATCCGACCAATTTCGTTCTAAAAAATTCGAGCTTGTAAAAGACACTATTCTAATTGACACAGTCAATATCAATCCGCAGAAATTCAAGGTTTTTGACATCAAAAAGAAACTAATTCCTGCATCACAATACAAAATTAACTTTATTAAAGCACAGTTAATTATCAATGCCAAAAAGCACACTTCTATAACTGTCGAGTATTTTCTATTTCCAGATTTTGTTACCAATATTTATAAAAAGTTTGATGAAAAAATAATTGTTCCAGACACCAAAAACACACAAAAACTATATAGCTTAACCACAAATAAGTATAAAAAAAGAACTGCCCTTTTTAACGAACTAGAAACCAAAGGAAATATTACTCGAGGATTAACAATAGGAAACAATCAAAACTCAGTTGTAAACTCATCTTTAGATTTAACCATTAAAGGAGACCTCACTAAAGAGGTAACTATAAAAGCCAACATTTTCGACACGAATATCCCCTTACAGAACAATGGGTATTCCCAAAAAATCACAGATTTCGACAGGATATTTATTGAATTTGAACATAAAAAATGGCGTGTTAAAGCGGGAGATTTAGATCTAAAAAACGCAACAAGTTACTTTATGCCTTTTACAAAAAAGGTATCGGGGTTAGAAGTAGATGCAAAAATATCTGAAAATTTGAAAATTCTAGCATCTGGAGCTATAGTAAGGGGGCGTTTTAATACTTTCAAGTTTGTTGGAAAAGAGGGGAATCAAGGACCTTATAAAATCATTGGTCAAAATAATGAATCGCTTATTATTATAGTTGCAGGCAGTGAATACCTGTATGTAAATGGTCGGCTATTAAATCGGGGTAAAGACAAAGATTATACTATAGACTACACCAACTCTGAAATAAGGTTTAACACTACCTTGCCGATTACTAATGATATGCGCTTTCATATCGATTATCAATTTTCAGACGCTAATTACACCCGTTTTATTACCTATGAAAAAGCAAATTACAAAACTGATCGCTGGGAAATTAATGGATACTTCTACAATGAAAATGATGCTAAAAGCCAACCTATTCAACAAACCTTAACAGATACTCAGAAAGAAACATTGGCAAATGCTGGAAATGACATTTCTAAAATGATTGCTAATAGTGCCTATAAAGATGTGTTTTCTGATAGTAGAATTTTATATAAAAAACAACTCATTGGCACTTTCGAAACCTTTGAATATTCTACTGATAAAAATGAGGAACTGTACAATGTAACTTATACGTTTGTTGGCCGCAACAAAGGAAATTACATCTTAGATAGAACCATCGCTATTGGTAACATTTATACCTATTCAGGGACCAACTTAGGAGATTACAGTCCAATTATTCGCTTAGTAGCACCATCTAAAACTCAAACAATGGCATTTAACTCGACATATACCTCTAAAAAAACGAGCGTGTTTGGAGAAATTGCACTGAGCAATAATGATGCAAATTTATTTTCTAGCATTGATGATTCGCAAAATAAAGGAGCCGCTACAAAACTAAGCTGGAATCAACTTTTTATAGATTCTAATTGGAAATTTTCTACAAATTTAGGATACGAATATGTAGCTCAGCAATTTTCTACCTTACAACGATTTCAAACAGTAGAATTTGAACGTGACTGGAACATTATCAATCCAACCGGAAACAGGAATCAGTTTAATTTGTTTCTTAATTTAAGAAACAAAAAAAAGGCGTCCTACACGTATGGCATTCATTTAATGAATTACACTGCTAATTACAACGGAATCAAACATGATTTTAAAAGTATAAACCGGCTAAAAAACACAATTTTAACTACTAATTATAGCCTTTTAAAAAATACAACGACTATAGAAAATAATATTTTTTTAAGAGCAAAAGGAAAAATTGAACATTCATTAAGGGCAGCTTGGATCGGTGGACTTATACATACAGAAACAAATGAGAAGAAGTTAAAAGCATCACAACAATTGACTAATTTAAGTCATCAATTTAAAGAATACGAAATATATGTTGGGGTAGGAGACAGCACAAAAGTGTACTCTAAAATAGGGTTTAACTACAGACAAAACGACAGTATAAGAGCGAATGCATTTACAAAAATAAACACTAGAAAAACCTTTTACATTAACAGTAAACTTATTCAAAATTCGAATACAAATCTATCCATTTTTGCGAACTACAGAATTACAAACAACACCTTTTTGGACAGCGAAAAATCATTAAATTCTAGAATAACGTATCAACAGAAACTATTCAATAATTTCATTAATATAAATACAATTTACGAAACCTCATCAGGGAACATTCCAAGACAAGATTATGTATATATCAAGACAGAACCAGGACTAGGATATTATACTTGGATAGATTACAACAGCAATGGAATTAAGGAATTTAACGAGTTTGAAGTTGCTATTTATAAAGATCAGGCTGCCTATTTACGTGTTGCTTTACCAAACTTAAACTTCATAAATACACAGCGCGCAAAATTAACGCAGGTTTTTACAATAAACCCAGCACAATGGTCATCTAAAAAAGGAATAAAAAACGTCATCTCTCATTTCTATAATCAGACAAATTTCTCTATAAATAACGAACAAGAAAGAAGTAAAAACACATTTAACTTAAATCCTTTTGATGTTGATGAATCCAAATTATTAGGGTTAAATTTTAGCATTAGAAACAGTTTCTTTCTAAACAGGAGTTTACAGAATTACAGTTTCGTTTTTACCTATGCAAAATCTAAAAACAAGCACTTATACTCAATTGGCTCACAAGAATTCAACACAACACTACACCAATTAAGCCTCCTTCATAAACTCAGTAAATTTTGGCTACTAAACCTCACTTCAAACATCTCCAAAGACCATGTAAATACAGAGAATTTCACCAACCAAAACTATCAAATAAATGCTTTTGAAATAGCTCCAAAACTCACCTTTGAATACAGTAAAAACCACCAGTTTTCTTTCTTCTATAACTTTAAGAATAAGGAAAATACTATTGCTAGTTTTGAAACGCTACAGCAACAAAAACTAGGCACTTCATATTATTATAAATCCCAAATTGGTTCTTTACTTAGAGCCGAATTCAATTTGTTTTTTAATGATTTCATGGGAAACAGAAATAGTCCCGTAGCCTATCAAATGCTAGAAGGCTTACAATCTGGAAAAAATTATACTTGGTCGTTAATTTTTCAACAAAAAATAAATTCATTTATTAATGTAAACGTGAATTACCTGGCAAGAAAAAGTGAAAATTCATCTATAATCCATACTGGATCAGTACAGCTAAGAGCTGACTTTTAATTTTCATCTCTGCAATTATTTAAATTTTAGAGCACATTCGCATTTAGACGTGCTTATTGTCTTAAAATTTGTAAAAAATCTTAAAACAAATTACATAATTACTCTTATTGACTGTGTCTATAATTTCTTTTGCACAACAAAAAAATCAAATAAAAATAAACCGACTTCACTTAATCGTTTTTAAATGGCTCGATATTTCTTGTAAATATTTGATCAAAAAAAGAATTTTCTTTTGGTGTAGGAACATTATTAAACTTTACTAATGAGGACGATTTTGGCGCCTCATTACAGACGTTATTTCCCTAAAAATAATGCGATAAGTTTTTTCGTTGAAGGATTTGGAATGTTAAATACCTACAAGAAAAGCAGCTACTACCTTGGGTCCAATAATTATTCTAGTGAGCGTCTTACCCATTTTGCTGTTGGTATTTCTGCTGGAGCCAAATTTGTTGCTAAAAACGAGTTTGTTGCAGTGGTAGGACAGAAACCTGATAAACAATTCCACTAGTTTTTTTGACAACGATATTGTTGGAAGAGGAGGTCTTTCTTTAGGGCATCGTTTTTAATAAAACCCAAGAATTTATTATAAATTTGCACTTTCGTATAATTGTTGATTTTTAAACACGTTATACATAAATACTTTAAACAAATTACAAGGAAAATGAAAAAGCTTTTATTTACAATTGCTGTACTTACAGCCTCTTTTACCCAGGCTCAACAAGAAATTAAACTAGATATTTTTGATGCATTGGCATTAAAAACTATTGAAATCACCTATGAAAGATACATAGATGATCAATCTTCTGTTGGTATTTCTGGTTTGATCAATTTCGAAAAAAACTCTGCAGATTTCAGATATAATGAAACGCGTGCAATTACACCTTTTTTTCGTCATTACTTTACAACAGACAGCCAATGGAACTTCTTTGGGGAAGGTTTTTTTAGTTTCAATTTCGGGGAAAAAGAACTTGAAATAACTGGCAGTCCCAACACTTATGAAGATTACACTGACGGCGCTTTAGGGGTAGCTATAGGAACAAAATATATTTCTGAAAAAGGAATGACTATTGATATATATGCAGGAGCTGGAAGAAATTTATTTAGTGACGACTCTCCAGTTATTGTTCCAAGAGTAGGTGTAAATGTGGGTTGGAGATTTTAATCAATTCTAACTTAAATAACACAAACCTTCAAATAATCTTGAACTTTTTTTTAGTTTGATGTAAAATTTAAATTCAAACCTTATAAAATCGTATTATCAAATGTAAAAAATTGTTGTAATATATATAGGTTGAAACTATGCTAAATGAAAAATGTAAAAAGCTATATTATTTTAATTTTAATCGTTGCAACATCTTGCTCGGTAAAAGTTGATTTAACAGATTTAATTGACATTAAAGACGCCCAAAAAAACTACATTCCAAAAAACTTACTTGCTGAAAACGAAGGGCTATTGGGGCAATTTCTTTTTGTAAAAGGTGAAGATTTTTTTTTAGATTCTTTAAGCTTCTTTTTCAATGAAGAACGAGCTTATGGCTCTTTAAAAAACAAAGACACTTTATTAATTAAGGTTCCACGAACTTTAAAACAAGTTCAATCAAATTTCAATATTTTTCTAGGCACAAAAGATTCTTTAATTTATTCGTCAAAATTTATATTAAAGAAACCTAAAATAACTAGCTATAGTAAAAACAAAGTTACGTTTGGTGAATCTTTTTGGATTCGAGGTGAAAATTTTGATACCGATTATAAGTATATAAACATCTATTTAAATGATAAAGACATTGGATATTCATCTTTATTTTTAGACTCGGTAAAAGCCACAATTCCCAATAACATTCAACAAAAAGAGTTGACCATTAGAATAGAAGCTCAACTCCAACAAGTTTCAAAGAGTAATGAATTAGAGCTTAAGCAACCGATCATTAATCGTATTAATTCTGAAGTCTTTATCGGAACTAGTGGTAATATACTTTCTGGAAAATATTTAAACCCCGATTCTCGATATTCAAAAATAATAATTAATGACGAAATTGAAGCACGAATTTATTACACAAATGGCCCTGAATCTATAGATTTCATTATGCCATATGGGCCATATAAAGATTTTAAAATTTATAGTATAACTTACGAAACAGCCGGAATGTTAGTAAGAAAAGAAGTAACTACTAAAATAATCTCAAATCACATTTTATTTTCTAAAAACTTCCCATTATCAACTACTAAAAATAAATTTATTTTCAATAATGAATTATATGTTATTGCACCTGAACGAACCTCAAACAACACTCCTGCTGTAAATTACTTATGGAGATTCAATCTTGACAATCGAGAATGGGTGAAAGATGACAGAATACAAATTCCTGCTTATTCACTTACGCTAACAGAGATTAACGACGGTATTTTATATTTATATAGAGATGTTAAAACAGATGGATTATTTAAAATAGACTTAAACACATATGTAGTTAAGAACATTCCAAATATTCCAGATTACAAAAACAGATCTGGCCCCGTTCTGTTTAAGAAGAACAATTATTTATACCTTGGCAAGGGCAAAAATCAGTCTAACGGGAGGTTTCACGAAGATTTATTTAGGTTAGATTTAAATTCTGGGAAATGGGAAGCTATTAATACTGATAATAAAAAGTTTTATCAAAATAAAACCTTTACTGAAAATGGATCAACATATTTATTGACTTATACTTTAGGCTCTTCAATAAATTTTAGTTTACATAAATTCAATCTTACTAATTCAAGTTTTGAGAAAATAAATTATTACGATTATGAAGGAATTAATTTCATTTACATAAATAATAAATATTTTAGAATAAGTACCAACTCTAGTACTCAAATTAAATCTATTTATGATTTTGATGACATTGCTAAACCTAAATTTTCTTTTAAATTAAATAGTTTTGTTAACAATACAGATTACTTCTCATTTAACAATGAAATTTATTTCACTGGAAGCGAAAATAATAGTCCAAATAGCAGTTTAGGATTATATAAACTATCAGAAGAAATAACGAATCAGTTTTTCAATTAACGGTTCATATAAACATAAAATAATTGTCGATTCTATAAAAACAGAAAAACCACATCAAATTTGATGTGGTTTTTTATTTAAATATTGTAAAACAACGATGTATTTACATTTTCTGCAACCACGTTTTTATATCAACTGCCGCTTTAATAAGGGCTTTTAATTCAGAAATGGCAACACGATTTTGCTCCATAGAGTCTCTATATCTAATAGTAACTGTATTATCTTCTAGGGTTTGATGATCTACAGTAATACAAAATGGTGTTCCATTTGCATCTTGTCTTCTATATCGTTTCCCAACGGCATCTTTCTCATCGTAAAACACATTAAAATCCCATTTTAAGTCACTCAAAATCTCACGTGCAACTTCGGGAAGCCCATCTTTCTTAACTAAGGGAAGAACCGCCGCTTTAAAGGGCGCTAATACAGCTGGTAATTTCAATACCGTTCTAGTAGTTCCATTTTCTAATGCTTCCTCTTGTAATGCATTCGAAAACACCGCTAAGAACATTCTGTCTAGACCGATAGAAGTCTCTACAACATAAGGTGTATAGCTTTTATTCTCTTCGTGATCGAAGTACTGTAATTTTTTTCCTGAAAATTTCTCGTGTGCTTTTAAATCAAAATCTGTTCTTGAGTGAATCCCTTCTAGCTCTTTAAATCCGAAAGGGAATTTAAATTCAATATCTGCAGCAGCATCTGCGTAATGCGCTAGCTTATCATGATCATGAAAACGGTAATTATCGGCTCCCATTCCTAACGACAAATGCCATTTCATTCTGGTTTCTTTCCAGTTTTCATACCATTCTTTTTGAGTGCCCGGTTTCACAAAAAATTGCATTTCCATTTGTTCAAATTCACGCATTCTAAAAATAAACTGTCTAGCAACAATTTCATTTCTAAATGCTTTACCTGTTTGTGCGATACCAAAGGGGATTTTCATTCTCCCTGTTTTTTGCACATTTAAGAAATTCACAAAAATACCTTGAGCAGTTTCTGGTCTTAAATATACTTGGGTAGCACTTTCTGCAGAAGCCCCTATTTGTGTTCCAAACATCAAATTAAACTGCTTAACTTCTGTCCAATTTTTAGAACCAGAAACTGGGCAATTAATTCCTAAATCTATAATTAACTGTCTAAACCCAACTAAATCATTTTCTTCTTGAACTCTTGTTAATTCAGCAGTAATTTCATCCATTTGTTTTTGACGACGAAGCACATTGCCATTTGTAGCTCTAAATTCGTTTTCATTAAATGAATCCCCAAAGCGTTTTTTTGCTTTTGAAATATCTTTTTGAATTTTTTCGGAAATTTTTTCTCTAAAATCTTCAACTAAAACATCAGCTCTATACCGTTTTTTAGAATCTTTATTGTCAATTAAAGGATCGTTAAAAGCATCTACATGCCCAGAAGCCTTCCATGTTGTTGGATGCATTAAAATAGAAGCGTCTATACCAACAATGTTTTCATGCATTTGCACCATTGCTTTCCACCAATACTCTCTAATATTCTTCTTTAACTCAACGCCATTTTGAGCGTAGTCATACACCGCACTTAATCCGTCATAAATTTCACTAGATTGAAATACATAACCATATTCTTTTGCGTGCGATAATACTTTCTTAAACTGATCTTCTTGTTTTGCCATAATGGCGACAAAGATACATCAATCTGAAAAGCTAGCAAGAAAAAATTAATTCAGTTTTTCACAACGATATACAAATGCAGGAGGAAGGTTTAGCACCTCAAAATCTAAAGAAATTGCATCTTTAAAAACAGTCTTAAGATACTTGTAATAAGTTAAACTGTATTGAAATTGGATAAACGTTCCATTTTTCTCCAATGTTTGTAAAGAATTTTCGAGGATTGAATGTGAAACGGGCTTCGGGATTATACTTAGCGGTAAACTAGAAATGATATGACATGCTTTAGCATATCCTAACTTTTCTAATTCCTCTTGAATATGCTCTGCAGAAACTTTAAGAACTGTTAATTGCGGATGCTTTATTTTTGTTAAATGTTGATAAAAAGCGTCATTCACTTCAAAACAAATTAACTGTGCATTTGGAGCAATTTTTCTAAGTATTTGATGTGTAATAGCTCCATTACCAGGCCCCAATTCTACCAAAACTTCTGAAGTGGAAAAATCAATATTCTTCAACATTTTTCGTGCTAAAAACCTTGAGCTAGGAGCAATAGTTCCTGAGGTTTTTAAATTCTTTACCGCCACTTTAAAAAAATCGATTCTCTTATTCAATTCATTGTTTTTTAGTATCTTAACCTTAAATAGCTAAGAAAATGAAGTACTTATTTAATGTATTACATCTCTTTTTTCCAAAGATATGTATTACTTGCAATATACAATTGTTAACCTTTGAAAAATTAATATGTACACCATGTAGACATGATTTACCTATAATTTGTTACAAAAACTTTAAAGATAATAAAATTAAAAATGCTTTTCTAGGTAGAATCCCTATTGAAAAGGCCTCGTCATTTTTATTTTATAGAAAAATCGGAAAAACAAAAGAAATAATTCATAGTTTAAAATACAAAGGCAATCAAGAAATTGGAAATTTTATTGGAGATTGGTTTGGGAGTATTTTAAAAGAATCAAATGAGTTTAACAATATTAATCACATCATTCCCATTCCATTGCATCGCAAAAAATTAAAAAAAAGAGGCTATAATCAGTTAACAACTTTTGGTAAATGCTTATCAGAACAGTTAAATTCTACCTACACCCCGAATCAATTAATACGAACTTCTGCTTCAAAAACTCAAACTTTTAAACAGCGTTTCGAACGATTTAACAATAATGAGACGAAGTTCAATTTAGTTGACATAGAGATTTTCAAGAATAAACATATTTTGTTAATTGACGATGTTATAACTACTGGGGCAACTTTAGAAGCTTGCTGTAAAGAATTATTAAAAACTAAAAACATAAAAATTAGTATTGTTACGATGGCTTATACAGAATAATTTAACTATTAAATTAAACCTATTGATACAAAAAAATCGTTATTTTGCATTAAAATAAAACGTAGTTGAAACATTTTTTTAAAATCTTATTTTCGGTAGTTATTATTATTCTTTTAACCAGTAATTGCGCGAGAAAAGGAAGACCTAGCGGAGGCTTAAAAGACAGCATTGCTCCAATAATGGTCATTGCCAATCCACCGTACAAAAGCATTCATTTCTCAAGTAAAAAGATTAAAATTTCCTTTGACGAATACATCACGCTAAAAAACATAAATCAGCAATTAATAATTTCCCCACCGTTAAAGTTCTTACCAACAATAACCCCACAAGGCTCCCCAAGTGAAGACATTACGATAAAGTTAACAGATACGTTAAAAGAGAATACAACTTATACATTTAATTTTGGGAACAGCATTCAAGATAACAATGAAGGAAATCAATTAAAAAACTTTAAATATGTCTTTTCTACTGGTGCTTATATTGATTCTTTAAAAATTAAAGGCCATATTAAAGATGCCTTTCAAAAAGAATTTGAGAAAAATATAAGCGTATTGTTATATAAGATAGATTCTACTTATAATGATTCAATTATATACAGGAAAAAACCAAATTACGTTGCGAACACTACAGATTCTACATTGTTTAATATTACGAACATTGCAAAAGGAAAATACTTACTGTTAGCTTTGCAAGATGTTTCTAATAATTATTTATTCAACCCAAGAGAAGACAAAATAGGGTTTTATAATAGAATCATTGAACTTCCAACAGACAGTATAATTAACGAACCAATTGCCCTTTTCAAAGAGATCAATCCCTTTAGGTTTACAAGGCCAAAACAAGTATCCAAAGGGAAACTACTATTTGGCTTTGAAGGTGACCGAAAGAATATAACCATTGAATTACTATCTAAGGTCTCCAATAATTTTAAAAGTATTCTAAAATTTGAACCTAAGAAAGATACGTTAAACTATTGGCACACATCGATTAAAAACGACTCGTTAGTTTTTAAAGTTTCGAAAGACAAATTTATTGACACTGTAACCGTTTTTCTAAGAAAGAAGATTATTGATTCATTAAAAATAAATTCAAATGTTACAACTATTTTAGATTTAAGAGACACCTTAACCTTAACCAGCAATAATCCAATTACAAACATTGACCGCTCAAGGATTCTTTTTATTGAAGGAGATTCAGTTACCGTACCATATACGAATTTGGTAGATGTTAAAACCAATGAAATAAAATTTATGTTTAGCAAAAAAAACAATACTAGCTATGCATTAAAATTATTACCGAAAGCCTTAACAGATGTTTTTAAAACCCAAAACGATACTTTAAATTATCTTTTTAATACAAAAGAGCCAGAAGATTATGCTAGTATTAGGCTAAACATAATTAAAAACCCTACTTCTCAAATCATTGTTGAATTACTCTCTGAGCAAAACAACAAACGAATAGAAAAAATTGTAGTTTCTAACAATACCTCTGTACATTTTAAGTTATTACCACCAGGGAAGTACATTGTTAGAGCAATAATTGACGCCAATAAAAATTCAAAGTGGGATACAGGGAGTTATTTAAAAAAAATAAAGCCAGAAAAAATAATGTATCACCCAACAATTTTTTCCCTTAAATCTAATTGGGACGTTGTGGACCCAGAACCTTTTATAATAAATTAATGTTTATTGAGTTGTTGTATTTACCTTCAATTTAATATATTTGCTCATATAAAACGAATCATTGAGAAAACCCCTTAAAATATTATTTTTCTTATTGATAGCGTATTCAACAAAAGCACAACACCTTACACATGATGTTGGGTTGTTTGTTGGTACTGCTACCATCCAAACAGACTACGGACAAAGAGATGAATTCTTTAGTAGTTATGGGAACAGCACCATATCATTTAGCTTAGCTCATTACCTCCATTTTTTTAATGTAGACACACGTTGGAACGCGGAAAGTGACATTGCCAATCATGTGATGCTTAAATCAGAAATTAACTTCATGACGAAGGCCAAATTTCAACATTACGGTGAATACACTCTAGGAAATAACGTACTCGCTCAACAGCTAAGAGCAATGACGGGCACACTTTCTATGATTAATTTTGGTATTCAAGGAGAGTATTACTTTAAAGATTTAAGAGAATTCATGTTTCCTTATTCTGACATAAAATGGAATCCATATTTTAGTTTGGGCTTAAAATACACCTTATACTCAAATACTCTTAACTCTACATATGGATCAGGAGATTGGAGAACAGACCCGACTATACTTCCTTTTAAATATCAAGCAGCGGACCAATTAGCTATAGGTAGCGGAAGTGCTCTTTCTTTGACTGTAGGAGCAGGAACAAGATATAAATTATCAGAAAAATTTGACCTAGCGGCGAACTTCAATTGGCAGTTCTTTTTCTCTGATGCTGTAGATGGCCTACAAGCAAATCATATTTCAAATAAAAATAATGAGTGGTTAATTCACTTGCAAGTCGGAATTATTTACCACCTTAACTTTTCTGGCGGAATATTCTGTAAAAATTAACTCACTGTAAATAACATAAAAAAAGCCAATGCAATTGCATTGGCTTTTTTTATGTTATTTACATGAAGCTTGTTTCACGTCTTATCATTAAAAAGTTACACTAATTTTTTAAGTGCTAAGATAATCCCTAAATGAATTCCCTCATGGTAGTTATTAAAATTAACAGCAGCTTCGAAAGTATCTAAGACAAAACCGGTACTCGTTTCATATGCATGGTAATTCTCGAAAATCCCTTCATTAAAATCTTCTTCTAAAGTATCTGGTAACCCAGCAAACAGATCTGTTACTTCTTCAAATTCATCTTCTGTAAACGTAGTCGTTGGAAAAGTTCCTTTCCTATGCAATTCAATCAATTCATCTGGAACCAAACAATCCAATCCAGAAAGTTTGTATTGCAATAATTGTTGCGTAACTACTAGATGCGCTACATTCCAAGCAATGTTATTTTTAAATCCATCAGGAATTGTATGAATTTGTTCTAAGGTTAAATCATTAATTGCTTTTAATGCTAACTGCCTAGATGTTTTTAGGATATCAAATTGAGTCTTCATTATTTATCGTTAAATTTAGCGTCAAATATACAGCATAAAATGAAGAAAGTCTACTTTTTACAAACTTGTGATACTTGCAAAAGAATCTTAAAGGAAGTGAACCTTGACGGGTTTGAAAAACAAGAGATAAAAGCACATCCCGTTACCGTAAATCAATTGGATGAAATGCATGCAATCACTAAAAATTATGAAAAACTATTTAACAAACGTGCTAAATTATATAAAGCAATGGATTTAAAAAACCAGGAGGTTACGGAACTAGATTACAGACAGTATATTTTAGACGAATATACTTTTTTAAAGCGCCCCGTTTTTATTCTTGATAAAAATATCTTTATTGGAAATAGTAAAAAAGAAATCGAAAGGTTAAAAACTTTTATTGGTTAGTTATTCTCCAACCATGTCTTTGTTCTTAATGCTACATTCTCTCTAATATCTTGCCAAAAAAGATTAATATCGCCCGCGTGATAGTTTTTTATAAAAGACATGAAAAATCGCAAAGGAAACTTTGGGTTTGTAGACCAAACCATTCCGTCTATTATTTCTATTTTTAATGCTTGCGAATACATTTTACCATTAGAGTATAAAAACCCTTTGTGCTGATTTAATTTAGTTGTCTTACTTACATCCCAAGTAATTGGATTTGTTGTAACTGAACCTTTATACACATCTTTCTTTTTAGGATACGATTTTTTTTTACGAGTATTCCAAGAAACAAAACCACCTATTTGGCTTGGTTGTGTCATTGGTTGTATCGTTTTAAATTCATTTGGTTTGATCCCCATTCCTGGAATGTATGCAGCAACTAACCTTTCTTGTAAAGGCTTATCATCAAAAAAATCCTTTAATAATTGTATGGCATGATTTGTTCCTTGACTATGACTTGCAATAATAATGGGCCTATTATTACTGTAGTTGTTTAAAAAATAATCGAATGCTTTTTTAACATCAGCATATGCAATTTCAAAAGCTTCTTTTCCTCCTTTATTATACAGTGAATACGACTTAATCTGTGCCTGTCTGTATATTGGCACATAAATTCTACCAGAAGTTGCAAATGGTGAAGCTTGGTTTTTTACAGCCATATGAATAATTTTATTCTTCTGAATAACATCATCTACAGGAGCATTCCAACGCAAATCTTTTGCATCCATCAACAGTGTTGGATACACATAAAAGACATCCGCTTTTAGCAACCTAACATTCTGTGAAACAAATTTTTGTAATGATTTAGGATATTTTGAAGGCAGTACAGCCCAAGAACTTTCTTTTGAGTAATCTGGTGCTTCTGGAATGTTTTTATCTTGAAAATTTTGTGTTTGATAGCTTGTTTTACAAGAATATAAAGCTACAAGTATTAACAAACTTGTAGCTTTTAAAAATGTTTTAAATTTTGAGACCATTAAAACATGTACAAATTAAGATTTATAGTTCTCATAAGATTTTTCTTCTACCAGATCTGAACCAGTATAGGTATTGATCTCTTTTTTTACATCAGATCGATCATCATTTATATAATAAACGGCTCTTGCCAAGTCAATAAAAATCTGTCCAAAATCACTTGCGCGTTCACAGGCTCTAATATCATCTTCAATTTTCCACAACTTCTTATTTACATCTAATAAATTCTTGTGCAATTTTTTAAGATGCGACTCTTCTTTTGCTTCAGCATATATACTTTTTACATCTGGAGTTAATGTATTGTATTCGTGTTGAATATTTATAACCTTTTCGGGGTCTGTAATTTTAGAAAGTTTAATTTCTAAAATTGTGTATTTATCAATAATTTCTCCGTTCGAAACTTCAATCTTCATGGGTCTTTGTTTTATGCAAATTTACGTTCAATCAATGAAATAAAACGCTCTTCATACTCTTCTTGGCTAGACCAATCGTAATCTGGTTTTACCATTTTATTTATAAACTTCTTAGCTTCTTTTTCTGTTTTAAAAGAATTGATTTGAGAAACAACTCTATTGAAATCTCCTTGACTTCCATCAAATAAATTTTTAACAAAAGCTATTCTATCATTTAATCCTATTTGTAAGTTCTTTTGCAACGCATCATTCAACGACTTCTTTTCGGGTGCTTTCTCAAATAAATCTGCGGCAACATCAACAGAAATAATATCTTCTAGTTCTTCCTCTAAAGTAACAGTCTTTTTTTCTACTAGTTCTTTTTCTTCGCTCTTTACAAAATCGTCTGAAGAAAATAATGTTTTCTCTAACTCATCAAAAGGTTGCTCTATTATTTCTTCAACCACTTTTAAAGTAGGCTCATCATTAACTTTCTCTTTCTTTTCTTCTTCTTCTTCTTCTTCTTCTTCTTCTTCTTCTTCTTCTTCTTCTTCTTCTTCGAGGTTTATCATTACATGCTCATCTGTTTCTTCTACAACAAATTCAACAACAATTCCTCCTTCTTCTTCTTCTTCTTCTTCTTCTTCTTTCTCAACTAAAAATTCTTCAATCTTCCTACCTGTTTGAGTCTCTACAACTTCTTTAACCTCTACATTCTCTATTTTCTCCAGAATCTCTTCTTTCGTTTCTGAAGCATTTGGTGTTGTGCTTATATATTCTTCTACATAAGCTAAAACCGTCAATTTCTCGTACACCTCATACGCTTTTTGTTTTAATACAAACACGTCTTCTTTATTTTTTAACTGTAAAATACTATGAGCTAAGCTTGTTAAGTCGGCTGCTAATTTTTTGTGCATAAGTTGATAAATTAATTGACGCTTGGCATCATTTTTTTAATAAATTTGTATGACTTGAAGTAAAATACAATTATAATCATATTTCAAGCATAAAATTACAAAATGTTTC
>Ga0209395_1004150_pt1 | contig 17267 bp, 17 predicted proteins | sample GOMGulsemesocosm_3_FD_184635 | JGI IMG/M metagenome (GOLD analysis project Ga0209395, IMG submission 184635) | Methane-oxidizing microbial communities from mesocosms in the Gulf of Mexico - GOM9D Gulf of Mexico (SPAdes) (version 2) | ecosystem: Environmental > Aquatic > Marine > Cold seeps... | reverse complement strand
AACAACCAAAAAGAGATTATCGTCATGGATATACGTAAAATCAAAAAGCTGATCGAACTCATTGAAGAGTCTGACGTTGAAGAAATTGAAATTAGCGAAGGTGAAGAATCCGTACGCATCAGTCGCCGCTCCAAAAACCCGGTTGCCGCTGCCCCTATGTACGCACCAGCACCGGTTGCGGCCGCACCTGTAGCCGCAGCGCCAGCCGCACCCGCTGAACCCGAAGCGCCATCAGTACCTGCTGGACACAGCGTTAACTCACCGATGGTCGGTACTTTCTACCGCTCACCAGCACCCGGCGCTGCAGCATTTGCTGAAGTTGGCCAGTCTATTTCTGCCGGTGACACCGTGTGTATCGTTGAAGCAATGAAAATGATGAACCAGATCGAAGCCGACAAAAGTGGCGTGATCAAAGCCATTCTGGTTGAAGACGGCGAGCCCGTTGAGTTTGACCAACCACTGGTTATCATTGCCTAATTTAATGCTTCAGTTTAAAGGGTATCCCCTATGCTAGATAAAGTCCTGATTGCGAACCGCGGCGAAATTGCGCTGCGGATTCTGCGCGCCTGTAAAGAACTGGGCATCAAAACTGTTGCCGTACACTCGATCGCCGATGCTGATTTATTGCACGTGCGCCTGGCCGACGAAACCGTATGTATTGGCCCAAACCCATCAAACCTGAGTTACCTCAATATTCCGGCGATTATTTCTGCCGCTGAAGTAACTGATTCCAGCGCCATTCACCCTGGCTACGGCTTCCTGGCTGAAAATGCTGATTTCGCCGAACAGGTTGAAAACAGCGGCTTTGCCTTTGTTGGCCCTAAAGCCGAAACCATCCGTATCATGGGTGACAAGGTTGCTGCGATTCGCGCCATGATCGAAGCCAAGGTACCAACGGTACCCGGCTCCAACGGCCCGCTGACAGACGACGATGAACGCACCCTGCGTATCGCTCGCGAAATCGGTTACCCGGTTATCATTAAAGCGGCTGCCGGTGGTGGTGGTCGTGGTATGCGTACCGTTCACACGGAAGCCGTACTGCTAAAATCCAAACACATTACCCAAGCCGAATCTAAAGCGGCCTTTGGTGACGATACGGTATACCTGGAAAAATTCCTGGAAAACCCACGCCACGTTGAGGTCCAGGTTTTGGGCGACGGTCAGGGCAACGCCATTCATCTGGGTGATCGTGACTGCTCCATGCAACGTCGTCACCAGAAAGTGGTTGAAGAAGCCCCAGCTCCTGGCATAGACGAAAAAGCGCGCGCAGATGTTTTCAAAGCCTGTGTCGATGCCTGCATTAACATCAACTATCGCGGTGCTGGCACCTTTGAATTTCTGTATGAAGACGGCAGATTCTTCTTCATCGAAATGAACACCCGTGTTCAGGTGGAGCACCCGGTTTCAGAAATGATCACCGGTGTCGACATCATCAAGGAGCAGCTGTTGATCGCCGGTGGCGAAAAACTCAGCGTAACTCAGGATGACATCCAGTTCAGAGGCCACTCCATCGAGTGCCGCATTAACGCCGAGCACCCGGAAACCTTCCTGCCATCACCGGGCACCCTTAAAATGGTGCACATGCCTGGCGGCACAGGTATCCGTGTTGATTCTCATATCTACAGCGGCTACAAAGTGCCTCCGCACTACGATTCAATGATCGGCAAAATCATCTCCTTCGGTGAAACACGTGAACTGGCGATTTTGCGCATGCGTAATGCACTGGAAGAAATGCTTATCGACGGCATTAGCACCAACATTCCGCTGCAAAAGCTGATTATGGATGATTCACACTTCCAGGATGGCGGCACCAACATCCATTATCTGGAAAAGAAACTGGGCCTCTAATTTAACAGAAGCCGTTTTGTTCAGGGCAGCCAGGGGAAACCTTGCGCTGCCCTGTTTGTTTCTATCGCACTAATTTTTGAGATCTCACCGCCATGCACTGGATACAAATCATTCTGGAAACCTCCCGCGAACAATGCGGATCTCTGGAGGACGCACTACTGGATCAGGGTGCGCTATCCGTCACCTATGTGGATGCCGGCGACCAACCCCTATTTGAACCTGATCCCGGCGAAACTCCGCTGTGGGACGCAGTACGCCTGGTTGGATTATTTCCGGCTGAAGCACCAATGGACACCGTGATCGCCCAGCTTAAAAACCTGTATGGCGACAAATTCCCCAAGCATCGCACGGAGATTCTTGAGGACAAGGACTGGATTCGCGAATGGATGGATCAGTTCCAGCCCATGCAATTTGGCGAACGCCTGTGGATCGTGCCCAGCTGGACCAAACCACCACAGCCCGACGCCGTGAACCTGATGCTTGACCCCGGCTTAGCCTTCGGCACTGGCACCCACGCCACCACCTCGTTGTGCCTGCAATGGCTGGACGCTCACCCGCCTGAAAACCTGTCGGTGATTGATTACGGTTGCGGCTCGGGTGTACTCGGCATTGCCGCCCTGCTATTAGGTTGCAACGCCATGTGCGGCATCGACATTGATCCACAGGCGCTCACCGCAACCCACCAGAACGCCAAACAAAACGGCATCAACGACGACCAATACAGCGTCTACCTGCCCGCCCAAGCACCCCATGAAGTCGCCGACATGGTACTGGCCAACATCTTGGCTGGCCCGCTGATGACACTGTCTGAAGATATCTCTTCACGCGTTAAACCCGGCGGCCACCTGATTATGTCGGGCATCCTCGCCTCTCAGGCGCAAGATGTGATCGCCGCCTATCACGCAGAATTTGATTTTGAAGCGGTTGCCGAGCAAGACGGCTGGGTGCGACTGGCCGGCACCAAACGAAGCTGATGCAACATTCTGAGACCTCTGTATAACGTAGCGAGCGAAGCCAAGACCAGGAAAAAACAGGTGCAAAAGCGGAATTTACTGTAGTAAATGAGCATGTTAAGCCTATTTTTAACAACGTATTGGCAAGCACAGTAGTTATGCTGAGGTCGCATTCTATTATCTGAACTATACTTCGCATCACTATGACCGACGACTCACTACTCACCAAGTGCCCCCACTGCCAAACCCTGTTCCGCATCCACCAGGAACACTTGGCAGCGGCCGGCGGTGAAGTACGCTGCGGTGTTTGCTACAAGGTTTTTGACGCCGAAAACGAAGGCTTTTCCTATAGCCAGGGCGAAGGCAGCCCCGCCGATCAGACCTTCGCAGAAAGTCGAGATAAAAACAGCGAGCAGATCATTGATACCTCGCCCGAACCAGAGCCAGATCCGCAACAGGCACTCGCCGAAGCGGATATTGACCAACCTTTAAATGAAGATACACCTTCAGTAGACGACTTAGACCAGCTCGACGTCGGCCACTCAAGCGTCAGCGACATCATCGCCTCCAACAATGCTGCCCACAACAAACGCCCGATGCTCAAATGGACCGCCCTGAGCTTGCTCGCTGGTGTCGCGCTATTCGCGCAATGGTTGTTTTTTAATTTTGACAACAACGCCCAGCAACCCCCGTGGCATAACCTGTATGCAACGACCTGCAACACACTCGGCTGTGAGTTACCGCAATACAATAACGTCACCGCCATCAAAACCGAACGCCTGGTCATCAAAACACATCCGGAATACAGCAACGTGCTTATCGTCGACATGATCATCAGCAACTCGTCCCGCAACGCGCAACCGATGCCGCTGCTCGACATGACTTTCTTCAGCATTAATGGCCAACCGCTGGCAAAACGGCTGCTCCAACCCGGAGAGTACCTTGGCAAACAGTTCCAGCAACTATCATCAATGCCCGCTAAAACGCCCATCCACCTATCCTTTGCCATTCTTGATCCTGGCAACAAAGCGGTTAATTACAGCGTAAACTTCGCACCCGCATCCTGATCAAAAAACAATCAAATATTGCGCTAAATCAGCAAAAGTCCTTTATCCAAAACGGCGCCCGCGTTATCATTTCCGGCCGGAATTTTGATTCACCTTGTCCAGTCATTGACACGCGCCGGGGCATGCAACGGACACTAGCGGCATCATTATCCAGTGCTAAAAATCGGACCCTACACATTATCGTCACCAACACTGCTGGCCCCAATGGCTGGCGTGACGGATCGTCCGTACCGCACCCTTTGCCGTCGCTATGGTGCTGGCATGGCTGTTTCCGAAATGGTCACCTCAGATCAAAGCCTGTGGAATTCTCGCAAAACATTATCCCGTCTTGATCACAGCGGCGAAACAGGACCTCGTTCAATCCAAATTGCTGGTTCAGACCCGCAGATGATGGCTTCGGCGGCGGCCGCCAACGTTGCAAACGGCGCTCAAATTATTGATATCAACATGGGCTGCCCAGCCAAAAAAGTGTGCAATAAAGCTGCTGGCTCCGCCTTGTTACGCGATGAAAAACTAGTCGCTGATATTCTTGAAGCCGTAGTTGCCGCTGTTTCGGTACCGGTAACCTTAAAGATTCGCACCGGTTGGTGTCCCGACACCCGCAACGCACTGACTATCGCCCGTATTGCCGAACAAAGTGGCATTCAAGCGCTGACCATTCACGGTCGCACCCGCGCCTGCCGCTACAACGGCAACGCCGAATACGACACCATTGCCGCCGTGGTTGAGCAAAGTAATATTCCGGTCATTGCCAACGGCGACATTACCTCAGCCCAAAAGGCGCAACAGGTATTACAACTCACTGGCGCTGACGCCATCATGATTGGTCGTGGCGCACAGGGCACTCCGTGGATTTTCTCGGAAATAAATCATTTTTTGGCAACCGGCCAGCAGCTTCCCAAACCCACCATTGCCGAACTTGGCTCTTTGGTTGAGGAGCACATCAGCGGCTTGCACGATTTTTATGGCGACTTTCTCGGCCTGCGTATTGCCCGCAAACACATGGGCTGGTACCTGCAACACCTGCCGGACATGGGGCCCACTAGAAAAGCATTTAACCAGCTAGAACACAGCAACGAACAAATTACTTTTATCAACAGGTACTTCCAATCATTGGACGGCAGTACCCGTCTCGCAGCCTGAGCGTACCCAAATGGATCAACAAACGATGGATGAAAACCAAAACAATAAACCCTCCGCGGACGCCAGCGAGCTCACCCTCAAAGAATGCGTACGTACGGCCATTGACCAATTCTTTGAGCTTCTCGACGGCCAGCCCGCCAGCGATCTGTATGACATGGTGCTATCTGAAGTAGAGGCGCCATTGCTGGAAGTTGTCATGAAGCACACCCGTGACAACCAATCCAAGGCATCAGAAGTTCTGGGCCTTAACCGCGGCACACTGCGTAAAAAATTAAAACAATACGACCTGCTGTAGATTTGCCAACAATCTCAGCAATTTAATAGCTTCCCAAAATTATCAGGGCAACGGTTTTGCCCTGTACTCGCCACTGGATTGGCACCGCAATCACGAGGGTTAAACAGGTTATGACGGACACTCGCACCATCCGCCGCGCGCTTATCAGCGTCTCAGATAAATCAGGTATCGTTCAATTCGCCCAAGGCCTTACCGGCCATGGTGTTGAAGTCCTTTCCACCGGCGGCACCTACAAACTGCTCAATGAAAGCGGCGTCAAAGTCACCGAAGTCTCGGATTACACCGGCTTTGCGGAAATGATGGACGGCCGCGTTAAAACCCTGCACCCGAAAATTCATGGCGGTATTTTAGGTCGTCGCGGCATCGATGACGAAGTCATGCAGGCCAATGACATTCCACCGATCGACATGGTGATCGTCAATCTGTACCCCTTCCAGGAAACCGTTGCTAACCCTGATTGCGACCTAGCCACAGCCATCGAAAACATCGATATTGGCGGCCCGACCATGGTACGCGCAGCCGCTAAAAACCACGCCGATGTTGGCATCATTGTTAATGCCTGCGACTACGACGCCGTTTTAAATGAGATGAACGAAAACAACGGCGGCATCAGCCATGCCACGCGTTTTGACCTGGCCGTCAAAGCCTTCGAGCACACCGCTCAGTATGACGGCGCGATTGCCAATTACCTGGGCTGTCGCCTTGGCGAAGAAACTACCGACTTCCCACGCACCTTTAACTCGCAATACATTAAAGTGCAGGATATGCGTTACGGTGAAAACCCGCACCAACGCGCGGCGTTTTATACAGAAAGCAACCCCGCCGAAGCCTGCGTTTCCACCTGCACGCAGTTTCAAGGCAAAGAATTATCCTTTAACAACGTTGCCGATACCGACACGGCACTGGAATGCGTCAAACCCTTTGCCGAACCCGCCTGCGTTATCGTTAAACACGCCAACCCTTGCGGTGTAGCCTTGGGCGCAGACATTCTGGACGCCTACAACCAGGCCTACGCAACCGACCCAACTTCGGCTTTTGGCGGCATTATTGCCTTCAACCGCGAGCTGGACGATGCCACCGCGCAGGCCATTGTTGACCGTCAATTTGTGGAAGTGATTGTTGCGCCATCAATTAGCCGCGCGGCACGTGACGTACTATCGGCAAAAACAAATGTCCGTGTTTTGGCGAGCGGTAGCTGGCAGAACCGCATACCGAGCTTTGATTTCAAACGCGTAAACGGTGGCCTACTAGTACAAGATACCGATCTGGGCATGGTTAACGAAGCTGAACTGAAAATGGTCAGCGAACGCTCTCCGACTGAAGAAGAATTAGCCGACCTGCTATTTGCCTGGGAAGTGGCTAAATTCGTTAAATCCAACGCCATCGTCTACGCCCGCAACGGCCGCACCATCGGTGTCGGCGCAGGCCAGATGAGCCGTGTTTACAGCGCCAAAATCGCTGGCATTAAGGCTCAGGACGAGAATCTTGTGGTTGAGGGTTCCGTGATGGCTTCCGATGCCTTCTTCCCGTTCCGTGATGGTATTGATGCAGCGGCGGCCGCCGGTATCACTGCGGTAATTCATCCCGGTGGCTCAATGCGTGATGAGGAAATCATTGCCGCAGCCAATGAGCATGGCATCGCCATGGTGTTTACAGGTATGCGTCACTTCCGTCACTAAATCACATTTGCTAATACAGTTATGTCATCTCGAATGCAGTGAGAGATCTTAAAACTTAAACATAAGATCCCTCGCTACGCTCGGAATGACAAACACTTCGCATTGCGAGATAAGGGAGGGAATTCTCTCCCTCCCTTATCAATCCCTCGTCGACCCCGGGCGCTTGTCCAGCTTTGCTGGATTCCCTGCGCGTTTCGGTTTTGGCGTCCTGCGTACCCTACCTTCTGCATCCATGCAGTCGTCAGTTTTAACCGACGCTGCCCTAATGTTTTAAATAAAGCGGCTTTCGCCTCAAACAGTCCTCGCCGTACGTTAGAAAAGATGGGCGGTTGAAACCTGCAATGCTAGGCGGCGCTTTAGGGTATTTGGATCGAACGATTCCAAAACCTATCTTGAACTCCAAGCCAGCATTAAATCACCCCGGCGGCCACATAAAGTCACGGCCACCCAGAATATGAACATGCAGATGAAAAACCGTCTGACCTACGGCTTCGCCGTTGTTGATCACGGCGCGGAAGGCGTCGCCATAGCCTTCATCACGAGCAAGCTTTGCTGCCGTGGTTAATAGATGACCGAGCAACGTTTCATCGCCAGCTTCGGCATCCACCAACGTTGGAATCACCTTTTTAGGGATGACCAGAATATGCATGGGGGCTTTAGGATTAATATCGCGAAAGGCGAGACATAAATCATCTTCGTAAACAATGTCTGCGGGGATTTCGCGGTTGATAATTTTGGTGAACAGGGTTTCGGTCATTTTTCATCTCTCTTAATAAAAGAACCAATAGGCGGCGGCGATTGCTGTAACAATTCCGGCCAAATCAGCAATTAACCCGCAGGCAATGGCATGGCGGACTTTCTTGATGCCGACACTGCCAAAATACACAGCCAACACGTAGAAAGTGGTTTCGGTGCTGCCTTGAATGGTGGCGGACACCAGCGCAGGGAAGGAGTCGACGCCATAGGTATTCATGGTTTCCAGCATCATGGCGCGGGCGCCACTGCCACTGAGCGGCTTCATAAAGGCGGTGGGTAGCGCAGCGACAAAATCGGTGTTAAAACCTAAACCGGCAACCGCCCACTCCAAGCCATAAAGCACACCGTCGAGCGCACCGCTGGCACGGAACACCCCAATCGCGACTAACATGGCGACCAGGTAGGGAATAATTTTCAGCGCTACGCCAAAGCCCTGTTTGGCGCCGGTGACAAAGGATTCGTAAACATCCACTTTGCGGAAATAGGCCACCGTCAGAAACAGCATAATCACGCACATCAGCGTCAGGTTGCCCGCCAGCGTGGAGGTCGCGGCCATGGCCTCGGCGGGCAATCTCGCCAAGCCATACATCACACTCGACAGCAGCAGCACAAAACCACCCAGATAGAGCATCACTACCCGATCCCACAATTTCAGCTTTTGCAGCCAAGCCACGGCGGCAACACCCACTATCGTTGACGCCGTGGTGGCCAGCAAAATAGGTAGAAACACGGAGGCAGGCTCAGCCGCCCCCTGCTGGGCTCGATATAAGAATACCGTGACAGGCAGTAGTGTTACCGAAGAGGTATTGAGCACCAGAAACAGAATTTGCGCATTACTGGCGGTATCGGGTGTGTCTTTATTGAGCGACTGCAAATCCTTCATGGCCTTGAGGCCAATCGGCGTAGCGGCGTTATCCAGCCCCAACACATTGGCACCCAGATTCATGGTAATCGAGCCGATAGCCGGATGGCCTTTGGGAACCTGCGGCATTAACCGCTCAAACAGGGGGCCAAGCAGTCGCGCCAGCACCGCTACCACTCCAGCCCGTTCGGCCACTTTGAAAAACCCCAACCACAGGCACAGCACTCCCACCAAACCCAGGGCTATCTCCACACTGAGCCGGGACATATCGAAGGTGGCGCCAATCAAATCAGAAAAAATTTCGCCGTTGCCCAGCACCAGCCATTGATACAGGCCCGCTACAAAGGCAATCAGAAAAAAGAAAAACCAGATATGTGCAAGCACGAGTTATCCGTCAGTTGATGGCATGGGGTTAATCACCGTATTGGTGATCAGCTGGAAGTAAAAGCGTATCGCATTTTCATAATCGCTAACAGCGATGCGCTCGTTAGTACCGTGGATACGTTTAAAGTCTTCACCTGTAATGCGAATGGGCGTGTAGCGATAGATGTTTTCGGAAAGCCCACCAAAATGTCGCGAGTCCGTAGCGCCAAACAGTAGGGCCGGAGATGCCAGCACATCCGGGTTCACCTGAAGAATAGTGCGAACCAAAACTTTAAAGGCGGTCGAATCCTTGCTTGAAACGGCCGACGGCTCGCTACTGATACTGCCGGCTTCCTCAACCTGCACTGCATCATCAGCAATAATAGCCTCAACCTGCTGCACGACCTGTTGGCGTGACTGGCCGGGAAGAATACGAAAATTAACGATAGCCGAAGCGGTTTGCGGTAAGACGTTTTCCTTCACGCCAGCCGTTAACATGGTTGGCGCGGTGGTGGTACGCACGTGTGCCTGTGTTGAACGGCTGCCCGCCATTTGCGCTACCAGCAGCGGCTCAAACAGCCATAAATTCGACAACGCCAATCGTTTTTTCCAGGGCATATACGGCCCCAAAGCCTCAAACATATCCCGCACCGGCTGCGTGAGTTTTGCTGCCAACGGCTGTTCCTGTAAGCGAGTAACGGCCATCGCTAAACGTCCCACCGCAGTGATCGCCGGAGGCACCGACGAATGACCACCTTGACCTTCGGTGGTCAGACGTAAAGTTAAATAGCCTTTTTCTGCCGTGGCCACCATCGCCACCGGCTTTTCGATGCCCGGTACCAAATCAATACCAATGACGCCGCCTTCATCGAGAATAAATTCAAAGGACAGTCCCTGCTGCCTAAACCGCTCGGCAATTGCTGCCGCACCCTTTTCACCGCCAACTTCCTCGTCATGCCCAAAAGACAAAAGCAAAGAACGAGCCGGTTTCGCCCCCGAGGCCAACAACATTTCCAACGCTTCCAGTGAAGCCATCAAGGTGCTTTTGTCATCCCAGGCACCACGCCCCCACAAATAACCATCAACCACTTTTCCAGCAAAAGGCGGGTACTGCCAGTCTTTCTCGGTGCCCGGCTCAACCGGCACCACGTCCTGATGCGACAACAATAACACTGGCTTAAGAGAGGCATCGGAGCCCGGCCATTTAAAGACCAAGCCAAATTCATTAACACGGGTGATTTCAAGTTCAGCATGAACATGCGGGAAACTCTGCGCTAGAAAGGTATGGAAATGCCGAAAATTTTGCTCGCGTTGCGCAGCATCAGATAAAGCGGAAATCGTCTGAATTTGAACAGCTTGAGAAAGACGCTTAATCGCATGTTCAGAAACAACCTGCGGCTTAACAGCTTCAACCGTCTGCTGTTCAGGAGTAAAACTGAGCATTTTAAAAAGCAGAACAATGAAAAGCGCCAGCAGCAGCGCCAATATAAATACAATGCCCGAAACGACTTTGTTACGCTTCATTGTCCATAACTCCTGCCCCGTCCTGTTTTACAACAATCAGCAGTTATTATCTGGTCAATCAGCGCAGGATTCCAGCACCCGCTGCGCTTCCTCGGAAATATTATCCACGTGAAAGCCAATACCATAAATCGAGGGACTGGTTTGCTCACACCATGTACAGTCAGCATTAACAGAAACACGTGTCGCACACGCCTCCATCGGCGGCTGAACCAGCAGCATATATTCGCAATGCTGGCCAATTTCTACCGGCTGCACCGTGCTGGCCACCATAAAGCCATCGACTGAATAATCCGCGAGCAAGCCAACGTATTGATGAGTGTTGCGCTCAAAAACGCTGACTTTACTGTGCAGGCTTTTACGGACATATTGTCGCCGTTCGTCTACTCTCACTCTCGCTCCTAACTTATTAACCAGCCTTGGTGCTCGCCGCTTGCCGCCGCTCACAAGGCTTCTTATAATGGTAGCCCTATATTTTCAGGCCTGTTAACTCAATTTGAGATGTCCCCGTTATGGCAACCGAACAACGCAATCTGTCTTTACTTGACCAACTGCTGACACAAGCTGATCGCGCCCTGCGGACAATCGCAGCCAATAGTACCGATAGCGCTCGTCCGTCACCGGCACAGGGCACTGAAGAATCAGAATTAAGCAGTGAAGAGTCTCGTCACGTTGCCGGTCTGATGCGCATTAACCATACCGGCGAAGTTTGCGCTCAAGGTTTATATCAAGGACAGGCATTAACGGCAAAATTGGAGCATGTGCGCGCCGCCATGCAAGAAGCATCCAACGAAGAGGTCGATCACCTAGCCTGGTGCCGCGGCCGTTTGAATGAACTGGGCAGCCATACCAGCGTGCTGAACCCGTTATTCTACGGCGCATCATTTAGCATTGGCGCACTGGCAGGCATTGCTGGCGACAAATGGAGTTTGGGCTTTGTGGCCGAGACTGAGCATCAGGTCTGCAAACACCTGGAAAGCCATCTGCAAAAACTACCGCAACAGGATGAAAAATCCAAAGCCATTCTTGAACAAATGAGAATCGATGAAGCGCATCACGCGGCAACGGCCACTGAAGCGGGCGGTGCCAACTTACCATTACCCATCAAGGCAGGCATGACGCTGATGTCAAAGGTGATGACCAAAGCCACCTACCGCATTTAACCGACCACTTTCCAGCCATAAAAAAACGCCCTTAAGCGGGCGTTTTAAATCAATCATTTCCCCAAAGAAACCTTAGGGCGCCAGTCGCTCCACCAACCAGCTCTGATCATCCTGCAAACTAAACTGAAAACGATCATGCAATCGCATGGCACCACCCTGCCAGAACTCGATGCGATGTGGTTTGACACGATAGCCACCCCAAAAGTTTGGTAGCGGAATATCGCCCTTATGAAATTTCTCCTTCATGCGCGCAAACTGCTGCTCCAGCAAACCGCGCGAAGAAATCGGATGGCTTTGCTCTGAGGCCCAGGCGGCTAACTGACTTTCCTTAGGCCGCGACAGAAAATACTTCAGCGCTTCACTGGTGGGCACCTTCTCCGCCGTACCACAGATTTTCACCTGTCGATCCAGCTCCAGCCAGGCAAAGTGCAAACTTACTTTGTTATTGCCTTCGATGTCCTGCGCTTTACGGCTACCGTGGTTGGTATAAAAAACAAAACCGCGTTTGTCACAATCCTTCAACAACACAATACGCTGCGATGGCTGACCATCAGCGGATACCGTAGCGATACTCATCGCGGTGGGATCCAGCACCTGACCGTCCACCGCCTGCTGCAACCAAAACTGAAATTGATCGATTGGATCATCTTTTAAGCTTTCACTGGTAAGACCACCGTGCAGGTACTCCCTGCGCATTTGATCAATATCCATCACCAACGACCTCAGTTATTCCGCTTCAACAATTTCAAAGCTGTGATTAATCTCAACACCACCCTTTTCCAGCATGATAGATGCCGAACAAAATTTTTCTGCCGACAGACTCACGGCGCGCGCAACAGCCGCTTCCTTGAGCTCTTTGCCGGAAACCTTAAAGTGCACGCGAATTTTGGTAAATACGGAAGGCACCTCATCGGAACGCTCGGCTTCAAGCTCAGCCACACAGTCCGTTACATTTTGGCGCGCCTTGCCAAGGATATTCATCACATCAAAGGATGTGCAGCCACCCAGACCTAACAGCAGCAGCTCCATCGGGCGAACACCGGTATTCCTGCCACCGTGCGACGGAGGCCCCTCGATAGTTACTGTATGACCACTACCTGATTCCGCTAAAAAACGAACCCCATCCACCCATTTAATCGTTGCCTGCATACATCCAACCTCTGTTTCCAGCTGTATTTTTAGAGGCGACTATTATAAGCCTCGAAACAACAATGCAAAACGTTTGCGCTATCGATTCTTAACGATTCTGCTGAAAAATCACTTTTGTCAGCCCCAAACATACAAAAACACCTTTAGGCAACAATTTTCAACACAAATAACAAAATAAGCTTGACCGATACCAGCCACAGATGTACTATCGCGCCAACTTTACGGATGTAACCATTTTTCACATTTAAGTGTGTATTTGTAACACTACGTAACAGTTTCCTCCTACACATCCCCTTGTGTGTTACTTAACGGATGACGTCTAGCGTCGTCCGTTTTTTTTGTCTCGAATTTGCACAACCCATAACTCACCCTACCATCTCCACAATATCGACAAGCTGCACATTTAGACCTATTCTTTTTCCTGTTTTACGCGATATAACAACAATCAAACAGCATTCATAACCAGCAGCTAACTCAATATGCCGTTAACTCCCAACCCTCTCAGCATCGAACAAATCAAAGAAATCACTCACAATCTCCCTATTGGCGAGCGCATTGATTATTAGCCCGAGTATCAGGAGCACATGCTGGCCTTCTGAACGATTATTCTGAATTACACGCACACATTGAATTTGGCGAAGAATCAAATACCCTCAGCCAACTTAAAGAAAACGCATCAGCCATCACCACCCTAAAACTCGAACCCAGCCATCGCAGCTTCATTATTGCCACTAATGTCATGCGCAAACAACAGAGCAGCATTGTGGTCGCCATGGACAAAACATCCCATAACGGACTCTTTGAACTCATCGTCGCACTGGATATTAAAGCCAGCCTTCGTCAACACCCGGGAACGAACTAGCACCACCTTCTCAGGCCGACAGCCTCACGAATTCATCGCATTTACGTTCGCTTTGGTGTACGTTGTTAAGTACAATGACCGCCAAATATGGACAACTTTGGGACCCTGCATGACTACTAGGCAAAACTCCTTTAGTCGCGACGAATTACTCGATTGCGGCCACGGCAAATTATTCGGCGAAGGTAACGCACAGCTACCTACCCCCAACATGCTGATGCTGGATCGCATCGTTCAAATCGACACCGAAGGTGGCGACTATGGCAAAGGCTGCATTGTTGCCGAGCTGGACATCAATCCAGACCTATGGTTCTTCGAATGCCACTTTCCTGGCGATCCTGTTATGCCAGGTTGTCTCGGTCTTGATGCTATGTGGCAATTAGTGGGCTTTTACCTTGGCTGGCTGGGCAACCCTGGTCGCGGCCGAGCGCTTGGTTGCGGGGAAGTAAAATTCACCGGCCAGGTGTTACCTACCGCTAAAAAAGTAACCTACAAAATTCATCTCAAACGTGTCATCACTCGCAGACTGATTCTGGGCATTGCCGATGCTCAAATGTTTGTGGATGATAAAGAAATCTACACAGCAAAAGATTTGCGAGTTGGTTTGTTCACGTCAACAGACAACTTCTAAGAGGTATCTATGAAACGCGTCGTAGTCACTGGTATTGGCATCGTATCCTGCTTGGGCAATGATCAAGCAAGCGTCCTGGAATCGCTGAAAAACGGAAAATCCGGCATCACTTTCAAGGAAGAGTACAAAGAAATGGGCCTTCGCAGCCATGTTTCTGGCAGTATTGATATCGATCTGGACGAGCTGATCGAGCGTCGCCCTCGCCGCTTTATGAGCGATGCGGCAGCTTACGCTTATGTTGCCATGCAGCAGTCCATTGACGACTCAGGCTTAACTAAAGATCAGGTTTCCAATGTCCGTACCGGCCTGATTGCAGGCTCCGGTGGCGGGTCAATGGAAAGCATGGTTGAAGCAGCGGATATTTTGCGTGACAGAGGCGTGAAGCGCGTCGGCCCTTACCGCGTGCCAAAAGTTATGTGCAGCACCGTATCAGCGTGTCTAGCGACCCCCTTTGAAATCAAGGGCGTTAACTACTCCATCACCTCTGCTTGCTCTACCAGCGCACACTGCATTGGCAACGCGATGGAGCTGATCCAACTGGGCAAACAAGACATCATATTTGCTGGCGGCGGCGAAGAAGAACACTGGTCACTGACCTGCCTGTTTGACGCCATGGGCGCGCTGTCTACCAAGTACAACGAAACACCTGATAAAGCTTCCCGCGCCTATGACGCAGACCGTGACGGTTTTGTCATTGCTGGCGGTGGCGCCATGCTGGTACTGGAAGAGCGTGAACACGCGCTGGCTCGAGGCGCAAAAATCTACGCTGAAGTGGTTGGTTACGGCGCAACATCTGATGGCTTTGATATGGTTGCCCCTTCCGGCGAAGGCGCGGTACGCTGCATGCAGCAAGCCATGGCTACTGTCGATGCGCCGATTGACTACATCAATGCGCACGGTACCAGCACACCGGTTGGCGACGTAAAAGAATTAGGTGCAGTTCGCGAAGTATTCGGCGACAACCTGCCTTATATCACCTCAACCAAATCTCTGTCCGGCCATTCATTAGGCGCGGCAGGTGCACATGAAGCGATCTATAGCATCCTGATGATGCAGAACAACTTCATTGCAGCCTCTGCTAACGTTGAGACTCTGGACGAACAAGCTACCGGCATGCCCATCGTGACCGAGCGCATGGATAACGCCAAAATAGACACCATCATGTCTAACAGCTTTGGCTTTGGCGGCACCAACGCCTCACTGATATTCCAACGTCATAAATAAGCATCTCTGGAGCCTCTTTGGCTCCAGAGAAAAATCAGCTCCGACCAAATACTCGCTCACGATTAGCCTCAATCCATTGGGCTGAGGCTTCGTGCAATTGCGCAGCACTCTTCCCTTCTGGATCAATAGCCGGCCCAATCACAACCTTCAATACGCCAGGACGTTTGATAAAACCATTCTTAGGCCAATGATCACCAGCATTATGCAACAACGGCACCAGAGGTCTACCGGACTTGGCGGCCAACAGTGCGCCTGTTTTTGAATACCGTCCCAGCTCACCGGCATCCTTGCGTGTACCCTCCGGAAAAATCAGCACCCAAAAACCCTGCGCCAATTTAGCCACACCCTGCTCTGCAATCTGCTTTAACGCATTGGTCTTTTTATTGCGATCAATTGCAATCGGCTTAACCATAGCCAACGCCCAGCCAAACAATGGTATCCGCAACAATTCTTTTTTAAGCACCGTGCACAGTGGGAATACCGCAATCTGTAAATAGAAAGTTTCCCACTCACTTTGGTGATTACTAATCAATACAGCATTACCGTCCTTGGGCAGATTTTCCTTACCTTCGATCTGGTAACGCACACCACAACAAAAGCTAAACCACCAAACCACAAAATGGTTAAGACAAATACCAAAACGGAAGCGCTTACGAAGCGGCAAAAAGGGAAATACCAACAAGCAAAGCAGTGAAAACCCAAACACCGCGATACAAAAAACCACAAAGAACAGCAGGGATCTAACCCATATAACTAATGTGCGCATTATTAATTTCTTTTTGTGGAGCCCACAGGCTCATCGACTTTAAAGGCCGCTAGTGTAAGCCAAAAGCGTTCTTTTTTGAATGACCTCTACAACACCGCACCGAAAAGCACGCTTTCTTATCGATTATTGATTTAAATCAAGCCTGCATCCATAGCTACAAACTCCTCTTGATCCAAATCAATACCCCTTCCAAAAGCCTCCTTATACTTGCGGCCACTTAAAAATTTCTAATACTTGTTTCAAATAACTAAGGATAGACTTCACATGAAAAGCTCTCTGAAATCATTACTATTAGCGACTACAACTGCCACTTTAATGGCCAGCACTGCTGCCGTTGCCTACGAGCAAGGCGATATTCTTGTAAAAGGTGGTATAGCAAATGTTTCTCCTGACGACAGCACTACTTCCAGCACAATTGCGGGTGCCGGTGCCGCCGTTGACAGCGAAACAGCCCAAGTAGGCCTGACCGTAACCTACATGTACACTGACAACATCGGTGTTGAATTACTGGCAGCAACACCCTTCAAACACAACATCTCAGGAACAGGCGGCTTAGCTGGCGTGAGCGTTGCTGACACTAAACAATTGCCGCCAACAGTAACTGTTAACTATTACCCATTAGCTTCTAGCTCTCAAATACAACCCTATGTTGGCGCAGGCATCAACTACACCAACTTCTTTGACACTGACTCTAACCTGGCTGGCACTAATGTAGAGTTAGACGACTCTTGGGGCTTGGCCGTACATGCTGGCGTTGACTATGCACTCGATGCAAACTGGTCTTTGAACGCAGCGCTGTGGTATCTCGACATTGACACTGAAGCCACTTTAACTGGCGCCACAAACGCAAAAATTGGTGTTGAAATTGACCCAATGGTTTACATGGTTGGCCTGAGCTACAAATTCTAAGCTCTAGATCTCCACTAAGTTTGAGGCTGGCTCTGCTAGCCAGCCTCTCTCTTTTAGCTCCTGGTAAAAAACGCTACCC
>Ga0209395_1004149_pt1 | contig 17267 bp, 8 predicted proteins | sample GOMGulsemesocosm_3_FD_184635 | JGI IMG/M metagenome (GOLD analysis project Ga0209395, IMG submission 184635) | Methane-oxidizing microbial communities from mesocosms in the Gulf of Mexico - GOM9D Gulf of Mexico (SPAdes) (version 2) | ecosystem: Environmental > Aquatic > Marine > Cold seeps... | reverse complement strand
GGTGGCATTCCATTGCGTCAGGATCTTGAGGCGTTCGTCGTCCGGCAGGATCGACAGTGCCGACAAAGGCAAGTCGCCAAGATCCGAAATTCCGGTCAGGGCTTTGCTCAGACGGGCAGCCAAAAGAGCGGCCTCGTCCTTGCCCAGATGGGCGCGGTTGATGTGCAATCTGGCGCTGCCATCGGTCAGGGCCAGAGTGGCTGCGCACCCCTTGATTGGGGCGTCAGTGTCCAGCATCAGGCCGAGTTCTGGCATCTGTTGCGCTGTCAATTCAGGGTCGCGGGCGATCAGGTCTGTGGCAAAGCCACCATATTTGGCAACTTTGGCCAGATCCTTCTCTAACCGGGACAACAGGTCGGGCAGGGTCTCATCGCGGCGCGCCTGCAACGGCACCCAGCCTGAAATCAGCCCTGGCATTGCCTTGGCCGTCAATCCAGTGCTGGACAGTGCCAGATCGACGGTGTCGTCACCCGAGCCCAGCAATGCCCAGGCCAGCACGGCAGCCTGTGCCTGTTCTACCGTCAGCGTCTGGGGCAGGGGGATGTCTAGTGCGTCATACCCGCTTTCGCCCCGATCCCGTGCCAGCGGCACATGCACCGGCTGCATGGTCTTTAGCGCGCGGCGCCAGTGGGTTTCGCCGGCTTGGGTCGCGGCCATTTGCTGTGTCACGACTTTGGCCTGCTCGACGGTCAGGGCTGGCAGAACATCACCGCACTGGCACAGTTGAGCTATTTCGACAGCTGACCCGTCAGGCAGTGTCAAACCGCCCAATGTCACGGCGCCATCGCTGGTGGCGACGGTGAGCGTGTCTTTTGCTATCTCCAGCACCGTGCCTGCGGGAGCTGATCCATCAACCGCCGTGGCGGTGCCTACCAGCACAACCTGGCCATTGATGTCGATCTTGGCGGAACAGAGCGGGTTCCAGTAACCGCCAAAATCCAGACCGCGCACCAGCCGCGACAGCTCTGCCGTTGGGCGGGAGAAGTCCAGCCGCCCAGCAGCGACTGGGCGGTCTGCGCGGGCAAAATAGCGTCGCTGGTTCAGATCTTGCGGTTGCCGCTGCAAAGCATCATCGTTCAGCTGGGCCACCACATCGCCAAAGCTGTCCATCGCGGCGGCGTAGCATTTGGAATTCAGGCTGAATGCGGTTTCATCCTTGTCCACGTCGAATAGGCGCTGGGCGATGATGTCGCCCTCGTCAACACCGCCCTCAATCATGTGCCAGCTGATGCCGTGTTCGACCTCTCCGTTGATCAGCGCCCAATTTGGCGTGTTCAGTCCTGCATAGCGCGGCAATGGGCCGTCGTGAAAGTTGATCGCCCCGCGCGCCGCCAGCGACAGGGTTGCGTCAGGAATTACAGTCAGGTTGGCGATCGAGAACAGCCAGTCGAACCCGCCGGTCAAATCAGCGGTTTTGTCGTGTTGAAGCAATCCCTTATCCGCCGACCAGGCCCGGATGGCAGGGTCAGTCGAGACCACCGCCCGGATGTCGTGCCCGCGTCGCAACAGGGTCTCGGCGCAACCGATAAGCAGCGATTCATTGCCAATGACAACACAGGAAAAATGGCTCATTTCAAATCCTTTGGCGAAACGGCGGTCAAATGAGGTTCAGAAGATGCGCGGCGGTCTGATGTCAGCAGGCTGCGCAGGGCATGGGTGATCAGGTCGCGCAGAAAATGGGGAGGGTCGCGTCGGGGTTTGTTGGACAGCAACCGTCGCAGCCGCCAGATCAAGCCGCCCGCCAACAGCGCCAGCGTTGCCGCTGCAGCATAGAGCCCACCGTGGTTCTTGACGAAATAATGTAGTCGCGAGTCAAACCAGTAAGACGGTGCGCGCGCCCAGTCTTTCATCCCGGTTGAGGCTGACCCGACGTGTTGGACCTCACTGGTGGGCAGGTAGTGGGTGTGCCAGCCAGCCTTGTCGGCGCGTCGACACAGGTCGGTTTCTTCAAAGTACAAAAAGAAGGTTTCGTCAAAACCGCCGATCTGCTCGATCATTTGGCGGCGGATCATCAGACTGGCTCCTGCGGTCCAGTCGACTTGGGTTTCCGTCTTGGGAATATCCAGCGCGACAATAGACGATTTCAGCAGTCGTGAGAAAACCCCGGTGCGGGCCGCGGACTCGAACTCGCCAGCAATGGACGGAAACCGAAAGGCGGTGGCATGGGGCGTGCCATCGACGCCACATACAAAAGATCCCACCAACCCGGCTATAGGTTGATCCTGCAAGAAATCCCGCAGGCGCTGTATCGCGTGGGGCTCTGGAAAGGCGTCCGAATTCAGCAGGTAGTAATAGTCGGGCTGTGATCCGTTCGACAGTCCTGCGAACATGCCAAAGTTCATCCCGGCCCCAAAACCGCCATTGCGGGGCGACTGTAGCAACCTGAGCCGCTGACCATCCAGCCATCCGCGCTCCTTGGCCTCTTCGCGGATGATCTCAAAGGAGCCATCCCCCGAGCAATTGTCGACAATTACCACCTCCCCCGCCAGATCATGCATCCCGCGCAGTGCCTCCTGCGCCGCGCGCAGGGTTAGCTCCGGTGTGCGGTAGTTCAGAATGATGGTCAAGATCGTCGGGTTGGTCATGGTCGCTTTCAGAATTATTCAGCTGCGGCTGCAGTTGGGTGCCAATCGGGTGCTTCGGTTGCGGGACTGGCCTGCTGAAGTTCGGCGCGCTTGATTTGTTGCTGTAGCTGTTCGGCCAGAACTGACACATTGGGCACCAGCACCATGCTGTCATGATCGCCCGGCACCTCGACCACATGGGTTTGCGGTGCCCATTTCGCCCAGTCGTTGTCGTCATAAACATATTCGCGGGCCGCGCTGACCCATTGGCCATCAGACACTGTCCAGTGTTGATCAAGCGGCGGTCGGTACAGCGTCATTGGCCCGGTCCAGGGTTTCAGATCGTAGGTTTCCAGAGCTTCGCGGAAAGCGGCCTCGATCTTGTGGTTGTTGAAATCCACACTTGGGTTTGCATCGGCCGGTTTGGGGCGGCGTTTTTCGATTTCCCAGCGGACCCGCGCCACGATCCATTCACCTAGATAGGCCAGACCTTTTTCCCGCAGCAGGTGGCCTTTGATGATCGCCTTGTCGCGGCGGGTCAATTCGGGGCGCATGGGCAGCGGTGTGTCGAGCATGGACAATTGCGCCACTGTGTCGCCCTGATCTTTGAGCTGTTGGGCCATTTCATAGGCGGTGATGCCGCCACCTGAATACCCACCCAGCAAATAGGGACCTTCGGGTTGGATCTGCCGCACCTCGGCCAGATAGTCGCGCGCGGCCTCGGCCATTCGGGTATGGGGTGTTTCATTCCCGATTAGCCCACGCGCCTGCAAGCCATAGACCGGACGATCACGGCCCACCATCTGCGCCAGATGACGCAGGTTCAAAACGTTGCCAAACATGCCAGCCACCAGAAAGAACGGCCTGCGGCCAGTGCCGTCGCCCGGGTGCAGCGTGACCAGATGTTTGAACTGCGGGGTGGCTTCGGATGTTTCTCCGGTTCCCGACATTGGGTCGTCTGTCGTTACACCGCCGCCAGTACGCTGGATTATCAACTCAGCCAAGCTGGCGACGCTTGGCGCCTCGAACAACACCGAGATCGGGAATTCCACGTCGAACTGCCGTTTGATCTGGGCAAATAGCCGTACTGCGATCAGCGAGTGACCGCCAAGATCAAAGAAGCTGTCCTCGATCCCAACCTGAGACACGCCGAGCAGAGAGGCAAAACAGCGTTCCAGTGCCTCTTCGACCGGGTTGCGCGGGGCGACATAATCGGTGTCCAATTCGGGCCGCTCAAAACTAGGCGCCTCGCCATCGGTTGCAGCCGCGGATTGTTCGGTCTGCGTGATCAGGGCGGGCAGATCCAGTGAGGAAACCACCACCTGTGGCAGCCCTGTTGCCAGCGCCCGCGACAGTGCCTCGGCACCGTCCTTGGCGGCGATGCCGCCCGCAATGTTCATCTGCAACCGTTGTTCTTCGGGGGACAGTGGCTGGGTGTTTCTGGTGGCGGCCAAGCCCAGTTTGGCGGCACTGGTATCGGATTGTTCCGCGCCCGAGAAATCCAGCGCGCCGTCCAGACGTTTCATCTGAAAGCCTTGGATCTCTACCAGCACAGTGCCTGTGGCATCGCATAGGGTCACATCAAAGGCGGCAAACCCTTCGGTCTGACTGTCGGCCAGGCGCATATGACTGCGGATCTCGCGGCTGAGAGGCGCAAACACCCGGATGCTGCGATAAGACACCGGGACCCACAGGTTTGCGCCACCATAGCTGGGCACCAGATCAATTGCCCAGCCGGTGGCAAGGTCGAGCAGGCCGGGGTGCAAAAACGCGCCATCATCCTGAGCAATTTTTGGCAGGCGCAGATGGGCCAGACCTTCGCCGTCGCCAAAGGCGGTTTGTTCCAACACATGCCAGCGCGGCCCAAATTTTAAGTGCTGCTCTTGTGGCGAGCGCAGCCGGTCACTACCTGACGATGTTACCCGTGGGCAACGGGCGGCGATGGTTGACAGGTGCAGCGGTTCGGGTTGGGGCGCATCGGGTGTCAGCACCAGCAAGCCTTGGGCGTTCAGCGCATAGCCCTGTTGGGCCTCGCTGTGCACAGCAAAGCCATAGCCGTCTTCGTTGGCCTCAAGCCGTAGCAGAACTTTACGCGCAGTATCGTCCTGAACCCGCAGGGGCCGCAGGAAATACAAATCGCGGATTTCATAAAAACCGTCAACGCTTTGCGCGGCCAGTGCCTCGGCGGCGAGTTCGATATAGCCGGTGCCAGGGATCAGCGCGGTGCCGTCGCGTGTGCGGTGATCGTTTAGCAGCCAATCACCAGTACCGGTGAAACTTGAGGCAAAGATACGGTTGCCAAATGCATCAAAGCCCTGTGCCTGCAACAGCGGTTGGTCGCAGGGTTCTCTATCCGAGGGTCCATCACCGCTCATACGGGCCGCCATGGCCGCCGCTGCCATGCCAGTGTCGCTCCACACGCCCCAATCCACCGCTACCACGCGAGTTTTGCCGCCCTTGCGATGTTTGGCCCAGGCGTTGAGGAATTCATTGGCAGCGACATAGTCGATCTGCCCGGCAGGACGCGTGGCAGTGGAAGAAGATGAAAGCAGCACCATCAAATCGAGACTGCCATCCGGGAATAACCCATCCAGTACCCGCAAGCCACTGATTTTGGGGGCAAAGACTTCGGCTATCTGTTGTTCTGTCTTGGCCAGAATGGGGCCGTCGTTGATTTGCCCCGCGCCATGAATGACGCCGTTCAGTTTGCCAAAACGGGCCTCGGAGGTCTTGACCGCCTTGCGCATCTGGTCGCTGTTGCAGACATCTGCTGCAAGTGGCAGCACCTGACCTTTGCCAATCTCCTCTAGCGCCATGACGGCGCGAATACGTTGGGCGGTTCGGTTGGCGGGACTGTGACTGTGCAGGTAACGGGCCCAGGTGTCGCGCGGCGGCAATCCATCGCGTGAGATCAGGGCTACCTTGGCATCGTGATTGCGCATGAGATCCGCAGCGATGGTCAGACCTATGCCACCATAGCCGCCAGTGATCAGATAGTGGCCTTCGGTTTTGAACACAGGATCCTCGGCAGTATTCAAAGGGACAGGGCGCCAGTTTTGTTCATAGCGTTTGTCACCGCGCCAGATGGCGGTGAGGTTTGCAGGCTCAGCCAGCAATTCCTCCAGCAGGCGCGGGGTTATCTCTGCGGCTTCTGCGGTGCCAAGCAGATTGCGCCATCCTTTGGTTTGTTGCGGCAGTTCGATATCGACCGTCGAGCAGGTCAGACCGGGCAACTCGCGCGGGATCACTCCGGCGGGGCCAGAGATCAGCGCCTTTTCCGGGTATGGCAATGGTTCGTCGCGCAACTGCGCTGCGCCAGTGGTAAAGATGCTCAGGTGCAGGGGGGCGGGCAGGTCCAGCGTGCCCAGCTCTTGCGCCAGCGCGGTTAGCGAGTAGAACCCGACTTCAAGATTGCGGTCAAAGAACGACGATCCGGGGCGGAAGGTCTCATCCCCGGTGACCAGCCAGAAATGGCCGATCCGAGTGGGTAGCATGCCGGCGAGGTTCAGATCTGCCAGCAGCGCCTGATAGCCCAGTCGGCCTTGTTCGGGGGGCAGCACGTATGAGCTGTCCGAGAGTTTGGCATAGCTGTCGCCGGGGCGCGCACTCACCACCCGGTGACCCGCTGCAACTAGGCGATCAGCCGCAGCTGCGGCCAGCCCTGTGTCATCCTCAAAGAACAGCCAGGTCTGCGGTTCCGATGCCAGTTCGGTCTCGATATCCAGCGCGCAATCCGCCAGCCGGGGTCTCCACGTCGGGCGATAGCCCCAGTCGGCCATGTTTTCATGACGTGCAGGCAGCGGGGCGTCTTCGGCCACGCCCTGTTTGCCGGGCTCGATGAAATAGCGGCTGCGCTGATAGGCATAGGTGGGCAGAGGCAGGCGATTGCGTTTGGCCTCGCCCCAGATCTGATCCCAGTCGGCGTTGACGCCACAGGCCCAGAGGCGGCCAATGACGCCAAAAAAATAGCTGTCGTCGGCCACGTCCTGATCCGGGTGGCGCAGGCTGCTGAGCACCTGGGTGGGGGCCACATCAGGGGCCATTTGCGCCAGCGAGCTGAGCGCCTTGCCAGGGCCGACCTCCAGGAAAACCCGGTTGGGAGTTCCAGCCAAAGTGGTGATGCAATCGGCAAACAGTACTGTATTGCGCAACTGACCAGCCCAGTAGTCGGGATCGGTGGCCTGTGCATCTGTCAACACCTTGCCGGTTCGGTTGGACATGATTGGGATCTGTGGGGCGCTCAGCGTCAGCGAGGCCAGAAACTTGCGGTAGTCGTTTAGAATGCCGTCCAGCATCCGGCTGTGCGCGGCGATATCAATCTGGATGCGCTGGAGGTCGATGTCGCGGGCCTTTAGGTCAACAGACAATGCCTCCAGTGCCGTTTGCGGCCCTGAAACTGCGGTCAGGTTGGGAGCATTGACGCTGGCAATGTCCAGATCATCACCGATCAATTCCTGCACTTGATCCAGCGGCAGCGAGATGCTCAGCATGCCGCCAGCAGGCACCGTGTCAAACAGGCGTCCGCGCAGCAGAACCAGATCGATGCAATCCTCAAAGGACAGAACTCCAGCCAGACAGGCGGCGGTGTTTTCGCCCATGGAATGGCCGACCATGGCGGCAGGTTTCACGCCCCAGCTGATCCACAGCTTGGCCAACGCATATTCCACGATCATGATCAGCGGCAGTTGCACCGAGGGCTGTTGAAGACGCGCATTTGCCGCCGCCTCGTCGCCATCTTTGGGCAGCCACAGCGCCCGGATGTCATAGTCGAGCTGCTGTTGCAGGTGCGCCAGTCCGTGATCTATCCAATCGGCGAACTCGGGCTCTGTCTCGTACAGATCCCGTGCCATGCCAGCGTATTGCGCGCCGCCGCCGGGGAACATGAACACCATCTCGGGGTCGTCGCCTAGGTACTCGTGGTTGAACACCTGACGCGGGTCATTTTCTTCCAGCAGGGTTGCGGCCTCGGCCAGTGTTTCCGCCACCAGCACCCGACGCTTACTGAAACCGCGACGGCCTTGTTTCAGGGTCCAGGCCACATCGGCTAGATCCAGATCGGGAGTGTTGCGCAGATGCGCAGACAGAGCCTTGGCATTATCATCCAACGCGCCCTTGGATTGGGCGGACAGACACAGGATATGGAACGGGAAATCGCTGTCCTCGGACGCGGCGCGTTTGGGGGCCTCTTCCAGCAGCATATGCGCATTGGTGCCGCCAACGCCCAAAGCATTGACCCCGGCGCGGCGCGGTCCCTTGTGCGAGGTCCAGTCGCGCAGGATCGCGTTGACCCGAAACGGGCTGTCGTCAAAATCAATCGCCGGGTTGGGGGCCTCGTATCCCAGAGAGGGCGGGATCTGGCGGTGGTGCAGCGCCAGCGAGGTTTTCACCAGCCCAGCCACCCCAGCGGCGGTATCGAGATGACCGATATTGGTCTTGACCGACCCAATGCGGCAATATCCGGTGTCGGCGGTGCTGTCGCGGTAAGCTTCGGTCAGGGCTGAGACTTCGATCGGGTCGCCCAGATAGGTTCCGGTGCCGTGGCATTCGACATAGTCCACCGTATCTGCCGCAACATTTGCGGATTTCAGTGCCTTGCGCACCGCCTGCGATTGGCCATCGACCGAAGGTGCCAGATAGCCTGCCTTGGCGGCTCCATCGTTGTTGACGGCAGATCCCTTGATCACCGCCCAGATATGGTCGCCATCGGCAATGGCGTCTTCGAGCCGTCGCAGTGCCACAACGCCGGCGCCAGAGCCAAACACCGTGCCCTGGGCGCGGTGGTCGAAGGCGTGGCAATGACCATCCGGCGACAGGATCTCGTTTTCCTTGAACAAATAGCCGCGCCCCTGTGGCAGCTCGATGGTGGAACCACCGGCCAGCGCCATGTCACATTCGCCTTCGCGCAGGGCCTTGCAGGCGTAATGCACCGCCACCAGAGAGGTGGAACAGGCGGTCTGCATATTGATCGAGGGGCCTTTCAGGTCGAACACATGGCTGACCCGGGTGGCCATGAAATCTTTGTCGTTGCCGGTGTGGCGCAGCAGGAACATGCCCACATCGTCAACCAAATTGGGGTTCGAGCAGATGTTGAAATAGAAATAACTGCCCATGCCGCAGCCAGCGTAAACACCAACCGAGCCCTTGAGGCTTTCGGGGGGGTGGCCGGCATCTTCCATCGCGGACCAGGCAACTTCCAGAAATTTGCGGTGTTGCGGGTCCAGAATGGCGGCCTCTTTTGGGGAGAACCCAAAGAAATCAGCATCAAACTGGTCAAATCCCTGCAACAGCGCAGCAGATGGGACGTAGTTGGGATCGGCCAGAGTTTGCGGGCGTTCGCCCGCGTCCAGCAGCGCCTGTTCATCCAGCACGGTGATCGATTCAATGCCGTTTCTTAGATTGTCCCAGAATTCGGCAGATGAATTTGCACCGGGCACACAAACGGATTGCCCGACAATGGCAATATCTCCGGCCGCCGAAGCGCCAGAATTGAGCTGAGTATCATGTGTCGTCATAACCAGACCAAGTGACCCATTGCTAAGGTACCCGCGCATCCGTCACGAACATAGTATTCACTGCTGCTGCGACCAACCCATAGGACCAAAATATTAACGCTGTTGGGGTTTCACCCAACAGAAATTCAAACATGTGGGGATTAAGGTGGTGTTACACCCAGTATTTAACTCTCCTCCACTTGGGTCGAATGTCAAAAAATTATGCGGCCCGGGTATGATCATTATGTGTTCAAATTGGCCACAATAGCGGAAAGAATGCGGCATCACATCACGCTGCGTCGTCCGTTTGCGGCTTGGGCAGCCATGACTTGGGTGCCGCCGAACAGCGCCGGCTTTGGGCGATCAAAGTCAGGATATCGCAGCCGCTCGGCATATCCCAGCACTGCTCCGGCACAGATCCAGGTGAATGGGATTAGGGTGGCGTTGAGCAGCATATCCATCATGGTGGCTGCCAGCAGCAGGGAAATCGCCGCGACATAGGGGGAAATGTGCAGATCACGTTTGCGCCGGATCTCGCCGGTCAGCATCACCAACGGAGCCGCCAGCAGGCCCATCTCGGCGATGTAGCCAACCCAGCCAAACGCGCCAAAGGTAATGATCCAGCGGCCATCAGGGATCGACAGGATCTGCCCGGTTTCAACATGGCGGATCAGGTTGCGGCCCCATCCGCCCCAGCCAAACCACGGTTTCTCGGCGGCACGTTCCAGCAACACCCTTTCGTTGTCGAAGCGATACTGCAGCGACTGCGCCCGCTCGGCGCTGATGGCTTCGGCTTGCGCTAGAATGGCTTCGGTGGGCACCAGCCCCAGATTGCGCAGCATGGGATAAACAACAGCAATTAGCGCCAGTCCCAGCGCGATGCGGATCTGCCAGCGCAGCGGCGCCAACGCGATGACCGGCACAAATGCCAGCCCATAAGCCAGTGAGGCCAGGCTTTTGCACAGCACCAGCACCCAGAACAAATACAGAGCCGCAATCGCCAGACGCAGCCGCGCGCCATTCTGCGCAGCACGGGCCAGAGCCGTCGCTGCCAAAACGGAAGACATGATAAAAAACGCCAGCCACAACCCATGTGGCAGAAACACGATGGGACGAAAGCCACCGCTGCGCATCATCTGTTCAAAGCTGTGCTGGAAGAAACCATAGGTCCAGACATTGATTTGAGGGCTCAGTCGGATCTCGATCAGCGAGGGAACTGTGTAGACCAGCCCGGCCAGCATGAGTACCGTTAGTAACTCGCGCAGGCCTGTTTCGGTCGATAGGTACTTGCGGGCCATGAAGAACGGTAACAGGACAATGATCTGGTTGATCATCACCGAGCCAAGATCACGCCAGCGCAGTCCCGGCAGAGCATCGGTAAGAAAGATAATTGGGTCTGAATTCTCGATCACCTGAAACAGGATCGGATCGCCATTGGTGAACACGGTTGGAATGACGCTGAGCACAAACCCGGCCACCAGCAGCCGCACCACCGGATGTCGGGGCCACAGCGACACGGGCCTTTTCATCACCAGTACACAGACCAGAAAGGCGGCGACTGACGGGATGGTGAATTTATCCATGTCCGGCACCAGCGGCAGATCAAACTCTGCCAAAGGTGGCAGGATCAGATAGCCCGCCAGGATGCTCCACAATATGGCGCGCTCAACACTTAGCCGACGAAATAGCCACAGGGTGACCAGTGGCCAGATCATCAGCATCATATAGGCCAGAGTGTTGGGCATCAGTATCGGCAACCTGCGGGTTTGAGCGGTTTTCAGGGCAGTTTAACCGTTGTTGGTGGTCAAATCCCAGCCTATTCCTGAGTGGTTGCGTAGACATGGCATGGAAACAACGGTCATGGAGGCGTTAAAGAGGGTCGTCTGCCGTCGAGAGACGTGGCAACCTATGCAAAAATGACGATTACTACGATGTCCCACGGAGAAATGCGCGTGCAGTTTGAATTCCACGGCCAGTCAATTGAGGTCAACATACCAACCCGCAGCGCGCTGGAAGCTGAAATACAGCATCGGTTTGCGCAAGGGCAGGGATTTGCTCTGGCGACTGTGAACCTGGACCATTTGGTTAAGATGGCGGACTCGCCTGCGTTTCTAAAGGCCTATGCAGCGCAGGATCTGGTGGTGGCAGATGGCCGCCCCATTGTCTGGCTGTCCTGGCTGGCAGGCCAATTGGTCGAGCTGATGCCGGGATCAGACATGGTGGTGCCACTGTGCGAGATGGCGGCACGGGCCAAAGTGCCGGTGGCGCTGGTGGGAAGTACACAAGACGCACTGGAGGATGCCTCGGCAGTGTTGCAGGGGCAGGTTGCGGGTCTGGAGATCTCCCTGCTTGAAGCGCCGTCCGGGGTGTTTGACCCTAACGGAGATGAAGCATCACAGATCCTGCAGCGGTTGCATGACCAAGGTATTGGGCTGTGTTTTCTGGCGCTGGGTGCGCCAAAGCAAGAGGTGCTGGCAGCACGTGGACGACAGATGGCACCTGGTGTTGGCTTTGCCTCGATAGGGGCTGGATTGGATTTTCTGGGCGGTCACCAGCACCGCGCGCCACTGTGGATGCGCAGGCTGGCGTTGGAATGGCTATGGCGCGCGCTGAGCAGTCCAGCGCGCATGGTGCCGCGCTATGCACGCTGTCTTGCGATCTTGCCGGGGCAGGTGAGATTGGCGATGAAACAGCGCCGACTGTAATCTTCATTTAAAGATCACTTATACTCGATTAACCCGCGTCGGTGGCCAGTGATCCTGAGCCAATGATACTCTAGCGCGCCCTGAGCCTCGGGGAATTTTCCCAGGACGGAAAACAGGGCCGTTGCGAAATGCATCCGGCGTGACAAGCGTAAAACCTGAGCCGGATAGGCCAGAAGGGCTAACAGCATCCAGCCGTTAATCAATCCAGGCAGGGCAATCGCCAATGGAAGTGCAAATCCCCAGAGCAGGCTACGGCGGGTTTCCTTGACCCAGTGGAGTTCCGGTGGCGCGCCGTGGAGCGTTGCGCCCTCGGCAAAGGCGTATCCGGCGCGCCGGGCACGGGTCCACCATTGGGCAAACCGCAGCATCTGGGCATCGTGCAATGTCATCTCGGCATCCAGCCGCCAGATGCGCCAGCCTGCCGCGCGTAGGCGCAGGCAGAGTTCTGGTTCTTCGCCGGCAATCAGATCCTCGCGATAGCCATCGAGGTCTTGCAAAGGTTCCAGCCGCATCAAGGCATCGCCGCCACAGGCCGATGCCTCGCCCACGGGGGTGTTCCATTCCTCGTTGCAAAGGCGGTTATAGATCGAGGTATCGGGGAACCGCTCGCGTCGGCGTCCGCAGACCACCGCTATATCCGGGTGATTGCCTAGGAAAGCGGTAGCAGTAGAGATCCAGCCGGGATCGACAGTGCAATCACCATCGACAAACATCACCAGCGTGCAATCATTCGCCAGTGCCGCCATCCCAGCGTTGCGGGCGCGGGCGGCGGTAAAGGGCAGGGACATGTCCAGTTGTACCACCTTGGCCCCTATCTCCTGCGCAGCCTTGACCGAGCCATCGCTGGAACCGCTGTCGACATAGACAACTTGCCGGACCTGACCCTGCAGTGAGCCTAGGCAGGCAAGCAGGTGCTCGCCTTCGTTTCGGCCTATCACCACGGCATCGACGATTGTTTTGGACATGGTCAGATCAGGCCTGCTTTGACTGCTCTGCCACATAGGCAGAATAGCGTGGTGACTGGATCAGAAATCCCTGATCATAGAGCGCCTGCAGTCCGGTGAAGGTCTGGGCCTGCGGCGTGAACAGAGACAGATCGGCGTTTTGCTGTACCACAGACATCCGTAATTTGTCTTCTCCGTGGGAAAGAACACCGCCAGTGACAGAGTCCATATCGCGCTGGATCGGGTTGTCGCAGAATTTGTAGTGCCGCAGCAGAGCCGAAAAATCCGCGACGCGTAGATGGGCCGAGAAATGAGGGTGCAGGCCGGGTTCAACCTGACCGTCGAGAAACAGCAACGGGTGCTTGGTCAGGCAGCACTGCTCGGCAAACATCTTGTTGCGAATGCCGCCGAATAGGAATTCGAACTGATCGTTTGGGACCTGATTGTGCTGCAGATAGTAATCGAGCCCTTGGGTCAGGGGATGGTTGTCCTGATGGTAAGGCACCTTTTCGATCATTTCGAGATCATAGTGCTGATAGGTTTGTATCACCTGATCAAACGGGGTGGAGGCCTCGTCTCGCAGCGACCGGGAGGAAAACAGGTCCAGCATCTGCGCCATCAAGGCGTTATAGCCATTCTCGCGCATGTAGCGCAGCAGCCCCGGCAGGCCGATGTCTTGTTGACCCTCGAATTCGAACAATTCGTCGATGTCCGCATAAAGACACCAGCGATTCTGGCAGTATCGTTCGGCGGCATAGCGGCGGAAGTCGTTTTCGAACTTAGCCGTTGGCAGGGGGGATTGCAGGATTACTGTGCCTGGTTCCTGACGAATGCGATCAATGGTGCCATCGGTGGAACCATTGTCCATAAACACGTAGTGGCGGATGCCTAACTTGCGGTAGTGGCCAAAGAATTCTTCCAGATAAAACAACCCGTTTTTGATCACCACAACCACAGTCACGTCTTCAGGGTTGGCGTAGGCCTTGGTCGGGCCGTGCAAATGTTGGATGGATTTCAACAGCTGCCGTTGGTGCGCCATTCGGGCCAGCTTTCCGCGTATCCTCTGCCACAGGGAATTGCTGCTGTTGTGCATCGTGTTGGGCGCCCGTTGTTGACTACTGACGCCAAATTAGGCAATTGGCCCGTAGCTGCAAGCATTTGTGCCCCCAGGGTTTGCATTTAGGAGGCATATGCAGCACCATTTGCGCGGAATAGATACAAAAAAAGGGTTCAGCTGGATGAACACGGATGTCACGGTACTGGTCGGCGATGTTGGCGGTAGCAATACACGGCTGGCGCTGGCTGGGCCTGAGATTGGCGTCACCGCGCTGAAGAGTTTTGACAACGACAGCTTTACCTGCCTCGAGGATGTGTTGACCGCCTATCGTGCTCAGCCCGATCTGCCGGTGTTTCAGGGGGCCTGCATCGCGGTGGCCGGGCCAGTTTATGGCAATGAATATCGGCTGACCAACCGGGACTGGCAGGGGGACACCACCTCGCTGGCGGCGCGGCTGCAATTGCCCGAGGGTGCGCGGATGGATTTGATCAACGATCTGGCTGCGTTGGGTCACGCGTTGCCGGTGCTAAGCCCGGGGCAGTTGTCATCGCTACGGGCCGGGCCTCAGGCAGGCGATCAGTCACTGGTAGTGGGACTGGGCACCGGATTTAACGTATCGCTGGTCGCGGGCAACCACACTGCTGGGGCGGAATTGGGACACGCAGATCTGCCGTCCTCGGTCTACAAAAAATTGGTTGTAGTCTTGGGCCGCGAACCAGAAGAGTTCGATACCAACGAAGCTCTGTTCTCGGGCCATGGTCTGGTTCGGTTTCATCAGGCGATGAGCGGTGAAGCGATTGCTGGTGGCAAGCAGCTAATGGAGGAATATCTGGCTGATAAGAACGGCACCGCGGCCCGCACGGTCGAGACCTGGGCTGAACTGCTGGGCCTGTTTTCCTACACTCTGGTTCCCACTTACATGCCGGGGCAGGGCTTGTTCTTTGCCGGTAGCGTGGCGCGTGCGGTGCTCAGCTCACCCGCGCAGACGCAATTCCTTGAGGGATTCTCGCAGGGGGGAGGGTTATTGCAAGAGCAGTGCCAAAAGATCCCGTTGTGGGTGATCACTGACGATGCCGCTGGCGTAAGTGGTTCCGCACGTGTGGCGTTGGAAGCTGTGGGCGCGGGACATTCTGCCTAAACGCTTTTTGGGTAAAACCTCTGTTGAAATAATAAGGGCATGCCTGACCTTGGAAGGGGCGTGCGTGCTGTTGCGCATCACGACCCTTGTGCAGAGTTACACCTGTTTGCTTGCCCGGGGCTCCGCCCGTTCGCGCCTGAAACGATCCCTCGGATCGTTTCTAAGGCGGCGCTCACCCCAAAATCTAGCTCTCAATAGACGATTTCACGACTTCTACCACCACTTCTAGTGTGTTACCCCTGATACCAACCCACGAGTCTCTGACTTTTTCAGAGCGGCTGGATTTTTAAAGGCAGCCCCGGAGCCCGCCGATGTATTTGTTTCGTGACCCGCGTTTATTATTTCGCGCCATTTTGCTTTGCTTCTGCGGCCTCTCGCTGGTTTTGCCCGGCGCTACACTTGCCGCCAGTTCTTCCCTTACAGCTCCGGGTGCAGATGAAGACCTGACCGAACGCCTGCGCGGAGCCTCGGCTGTTCTGGCGGTCCCATCTGATATCGGCGTGCAGGAATTGCTGGCCACGGCCTTGTCGGATTACCATACCCTGGTGCAGGTTCTCTATGACGGCGGGTATTTCTCACCCGAAGTGCACATCCACATCGACGGACGCGAAGCCGCTTCGATCCAGCCCCTGTATCCGCCACGCTCTATCACCAAAGTCGCCATCACTGTCAAACCGGGGCCAAAATTTACCTTTGGCACAGCGCTTGTTACGCCACTTCCTGATCCCAGCGAAGTGGACATCCCCGAAGAATTTGCCCCCGGGCAGTCAGCTGGCACGGGTGCAATCCGCGACGCCAGTCACGCCGGATTAAGAGCCTGGCGTCACGCCGGCCATGCCAAAGTTGCCCTGCAGGATCAGGACATCACCGCCAATCATGCGCAGGCCCGTATCGATGCCACCCTGCGCCTGTCCCCCGGCCCGCAACTGCGCTTTGGTCAGTTGCAGCAAACCGGCGAGACTGCGGTGAACCCCGAAGCTATCCGACGCATTGCGGGATTCCCAACCGGCGAAGTCTATCACCCCGAACATCTTGCCAAGGTCGGCACCCGCCTGCGCCGCACCGGCACCTTTTCGGCAGTATCACTAACCGAAGCGCAGCAGGCCAATCCCGATGGCACCTTAGATTTCACCGCCAATTTCGAAGACCTGCCGCAACGACGCCTGACATTTGGCGCCGAGCTGAGCTCCAGCGACGGATTGGAATTGACCGGCACCTGGATGCACCGAAATCTGTTCGGCAACGCCGAAAAACTTCGTTTTGAAACACGGCTTAGCGGCATCGGCGGTGCCAGCGATCTGGACGGGCGCATCAGCTTGCGGCTGGACCGCCCCGCTACCCTTGGTCCAGATGACAACACCTACTACTTGCTCGAAGTCGAGCGGCTGGACGAAGAACATTATGAGGCTACCCGTGGTCTGGGCGCCATTGGTGTGCGGCGGGTGTTTTCGGATACGCTGTTTGCCGAAGGGTCCATCGGGTTTGAATCCATCCTCGCCGAGGACGTGTTCGGCAAGCGCCGGTTCAAATACATCGAAGGCAACCTGCGGGCCGAAAAAGATGCACGTAACAACCGAGTCAGCGCCTCTGATGGTTATTATCTGGACGCACGTTTCCTGCCTTTCATCGGAATTGATGGCAGTAAATCCGGCGCGCAGATCAAATTGGACGGGCGTATCTACTATGCCTTGGGCAGCAGTGATTCCATTGTATTAGCCGGTCGTCTGCAACTGGGATCGGTGATTGGCCCGGCGCTCAGCGAAGTCTCACCGACAATGTTGTTCTTCTCGGGCGGGGCCGGATCGGTGCGCGGACATGAATACCAGTCACTGGGCGTTCCCGTGAGTGGTGGCACTGCAGGCGGCAAGGGCTATCTGGCGCTGTCAACCGAAGTGCGCGGCAAGGTCACCGACAAGATCTCGCTGGTAGGGTTCTATGATCTCGGCTTGGTGGATGAGAGCAGCCTGGTTTCCGGGTCCTCGCAACGCCACGCAGGCGCCGGGTTTGGGGTGCGCTATGATGTGGCTGGAATTGGGCCAATCAGGCTGGATCTGGCTTATCCCGTTGACGGCGGCAGCAGCGATGGGCTGCAATTTTACATCGGTATCGGACAAGCGTTTTGAAACAGATCCTTGCATATACCCTCGCCGCAGGTCTGGCCGCCATGCCACTGGCCGCACAGGACAGCGAAAGCGAAGAGGCCGGCGGCTTTCTCGTCGGCTTTCTTGAGGACACGCTGTCGGGGGAAAACCGCCAAATCAGCGTGATCGGTCTGGAAGGCGCGCTGTCGTCCTCTGCAACCATCGAGAAAATCACCGTATCGGATGACGACGGCATCTGGCTGACCATCGACAATGCAGTGTTGGAC
>Ga0209395_1004148_pt1 | contig 17271 bp, 12 predicted proteins | sample GOMGulsemesocosm_3_FD_184635 | JGI IMG/M metagenome (GOLD analysis project Ga0209395, IMG submission 184635) | Methane-oxidizing microbial communities from mesocosms in the Gulf of Mexico - GOM9D Gulf of Mexico (SPAdes) (version 2) | ecosystem: Environmental > Aquatic > Marine > Cold seeps... | reverse complement strand
AAAAAGATGATATCGTAGTCTTAAATTTATCAGGAAGAGGGGACAAGGATTTGAATACTTATATTAATTATTTTGGTTTTGATAACTAGCTTCGCGTCTGCTCAGATGCCGTAGCCGTTGTAAATTTTGATTTATATACAAGCGAAGGCGGCTAAGCGAAGTCGAATCCCCGGAATTCAAAAAAACAAATACCATTAAAAAGAATTTACATGAATAGAATACAACATAAACTAAACGAAAATAAAAAATTACTATCCATCTATTTTACTGCAGGCTACCCAGCGCCGGATAGTACCGTAAAAGTATTACAGGACTTAGAAAAAAGTGGGGTCGACTTTGTCGAAATTGGGTTGCCTTTTAGCGATCCATTAGCAGATGGACCAACCATTCAGGCGAGTTCTACGGCCTCTTTAGATAATGGAATGAGTACAGAAGTGCTCTTTGAACAATTAAAAGATATTCGGAAAACAGTGACCATTCCATTGGTTATTATGGGCTATTTTAATCCAATGTTACAATATGGAGTAGAAGCTTTTTGCAAGAAATGTGAGGAGATTGGGATTGATGGCTTAATTATTCCAGATTTACCAGTGAATGAATACAATGAGTTGTACCGAGAAACCTTTGAGAAATACAATTTAATCAATGTGTTTTTAATCACTCCGCAAACCTCTGACGAGCGCATTCGATTTATTGATAAAATTTCCAATGGATTTATTTATATGGTAAGTTCGGCAAGTGTTACTGGTGCAAAAAATACTTTTGGTGATACCCAGGAGGCTTATTTTAAAAGAATAGATGCGATGCAGTTAAAAGCACCACAAGTTGTTGGTTTTGGGATTTCAAATTCAGAAACCTATCAACAAGCAACTAAATATGCAAAAGGAGCCATTATTGGATCTGCTTTTGTAAAGCATTTGACAGAAAATGGTGTACATAATATTGATGCCTTTGTAAAAACGATTCGTTAGTTTAAAGGGAAATCAAAATAAGTTGTAGGAAACGGTTCCCGACGGAGTGTAAAATGCCACCACTCCTTTGGGTAGTTTTTGAAATTAAATTGCTTCATAGTCGTTTGTAATAAATTCCTATTTGCTATCTGAGTGTTTGTTAAGTTTGTGTTTGATACCCAGGATTCCGAGCCAAAAAAATCAAAGGGACTTCCCATATCCAAAGGGATTCCCGTTTTTAAATCAACGATAGTTATGTCTATTGTACTTCCTCTACTATGGCCAGACCTTGTGGCAATGTATTGTTTCTTAAATAAGTTTTTCTTTTTTACATCTGGGTAGTACAGTTGTTTCATCAACGTGTCGTTGGTGTTTTTAGCCCATTTCATAAAATGATCCACGGCTTGCTGAGGTCGATAAGAATCATAAATAAGTACTCCTAAGCCTTTTTTATTTAAAGATAATTGTACTTTTTTTAAGGCTTCTGTGGCTTGAGTACTTAAAATACATCGTGCTTTTTGATAGCCTTTAATTGGCTGACCTACAAAGTTATTATAACTACTATATCGTAAGTCTAACTGAATGTTTGGAATTACTTCAGCTACATAAACAAAACCTTTAGGTAGTTGCTGACCTATGCTTTGTTGTGAAATAAACAAGAAAGCTAGGACTAAAGTGATATGGAAGTTTTTTAGTTTCAAAAGTGAATTTTTTATTGTTAGCTAAAAATGAGGGTATTTGTGTGTACAATGTATCATTTTTAGCGAACAACATTAGTTAAAATCGTTCCTTTTTTACTTTTTATAGACAATTTCACCGTTTATATAAGTTTCTTCTACATGTAGTTCAAGAAGCTCTTCTTCGGGAATGACCATGATATTTTTATTTAAGACCGTAAAATCAGCAAATTTACCTGCTTCTAAACTTCCTTTTTCGTCTTCTTCAAAATTTGAATATGCCGCCCAAATTGTCATGCCCTTAAGTGCTTCTTCTCTAGTTAAAGCATTTTCTTTTTGAAACCCATCGATAGGATATTGTTTGATGTCTTTCCTTGCAACTGCTGCGTAGAATGTTAGTATAGGACTTACTTTTTCTATAGGGAAATCTGTTCCTAGGGCTATTTTTCCATGCGCATTTAATAATTCTTTGTAGGCATAGGCATCTTTTACACGAGCTCCTAAACGATCTTTTGCCCAATACATATCTGAGGTGGCATGTGTAGGTTGTACAGATGGGATCACATTTTTAAACAGCTCCACATCATTTGCACTCACTACTTGCGCATGTTCAATTCTCCAGCGTCTGTCTACTTTGTCTTTTAAAACTTCTTTATAAATATTCAATAACATAGCATTGGCAGAATCTCCAATGGCATGAGCATTCATTTGAAATTCTGAATTTGCAAGTTTTTTTGCAATGTTTTCAAATGACTCAGGAGAAGACAGTAAGGCGCCAAAATGATTGTGTTTATCGCTGTACGGCTTCTTTAAAGCGGCTCCCCTTGATCCCAAAGCGCCATCAGCATAAACTTTTACGGAGCGTACATTTAGTTGGTCTGTTTTGTAAATTCCCTTTTTTAAATAATAATCTACATCCTCTTTTTGATTGGAAACCATGGCGTAAATTCTCATTTTTAAATCGCCAGATTTTTGAAGACTGTCAATTAATTCAATAGAATTACGGGATAAACCTGCGTCATCTACTGTAGTAAGTCCAAAATAGAAACTATGTGCTTGGGCATCGAGTAATGCTTGTATTTGTTGCTTTTTAGGAGTAGAAGGAATTTTATCTTCGATCAAATCCATTGGCATGTCAATAAAAATACCTGTTAACTTTCCGTCTTTTTGTAAAATTTCACCACCACTAAAAGGAGTATTTATAGTGACACCTGCTAGGTCTATCGCGGCTTGATTTGCTAACAAAGCATGTCCATCAATACGGCGAATGGCAATAGGTGTGTTAGGGAATAGTACATCCAGTTTTTCTTTGTTTGGATATTCCTTGATGTCCCAGTCATTTTGATCCCATCCTCTTCCTGTGATATAAGAAACGTTTTTTTCTTTTTGGAATGTTACGATACGCTGTATTACTTCTTCAAAACTGTTGGTTCCTGTTAAATCTACTTTTTGTTTACTGAGTCCTAATCCTAAAAAATGACAATGTGCATCAATAAAACCAGGTACAATTGTTCTTCCTTCTGCGTCATTAATGTATTGAGGTCTGTATTTGGCTTGGATTTCAAAATTAGCACCTACCTCTACAATTTTTCCGTCTTTGATAGCCATGGCTTGAGCTACTTCAAAGGTGTCATTTACAGTATAAATGTTTGCATTGATAACGATAGTGTCAACTTCAGGTTTTAATTGACAAGAGCTTATTAAAAGGCAACTAAATATTAAGAGTATATATGTTCTCATAGTAAGAATTAGATTTCTAGTTTTGATAATGTGTTTAGTGACAAAAATACAAAAACGAATTAAATTGTGATGTTTTATCTTAGAGGTCATTTGGTCAATTAATTTCCAACAACCAACAACCAGCAACCAACAACTAATGTTTTATTAATCCAAGTGTTGATCGAGTAAATAAATTAGCGATGTCATGGACGCGGTTCCCAATTGAAGTTCACGTTCGTTTACTTTGTCAAAAGTATCATTTGCCGAGTGATGATAGTCAAAATAACGTTGAGAATCTGGTATGTATCCCGTTAAGACGATGGAATCAGATTTTAGTGGGCCAATGTCCACACCTGCATGTCCTTTTTCCCATTCGTGGAGTCCATAGGGGGATAAGAGTTTTTTCCAACTTTTAAATAATGCAATTTTATCTACATTTCCGTCATAGCTAAACCCTCTTGGAGTGTGTCCTCCAGCATCCGACTCCAATGCTGCTACGTGAATTTCGTTGTTTTCTTTGGCGGCTGCGGCATATCTTTTTCCTCCTCTGTTTCCATTTTCTTCATTCATAAATAAAACGGCTCTAATACTATGTCTCGGTTTTATATTATTGGCTTTAAAAATTCGGAGTACTTCTAAAGATTGTACGACTCCTGTTCCATCATCATGGGCGCCATCTCCTAAATCCCAAGAGTCTAAATGACCACCTACGGTAATGTATTTGTCGGGAAATTCAGATCCTTTTAGTTCTCCAATGACGTTAAATGATGGTGCATCCGGCAATGTTTTACACGATTGTTGGAAGTGAAATTTTAAGCTAGGATTTCTTTTTAGGGCTGCACTTAGGGCATTGGAAGCTTTGGTGCTAATAGCTGCAGCAGGAACACGTTGTTCTAGTGGTAATTTTTGATATCCCATAGATCCTGTATGTGGGAAATCGTCAATGCTCCCTGTCATAGATCGTACAATAACACCTAGTGCTCCGTAAGTTCCGACCGCATGAGCACCAGCCCATCGTTGGTCTACACAGCCTCCGTAGGCATGGAATGTATTTATTAATGTAGGGTCAAAAGGGCGGTTAAAAAAAACAATCTTCCCTTTTAGTTTTTCTCCGTATTCTGCTACCTGTTTAATACTGTTTAGTTCTATAACTTCCGCAGTTACTCCTTTTGTAGAAGTGGCTACGGAACCTCCTAAAGCACAAATAGCCACGTTAGTTTTTGTGTTTTTATCTACAAAATAAGCAGTTTCTTTAGTGCCTCTTACCCAATGTGGAACCATGATCGGTTGTAACCAAACGGAATCAAATTCTTGGGATTTCATTACTTGTTCTCCCCAGCGTACAGCTTGTTCAGCTTGGGGTGATCCAGAGAGTCTGTGTCCAATGTTTTGAGTGAGATCTCTAAGCCATTCATAGCCTTTTCCATCACTTAATGCAGTGTCAAAAAAACCACGAATTACTGTGGAGTCTTGCAGGTGGGTGTTGGATGATTGTATGGTGTTTTTTGAAGGCTTATTACATTGACATGAGGAAATGGTGGCTATGGTAATAATAGCCAATAGTAGTTTTTTCATTTGTAGTTATTTGGAGGATAAAACTAATCAAAAAAAATGAACCGAAAGTACTACTTACTAACGGTTCAAATATATGTTGAATTACCTTGAAAATAAAAGGTTATAAATCAAATTTATAAGTAAGGCCTCCTAAAAACTGTGCACCTTGAACTTGATAGTTTAAAAAGCGCTCATAATGTGAATTTGTGATGTTATTTGCTTTTATAAATGCGGTAAGTCTGTCAGAAAATATATAACCTACATTTAGGTTTATATCTACAAATGCATCAATTGTTGTTGGGCTGATTACACTAGCATTTTGACCAAAAGGAACTACAAAATCTTTTTTATCGCTTTCATAAAACAATTTGGCGCTACCGAACCACTTGTTGTATTCTACGTTTGCAAATGCGGAAGCTCTTAAGCTAGGAGTGTTCCAGACTTCATGTAAATCTGTAGGTGTGTAATCGCTATAATCCACCGTTCCTCCAATATTAATTTCCTTGGAAGCTTTAAAGTTGATTTCTGCATTAAAATTGATGCTTTTTACATCGTCATAGACTACGTTGAAAGAATTTTCAGCTCTGTAAATATCAGTGATAGGAAGGCTTCCATTGGTCTGTGTCATTTGGTGAATAAACATCGCTTTGTTCTTGGTATTGCTGTAAGTAACTTTAGCTTGGTAACTTATATTTGAAGCTAATTTTCCTTTGGCTCCTATGTATCCGTTGTATTGATTGTCTGTAGGTAGGATGTTTAGCGTGGGTGATATCCATGGATTTTTATCGGCAAATGTTTGATACGAATGTTGAATTAAATCACCTGTAACACCTCCCAGTAGTATAAAAGCATCATCCAAAACTCTTAAGGATGCTGTTATATTGGGATAGGCATAAAAAGTATTCTCTTTTCGTTCCAAATCCATGTTGTAATAGGTTTTAACTCCTAAATTAAAGGTTAAATTATCGCGTCTAACTTCAAAATTCGGGTTGATTCCTAGATTAAGAAAAGCATTGGAAAACTCATTGTTATCGTCGTATCCTTTTTTGAATTTTCCAGAAAGCATTTCTACAGAGAAAACGGTATTTATAAGTTCAGTAGAGATAGGAAGTTCTATGGTTGGTTTTATTAATAAATGAATTTCGTTGCTGTCAAAAGCATCGGAAAAATTTGAAACTTGAGCGCTTACATTTGTCAAGAACAAATCATAGAAATTTACGACTCCACCTGTGTTTATTGTATGGAATGTTTGGGTGAGATCAAACTCGTCAAAGTAGGTAGGTGTAAAATTCGCCGTGCTAGGAATGCCATAAAAATTCTGTTGTTTGCGTGTATAGCCAGCATCAACTTTCCAATCATAATCTCTGTCAAATTGTTTGTAGTACAAAGCGATGTCACTTACAGAAAATTTAGTGTCCAATAACGCATTGTTAACGCCATCCTTAGAAGAATTATGTTTTAAAAATAAACCAAAATCGTTGTCTCTATTGCTTTGCGTATGAACATAGGCTTCCACCATAGGACTACTGTAATTTCCAAAGCCAGCGGAAATATAATTGTCGTATAACCTAGGCTGAGGTTCTCTTACAATATTTTTTGCTTTTCCTTTAGATGGTGTAAATGTAGAGGCCACAGGGAATGAGAAAATACTGTAATTTACAGGGTGTTTTTTTATGGAATCTACAGTGCCTAATTTGGGGTTACTTTTAATTTTAAAAGCATCAGAAACCGTTGGCTTGTATGATTTGATAATGTTTATTTCTTGGGTGCTAAGTGTGTCTTTTTCTTGAGCAAGAACAACGCTAGAACTCATAAAAATGAAGCTTACAAATAGGTTTTTCATCATTGGAAAGTGAAATGATTTTATATTCAACATCATTTTAGTTTTTTGTAGGTTGTATGGATTCATTGGTTTTTGCAGCTTCGTTTTTAATAGCCTGCAGTGTCGAGGTAGCTTCTTCTACGACAGTGTCAAAAGTGCTGAAATTTTTAAGAACACTTTCCAGGATATACGTAGCTTGGTAACTATCGTCCAAGGCATGGAAGTTTTTAGCCATTATAATAAGGCTTTTTCCTCCCCATTCTCGATGTGAAGCATAATTGGCAGCAATGTTTTTAATAATACTGTTAGATACGCTGTAGCTACCATCTTGATACTCAAAAAGTGCTTGGTAATACAATGCTTCTGCTTTTAAAGAGCCTGTGGCAATGTTGTTTAATTTTAGATAGGCCGCTCTTGCTTTTTCAAAGTCATTAGTTTGAATTGCAGATCGGGCAATTATTATTTGAGCATCCGATTTTATGTGATTATCGATGCTGTTGTTATTCAAAATGATTTGAGCATAAGACTCCGCTTTCGGATAGTTTTTTAAGGTGTAATATCCTTTCATTAAATTACTTTGTGCAAACACTTCATTGTCCGTTGAATTGGCAGTATCTTCTAAGCTAAGTAATAATGGCATGGCTTTATTCCAATTTTCTTCTTTGATATAAATGGAAGCTAATTGATACAAACTCTGTGCTGTATATGTATTGGTGTTTAAAGCGATCACTTTTTCAAAATAAGGAATGGCTAGTGTATATTTATGTTGATTGTATAGTGTTTGTGCTAAAAAGTAATTTGCTTTTAGCTGATGAGCTCCGTTTGGAAAACGATGCAAGTATTTTTTTAAACTGCTTATAGCCTTACTCGTGTTTTGTTGTATGTATTGTTTTTCGGCAGCTTCAAACGTATCGTTATCCAAGTCATTATCGCTAATAGTTACAAAGTTTATGGTTTTTACCCAAGCGGCGTAGCTGTCTACGTCCCCCATGTCTATATAAATTTTACGCGCATTTTTTACAGATTCCCTTGCTTCAGCCGTATTGGGGTAGTTATGGACGATTTGCTTGTAAATACCTAAGGATTTTGAGTTTTGATCTGTGTTATAAAAAATAATACCCTTTTTAAGTAGACTTTTTAGCACAAAGGTGCTTTTCTTATGTGTATCAATTAATTGGTCATAAGATTTTAACGCTTTATTTGATGCACCTTTATTCATAAAAGTGTTTCCTAAAATATACAAGGCGTCGTCATGTAAACGTGATTTTCTGTGCTTCTTTAAAAAAGATTGTAATGCCGTAACTTTTTGATCATTTTTTCCAATATACCCATAGCTGATGGCTTGTTGGAATTCTGCATAAGCACGTTGTTTGGTGTTGTTATTAAGTGCTTTTTGATACATGGCAATGGACTCAGTATAGCTGCTAAGTGCAAAGTGACAATCTCCAATTCTCAAGTGACTATCGTTTAATAACGCAGGTGTTTTTTTAGTTTGATTTGTGTAGTTTTTAAATCTTTCTATTGCTTTTTGGTACTTTTGAAGCTTAAAATAGGTGTAGGCTAAATTATAGTTTACTAAATCTTTTTCTGCAAGTTCACTTGTTTTTATTGAGGTATTGAATTTATTAAAGTTTTCGAGAGCACTTAAAAAATTACCCAATCTAAAATAGGATTCTCCCAACCAATAGGTGGCTCTTAATCCATGGTTTGTGTTTTGAGAATTTTCAATCACAGTTTTAAAGTGTGTTGCGGCATTCTCGTAATCTTTCGTGTCAAATAGTTGAATCCCTCTGAAAAAATGGGCTTCAGAAATCATTTTTTTACTTGTAGGGTCTTTTTTGTGATTTAAGTAGGCTATTGCTCCGTCAAAATCATCGCTGGTCATATAAGCATTTACAACCAGTTGGTGTATTTCACTAGAAGCTTCGGAGACGGGATTGGACTTTAAATAGGCTTGTAGTACACTTGGAACTGGTTGGTATGGATTTCCTATTTCGTAACTCAATTTAGCATAATTTAACCAAGCGTCTTTTTTTATGCCAGGATTGTAATCCATTTCACTTGCATTTTTAAAAGCATTTAGAGCTTCCGATTTTTGTTCTTGATTCAGGTAACATTCGGCTAAATGGTAATAGGCATTTTGAGAAACCTCATTATTACCCCCAATTATTTTATTAAAATAGGAAATAGCTTCTGTATATTCTTTTTGTTTATAATGTGCATATCCTAGGAAGTAGTAATCTGTATTATTCCATTTACCTCTTTTTCCTTTGTAATTCTTTAAGTGAGGTATGGCTTCCTTATATTTTTGTAGGTTAAAATAACTTTCACCAACTATTTTTGATATTTCCGAATGTTCTTTTTTACTCGCTTTTGCTAGTAAAGGGAGTGCTTTGTCTATGGCTAATTGAAATTTACCTAGCTTAAAATTCATGTCTGCTAGATAGTATGAAACATCTTTTTTGTAAGATTCATCCTTGGAAACTTCTCCTAAATATTTGTCTGCAGTTTTATAATCATCATTAGAATATGCCATATATCCGTAGTAATACTTGGCTTGAGAGCCGTACTTTTTAGAATCTAATAACTTGCCGAAATATTTTTTTGCATTTTTATAATCCTTTCTAACAAAGAGGGCATATCCATATTTGAAATTGTAGGAATCTAAGGAAGCTCCACTTAAATTATAAGTAGATGCTTTTGCAAACCATTTAAGGGCATAACTATATTTTCCTGTTTTAAAATAGTGGTTAGCAACATCCATAAAGGCGTCGTTTCTCTTGGTGCTAGTAGGGTATTTATCTACAAAGCTTTGCATAAGTTCATCGGCATTTCTATCTCCTAACTGTACGGCGCAATTAGCAATATAATAGGCACAATTGGCTTTTAATTCAGAGGCAGAGTCAAAGGTGTTTTCTAATGCAATAAATTCGTGTTGCGCCGCTACATAGGCCCGATTTTGGAATAATTCCAGTGCGTGATTATAAGATTGTAGTTGGTTTGTGTAGATAATGGTCTCTTGAGAATAAGCCGTAGTTGTTAAACATGTGACCATCAATGTAATTACTAATATTAAGTATTTCATTCGGATATGAATTAGCGCTAAAAAATAAATTGTTTTTAATGATAACGTTTTTTTTACTCAAAATTGCATGCGACATTGATAAATTTGACAAAAACATGCACGTTTTAACTTCTTTTTTGAAATAAAATTTTATTTTGATGAAGCGGCTGAAATGGTTATGTTTGTATCAAACAATATTCCATGTCCGAAACTATACTAGATTTGAATAATTGCGCCATTTATCAACGAGATAATTTGGTGCTTTCCAATGTTAATTTACATATTAATAAAGGTGATTTTATCTATTTGATAGGGAAAACAGGAAGTGGAAAAAGCAGTTTGATGAAAACCTTATACGGGGACCTAGAACTAAAAGAAGGAAAGGGAAATATCGTAGATTTTGATTTAACGAAACTTAAAGAAAAAGAAATTCCTTTTTTAAGAAGAAAAATAGGGGTGGTTTTTCAAGATTTTAAATTATTGAACGACCGTACTATTTTTAATAATTTACTGTTTGTATTGAAAGCCACTGGCTGGAAAGACAAAGTAAAGATGAAATCAAAAATAGAGGAGGTTTTAACGAAGGTTGGCCTTGAGTCGAAGGGATTCAAAATGCCTTTTGAGTTGTCTGGAGGCGAGCAGCAGCGTGTTGCTATTGCGAGAGCTTTGCTGAACGATCCTGAGTTAATTTTAGCCGATGAACCTACAGGAAATCTAGACCCGGCTACTTCAGTAACTGTAATGGAAGTGTTAAAAGAAATCCATGCTAGTGGGAAAACTATTTTAATGGCCACCCACGATTATGCTTTGATTTTAAAATATCCATATAAAACCTTGAAATGTGAGGGTGGCGAATTGTTTGAAGTGGTAAAACGCTAGTTGTTTGACTTTTCTTTTTTTGTCAAATAATAGGTGTTTAACGATAAGATAAACGTATTGGTGATAATGATAGGCCATGAGGTGGCTAGCATGAATCCATAGACTATAAATAAAATAGCACCAATAGAGTTTATAATTCGAAGTTGATTTACATTTTTTCGTGTAAAAGAAACTATTAAAACAAGGGAAGCTAAATAGCCTACCCATTCTGTGTAAGAAATTCCAAATATCATATTTTTTGATTTTTAATCAGCCGTCAAATATAACAGAAACTTTCAATTGTAGGTGAAATTGTGAATAACTTAGTTATTGTTGACTGAGTTTCATCTTTCTGTACAATTCTTGTACTTCATTTTTTGCCCAACCTGTGCGTCGTAAAAAAGTTAAACTTGAACCAATGGATGGATTGTTTTTAAAGCAACCGATGGGAATTTTATACGCCATATGCTCCCAACCGTAATATTTTTCTAATTCCTTAAGCATGTCTACTAATTTGACACCGTGTCCTGGATTGTTTTTTTGAGTTTCCATATTAGAATAATTCTTTAATGGCTTTTGCTACACCATCATTTTTATTAGTATCAGTTACCATGTTTGCAATTTCTAGTACCTGAGTTTGTGCATTTGCTACTGCAACACCCATCCCTACAGCATCTAACATTTCAATGTCGTTAAAATTATCACCAAAAGCAACAATCTCCTCTATATTTATAGTAGAGAAAGTGTGTTTTAATAACATTTCTATGGCCGTTTTTTTAGAAATTGCTTTGTGAGAGATTTCTATATAAGTAGGTTTAGAACGGTATAAATGTATTTGGTCAGCGTAATTGTTTTCTAAATAATTGTACAATACATCAATTTCGTTTTCATCTCCCATGCACATTATTTTATGTGCCCCTTTTTCTTCGGAAGCCCATGAATGAATGACGTCCGCTGTAGATTTAACAGAAGGAGTAACCTTTGTATTGTTTTCTTCTCTTTTAGCCCAAAAATCCATGCTTGGTACATACCATTCGTCGTTAAAATACAAACTTAAATGTACACTGTTCTCTTTACACTGATCGGCAACATTTTGAATCATTGCTGGAGCTATAAATGTAGAGTGTATTATTTTATTATCCGCAATGACCAATCCTCCATTATAAGCAATTAAAGGAGTAGACTCGTTTTTTAAATCCCGTTGTAAATGAAGCATTGCAGCTGGCATGCGGGAAGAAATTAAAATAAAAGGAATAGGAGAAACACGCTGTACTTGTTTTATAGTACTTTCTGATAATTCTCGATTTATATTTAATAAAGTCCCATCGATGTCTGAACAAATTAATTTATAGGCCATGTTGTATCTTAATTTTTTGCAAAAGTACGTGTTTTTATTTAGTCATAGGTTTTAATCTTAAAAGTAAATGGGAAACTTAGTACTATATATAAACATGTATTCAGTATTTTGATGTTGAATAGGGATTTATTTTATCCATAGAGAAACAGTACCTCTTGTTTTTGTGTTCAGAGACCTCTCATAAATAGTCCTAGGTGTTTTTAGACTTGCAAAAAATAAGAAACCCGCTTTATGTAAGCGGGTAATCCTTATTTTTAAGTAGGTTCAATAGAAAGTAAATGCTTCCTCTTATTGACTAGACAACTGTCCGCTATGTCTGTAACTCCATCCTATTTTAAACAGTTGAAGTATTATTTTTAAGGAATCTTTAAATGATAACTTAGATCCGTCAACATGTATCCAACGGTTTAATGGTTTTTCACAAATCATTTTTTGTGCCTTTTGAAGGCTATAGTGTTTTTTTAAACGTAAAAATATTTCTATATCAAATAGCCATTTACTTACAAAATGCTTTTTAAATGATACGTTGATAATATCTTTTTTAAATACTTTAGCACCACATTGAGTGTCTTTGAAATTCATTTGAAGTAGTTTACAAATGAAAAAGTTGATGGTTTTACTAATGATCCCTCTGAAAGAGTTTGTATTGATATTTGCTCCCATTCTGTCTATTCTAGAGCCACTCACTACTTTATAACTACTAGATTCAATGGTACGAACTAATTCCTCAAAATCATTGAAGTCGGTTGATAAATCGGCATCTAAAAAACCGATATAATCAAATTCTTCATATTGATTTAAGAAAAGCATTCCTAAGCGAACTGCTTCCGCCTTTCCTTTGTTTTCTATACAATTATACACATGTACATAATCTTCTCTTCCTTTCTTTAATTGATTTAGGACTTCTAATGTATTGTCTGTACTACCGTCATTTACAAAGCACAAGAAATAGCCCGTGTGTTCATCTATAAACTTAATAAATGTTTGGTTTAATATTCTATCCGCTTCATTGTAACAAGGGATTACTACACCAACACAGCGTTTTTGAATAATTAAATCCTTGGGAATTTTATTGAGTTTATTAGGGAAATGAGTGAGTTGTTGAATTCTTAAACAAATTTCATGTAGGCTCAACGGTTTTTTTATATAGTCGTTAATTCCTAATTCATATGCTTTGGCAATGGTTTTTGTATCCGTTTTTCCTGATAAAACGATGATGAAAACATCTTCTTTATGTGTTGCTCGGATATATGAAATAATATCAAGGCCAGATATGTTTTGCGATATATTGATATCCACAATGACTAAATCTGGTTGAAATTTCTTAAACATCGATATCGCATTTAAAGGATCGGTTTCTGTTTTTACTTCATAACCGATTTTTTTTAATCTTTTCTCTAGAGGAAGTAAGATAAGTTGTTGGTCATCTATGGCTAATATTTTCATGATTGTGGGTTTTACTTATTAGTAGTATCAAAAGTAATAGGCAAGGAGCTTTAAAATTTAGATATTGTCTCCAAAGAACAATTTGTTACGTTGAAATGTGGTTTTGTATAGACCAAGCAGTTTGTCAATGTTTTCTTTTAATATATCTTTACTATATTGTAAACCAGTGTAGTTGGAATGAAGGAAACAAGTAATAAATATTTGATAGTTGCTTTACTTATAGGAATTGCATTCCATGGGACTACTATGTTTTTTACCTTAGAAAAAAGCTATGATGCCTTAATTCATTTGTTTTTTGCAGAGCATTATGCATCACATTGGTTTGCGTCTTGGAGTTTTAAATGGTATACAGGGTTCTCTATAATGGGCTACCCACCGTTGGTACATCAGTTAATGGCGGTATTTTCATTTATAGGAGGACTCAAATTTGCAATGTTCACAGTGGCTTTATTGGCTGTTGTTATGTTTATAACAGGAGTGTATCGGTTTTCTTTATTATTAATGGGAAGTAAGAAAGTTGCTGGATACGCGAGTATTATAGCCGTATTTTCTTCGTCGTTTCTTGAAACATTACACATTTTTGGACAATTGCCCAGTATTATTGGTATTGCGCTGTTAATGCATACTTTACCTGAAATATACAAATGGTTACAAACAGGACGGTATCGGTTTTTGTTTACTTCACTTTCGTTATTGTCCATCACTGTTTCATCGCACCACGTAACTACAATTTTTGGAATGGTGTTCTTTGTGTTACCTGTTGTCACTCAAATTTGTTATGATTATTATAGCCGTTTGGATGCGGAACTTAGTATAAGAAAAAGGTTAGAACATACATTTTTTCGTTACTACAAACGACTTCTTTTGTTTGGGGTGTTTTTTCTGATACTTATTGTCGTTTGTATTTTACCTTATTGGTTAAACATTAAAAATAACCCCATAACTCAGGTGCCAATTCCTCACGGGAGTAGGGATGATTTTATTAACGTTCAATCGTCAGGATTGGTGTTTTTTCTTATTCCATGGGGAGTGTTGTTATTCTTTTTTCCACTACTTGTGTATCGTTTTTTTAATAAAAGACATTTTAGTTTTGGCTTGTCTTTTATATTACTAGCTCTTTTGGGTACTGGAGGGACAACTCCAATACCTGAAATTATTTTGGGTAAAAACGCTTTTGAAATATTAACACTTGATCGATTTACTTTATGGGCAACAATATTAGCGCTGCCTATGTTTGGAGAGCTTGTTTCTAGTTTTGTTGAGGGAGATTTAAAAAGTAAAATCCAAGCTAAAATAGGGGCTGTATTTCATAGGTTTTTAGGGGCTTTTATAGTTGTTGCATTACTATTTGTTGCTGGTTTTACTATAAGTTTTGGATATTTTAGACCTATGCAGCCAGAAAAAATTAAAATGCTACCTATTGTTAATTTTTTAAATCAGGATCAACATAGTCAATGGCGTTACTTGCCTTTAGGTTTTGGAGATCAAATGGCTTGGTTGTCTGCTCAGACAAACGCAATGACTGTGGATGGAAATTATCATTCGGCAAGAAGATTGCCAGAATTAACAACTCGGGCAGTAGAGCGATTGGAAAGTGCTAAATATAGAGGAGTAGAGGGGATTGGTTCTTTACAGCAGTTCTTGACTGTTCCTGAAAAATACCATTTAAAATTTGTATTTTCTAATGATAAGTTTTACGACCCTATGCTCTATTTTTCGGGATGGCAACGCTTGGCTTTATTGGAGAACGGGATTGTTGTATGGGAAAAAATAAACGTTCCTCCTTTACCTAAAATTCGTTTTGAGAAACATGTTTCACAGTGGCTAAAATTACTGTGGGGAATTATACCATTGCTTAGTTTATTGATTGCAATAGCCCTAAATTTTCATTTGGCATGGAGTAGTTTATTTAGACCTTCTAAGAACATATTATTGTTTAATGATTCTCAAGCCTCCCCCTCATATAGTCCATGGATTATTGCGGTAGCTAAAATTTGGTTACTACTTTTAATGCTGCTTATTGGAAAAGTGATGTATAGTACATATTTAACACAGGCAGCACATATTTCTCCTGAGAATGTGGTTACTTCTTATTACGATGCATTGGATATGAAAGAGTTTGAAAGAGCGCATTCTTATATTTTACCAGATTATATAAAACAAGACGCTTTTATGTTGGAACTGTCCGTTAAGGATGGTGTCATTAATTCTTATGCTAAATTGGAAAGTATGAATGTGGCAACAGAAAAGTTGTCTGATACAATAGCAGAAGTTTCCGTTGTGTCTACTTGGATTACAGCCATCGAACAATCAGAATACAAGGAGGTGTTTCAAGTAGTTAAAAGAAATTATAAATGGTATGTGGTTCCTAATGAAAAGAATACTGATTTAGCACCAGAGCAACTGGTACAATCGAATTCAACGCATTATTTTAACCATGGAAGAAGACGTATTACGACACAGCAAACCCATCATGAAGATGTTTTAAAGAGACCTGTGTTAGAAGTGCTAAGTGCGCGACTAGTTTGTTTGGATGGGAAATATATCGTAATTGGAGAAATACAAAATATTGATAATGTTCCAGCGGATATAGATGTGAAGGCCAGGTTGTATGATCAGTTTGATCAACAATTGGCAAGTTATAACGCTCAGTACACTATAAAACATTGTTTGATGCCTAAAGAAATAACGAGTTTTAGAGTCGATTTTGAAGGAGTTGCTTGGTTGAAAAAAGATGATTTAAAGCCTAGTACGTTCAATCCTAAGGAGTTTAGCGCTGCAAGTTTCACGGAAATTCCCGTAAAGTTTTCCTTAGAATGTATGGGGAATGTTCTTACCCGTAATTTGTATAAAAATGTGGCACTTTCTAATGTAAGCTACGGCAATGGAAAAGTCCGAGGAGAACTTTTTAATTACGGTCTTAAAGAAGTAACCATTCCTCAATTGGTGGTATCCTATTATAATGGTGATAATCAGCTTGTTTGGGTGGATCATAAATTTTTAAAAAATGGAATTAGAGTGCAAAAGAAACGTAGTTTTGAATATGCTTTAGCAGATTTGGAAGGTGTAGAAATTATAAACTCGGGACTTGACAATTGTTTTGTTAACAACCTTCCCAATGCGGAAATAGCCGCTCCAGTTTTACCGCTACGAAACCAATTGTACCAATCAAAATATAAGCAAACCTTTTCTGATGCTACGGGGACTTATACGGTGAAAATAGAAATGGATAACTTTTTAGGACAACTTATGGAATGAGACAGCTATTGAACATATCGTTTATTATTTTGTTACTGATTGGTTTTGGTGATGTAGCTGATGAACGTCCTAAAGTTACATACGAAATGGCTCAAGTGATTTTTGAGCAACATAAGTATGTAGCTGGGGAGCTTATCAAACTAGAGATTAAAGGAGGAAGAACTTCTTCACTACTGTTGTTTGTTCAAAGCTCCTATGGTAGTAGTGTATTGACACCTGTTTTTATTGATGGCGTATCTAGTTTTGTGTTTCCTGCGTTTTTAAGTGAAAAATCGGGATTGATTAATTGGAAACTTTCCGATAATCGTGCAGTTGTGTTGTCAGGTACTATGGAGGTGTTTTCTGATATGAGTAATGCGTTTTTTATGGAAACCTACTGTGGTCCACCCAGTTTACAAGTAGGAGAAACTGATTTTAGTATGTTAGTTGCTATCCCAACGGATAGGTTTGATAACCCTTTAGCAGATAAAAATAGCGTACAGCTTTCTTCCTTTTTTAATAATAATCAGGATGTTGAAAATATTGAGCTTGATAGGTTTATAGCATGGAAAAGGTATTATACTCAA
>Ga0209395_1004147_pt1 | contig 17272 bp, 16 predicted proteins | sample GOMGulsemesocosm_3_FD_184635 | JGI IMG/M metagenome (GOLD analysis project Ga0209395, IMG submission 184635) | Methane-oxidizing microbial communities from mesocosms in the Gulf of Mexico - GOM9D Gulf of Mexico (SPAdes) (version 2) | ecosystem: Environmental > Aquatic > Marine > Cold seeps... | reverse complement strand
AAGAATTTTTTATTGACCTTTAAGAGAGGATTACCTAAAGTACGCATCGTTATATACCATATAACAATCTGATTAGGTGACGTGTCCGAGTGGCTGAAGGAGCACGCCTGGAAAGCGTGTAAAGGGTAACCTTTCGAGAGTTCGAATCTCTCCGTCACCGCCATTCTCTTTAATTAAAAGATTTATATTAAGATGCTTAGCGCATCTTTTTTTGTATCTAAAATTCAGTAAGCAATAAACTTTTACAGTCCTATTCTACCCCGTTCAATATTAGCCTATCCCTTTTCAATATGTTAACGACTGACAGGGCATACTCGACAAAGAAACAGTAGTAATACAGTGAATGTTAAGTTATAAGAGCTCCTAGAAATATCTATCATTTTTAAATTGTCGTATGCAGGTGGAAGAATTGAGTAAAAATAGCGAGTCACATTTAGTTTCTGGTCGAGAATGTGGAGAGTGTACAGCCTGCTGTGTTGTACTTCAGATTGACGATGACACATTTAAAAAGCCTGCCGATCAAGTCTGTTCAAACTTGATGGAAAAAGGTGGCTGTAAGATCTATACCAAAAGGCCTTCTGTATGCCAAGACTGGCATTGTGCATGGCGATTCATGCCGCAGTTAGATGAGAGCTGGAGACCGGATCTGTCAGGGATCATGGTGCGTTCAGACGAAAATGGTATTATTTTCCAGCCAATACAAGACCCTAAAACGGTATTAATTACAGCACAAGCAATCGAGTTAATTGGTGGTGGTGTCGCTCAAGGCATTCCAATGTCTATGTCGATTCCGATTCGACAAGGTTACCGTAGTTATAGCACTGCGCTTAACGAACCTTTAGCGGCTGCTGTAGAAGCAAGAAGTCTACCGATGATCCAGGATAAGATGCTGGAACTGATTGCGTTTTCGTTAGCACAAAACACAGCGATAATTCCAACCATCGAAAGTTGAGAATAACTCAATCATTTCACGACATCGATAAGCGTGAATAACTCACGAGCTTGTCCAAGTTAGATATCAAAATTGTTTTCTTTAGGAAAATTGATTAATTGATGACGAAGATAACTATGGAATGCATCATGATCAACGAGTGAATGCCAATACATATAGCAGTCACCCGTTGGTAATGTTTCAATCACATCCAATTTTTTAAGATCTTTAATATTTAAAATATTGTCAGGTAAAAAGCTAATACAATCATTATTTTTAATCAATTCAATCATCGTATCGTATTGAGAAAAAGTTAATACGACTTTCTTTTTTTTGATATCAATCATGTCTCGGACATAATCTTCAACAGCAAGACCAATTTCCCCCTGGAATTTAAATTCAATTAGATCGTAATCGAAAACTTCATTTATACTTATTGGCCGGTTTAAAATAGCTAAAGGATGATTTTTGTTTACATAAGGAGAGTAATGGATACTTGATAATTTAATTTGGTGAATATTATTAGATACACTATTAAAGTTACCAATTAAAAAATCAAGTTTGCCCTGATTTAGATCTCTAACACATTCATCATAACGATTGAAAATTTCAAAAGTTACCGTGTTATTATATTTATTTGAAATATTTAATAATAGCTGTGCAGCCCATTCCATGGCTAACCCGTCGACCATACACAAAGAATAGTGGGTTTTAGATGGTGCAATCTCATCAGTTCTCATATTAAAAACTTCACTTGAGCTTTTTATAGCTTGCTCAACCAATGGCAATATTTGTACCGCTATCGGAGTTAAAAGCATTTCATTATTAACTCGCACCAACAAATTATCATCAAAAATAACACGTAATCGAGCGAGTTGTTGGCTTACTGCTGACTGAGAAATAAACAATTGATCTGCAGCTTTACTTATATGTTTTAACTTCAGCAGAAAATATAAAGTAGTAAGTAAATTAAGATTTTGTTTTATTATAGGAAATAACGCATTATTTTTCATGAAAATTCTATCACTATACTTAATGGGTACATACAGAATGATAAAATAAATCAACAACCATTACAATTAATTATAGAAACACCCAATTACAAGCTTGAACTTAATGATACATAATATGTTCAGTGTAACATCGCTATAAATTGTCATGCCCCCTTGAGAAATCAATGTTAAATCCCTCCTCTCCCGAATAACACTCCCAGACTTACTCTTTTTTAATAACGACAAATCGTACTTATTAAAAATAAATAGATGCAACGATGCCTGCACTCCAGGCTAACGTGTACTCATCATATCTAAAATATAAATAATCCTACGTTTTAATAATAACAATACAAAGCGGTATTAGTTCTACTAATAGTCGATATTCGAATTCGTAAATTCCAAAGTTTATTTATTCTACCTACAATTAGACCTCTTTAAATCAATTCACAATATAATGAGAAATCCATGAACAGTTTACAAAAGTTCTTATTACTTAGCTTAACCTTAGCAGGTTCGACTTCAGTACTCGCTGCGGAAAAAATAGATGCTAAAGCCGAGACGACAACTGAAGTCGCGGCAAAATCTACTGAGAACACTGATGCACCAGATCCAGCCGATATTACACGCGTAGTCACGTCACTCAAGGTATCAGCCGGAACGAACAGTAATAATAATGATCTCGCCATTGAGACAGAGCTTAAAATTGGTGGTTCTTTTAATCCAGATAATAATTTCTTAACCATGATTTCAACGACAGTCGCAGAAAAAGACGGTGCAGAAAACAGTGGTGGCGATGAAGACAACATGGATCTCCGTGAATTGCGTGCTCGTTGGTTCCAAGTATTTGCGACTGGCGCAGATTGGTTACCCAAAGCAGGTTATTCCCTCGATTACATCGATCAGTCCAACGATGACTCAACGGCCGTTGACAGTATTATCGCCGCTGGTGTGATTGTGAAAATACCGGTTATGAGCAACTGGGTTATGTACCCTAACCTTGCAGCCGTTACCGCAAACGTAAATGATGCGGCCAAATCTTCAGGTATGGATGATGGTGTGGGTATGCAATTAAATGTATTCAACGCCATTTACCTAAATAAAAAAGGCTCATACATGATGATCAACCCTCAATACTCTTATATCGATTTTGATAATGTCGTAACACAAGATTTACTCGTTGAAACAACCCTCGGAACTCCAATTTCAGACAACAAACGTTGGTGGCTCAGCGCGACTTATAAAGAAACCTTCAGTGACGTAAATCCAGAAAATGCGCCCTCAAAAAATTCATTCCGAGCAAATGATGATAAACGCCAATTCCGCGTAGGTGTGACTTATTACTTCTAATCTTTTACAACGACTTAAATAGCAAATTAATTTATATGATAAACACTGTAAAAATTAATCCACAGTGTTTTCTTTACTGGAGTTAATATGAAAATTTATACGGCAAAAAAAATCTATACTGTAGATAATAATTTCACTTCAGCACAAGCCATGGCCATTAATAATGGTCAAATTATTGAATTAAGTAATCTTACTGAATTGTCAGCGAAATACCCTGAAGCAGAGATCGTTTCAGATTATGAAAATGATTATTTATACCCAGGTTTTATTGAACCACATTTACACATAGTCGCTACAGGTTCCATGTTTGCCACATTAATTCCTGTCAGTTTTACTGATTGGACTATTGGCTCGAGAACTTATCATGCAGTTCGAACACCTGAAACATTTAAAGAAACCATGATAGAAAGAGTCGCTGAATTTAAAGATCGTGACGTGCTTGTTCTTTGGGGACATTATGAACCGCTGCATGGTCCTCTTACTACAGCCATGCTTGATGAAATTGATAGTTCCCGTCCATTTGCAATGTGGGGCGCATCTATTCATAAATTAATTCTCAATACAAAAGCGATTGAAGCATTTAAAATTAATGAATTACCTGAAAACATTTTTGGTTTCCTTAAAGATGAACACGGTAAATCAACCGGTATACTTACCGAACAAGCCATGTTTAAGGTTGCGGCCGAACACATTTTAGCAGGCATATCTCCTGAAGAGATCTTTAGCGGTCTATACAGCGTCATGAATCAAGGACGTAAAAAAGGCGTAACTACCTGTGTCGATATGGGCGTAGGCATCAGCATGCCTTTACAAACTGAACTTGGCCTCCTTAATGCCATGGATTCGATACCGAATATGCCGAAATGCCGCAAAGGTTACATGTTTGGCTGGCAAAAAGTGTATGAGAAACAAGATTTAAATGCACAAAAAACATTTGATTTTGTCAATACTCACTATTTAGAAAATAAAGATAATGAAGTCGTTTTCCCCGTTAAATCGATTAAATTCTTTGCCGATGGTGCCGTATCGGATTATGAAATTATCACCAAAGACGCTTTCCAAGACAACCGTAAAACGGGTTGGTTACATCGCTTTGCAGATCGCACTGAAGACACTATTTCAGAAGACATGAAACTATTCTGGGATAACGATTACAATATCGCGATTCACACTCAAGGTGACTTGGCTCATTCAAAAGTATTAGATTCCTTAGATTATTTATCTCAAGATGGTAACGGTCGTAATAGCCAAATGTTTATCCAACACATGGGCTTTACCGATAATAATTTCTTTGAGCGTGTTCGTACAATGGATATTAAACCGAGCGCAAGTATTACGCCATATTACAGCTACCATTTCTATTCATCTTGGCAGCGCGATCAAATCCTACCAAAGTCATGCTTTACTCAACTTCAACGCGCTCAATCAGCGTTGGACGCGGGTATGTTAATCAGTGTTAATGCAGATATTCCTCTAATGCCAACAAACCCGATGATGGGGGCATATATCGTGATGAGCCGTTTGGATATTCATGATACGACTGTGATGCCAGAAGAAGCAATTTCTCGTCAGAATGCATTAAAAGCGATTACCAGTGCCCCTGCAAAACAGCATTTACTCGACAATATAGGCAGCCTTGAAGCGGGTAAATTTGCTGATTTTACCGTGTTAGATTTTGATTGGATGGAAGATGACATCGAAAGATTAAAAACATTAGATGCGAAAGCATGTTTTGTTGGCGGTGAAAAATCTTAATCAGTACTACTTAAATTTATTTAACAACTCGGCTGGCAATGATGCCAGCCATAATGGATTAATATCATTATGGTCGAACATAAAAAATCATCAAATAAATGGTTAACATTACTCATTCTTTGTGCGGCTCAAGTCGCCGTTAGTGGCGATAACTCAACAGTCGCGGTTTCTACCGCAACATTAACAAAAATATTTGGTGCTTCTATGGATCAAATACAAATGGCTAATGCAACTTACTCACTGATTGCTGGTGCGTTAATGATTGCCGGTGGTTTAATGGGATTAATTTTGGGATGGCGACGATCATTCCGTATTGGCCTTGTTTTACTGTTCTGCAGTGAAATTGTTGCCGCATTTTCTCCTAACATTGATACATTTATTTACGGCGCTAGAGTATTAACCGGGGCCGGGGCTAGTTTAACCATTCCTGCTGTTCTGGGATTAGTTGCGGGTAACTATCAAGGTAAAGATCAGGCCATCGCATTTAGTGCGCTTGCTGCCTCATCGGGTATAGCTGCAGCAACCATGCCCGTTGTGTTTGGTTTTATGCTTGATAATATAGGCTTTAAAGTCACTTATTTAAGTCTTTCTGCAATTTTTGTACTTGTGTTGATTGCTTCAACGAAAGTAAAAGATATCGCCGTATCGTCAAATAAGCCAAAATTAGACTTCTTTGGTATTATTTTAGCCGCTATTGGCCTACTCCTCGTTATTGTTGGCACGTTAAAAATGCCAGTATGGGGGATCTTCTCACCAATTACATCTTTATCAATTTTAGGTATTTCGCCATCTGTATTTATGATTATCGCGGGTATTCTTGTACTAATAGCGCTTTTAGCTTGGGAAAAACGCTACGAGGAAAAAGGTGGTTTAGCATTAATGCCTGCAAAAATCATTTATAACAAACAAGTTCAAACAGGTCTTTGTATCGGTGGTCTTTTCTGGGTAGGTTCTGCTGCACCAGTCAGTATTACGGTTCCATATATACAACTTGTTGGTGGTTTATCTGCCGCTCAAGCGGGTATGACATTAATTGGTATGAGCATAGGTACTATTGCTACGGCGATGCTTCTTCCGGCCAAAATGAGCTCAGTTAAAGTTCGCACAGTAGTGGCGATAAGCCTAGTGGGAGCGGCGGTGTCTGCTGTTATCATGGCGCAAGGCCTAACACTCGAAGGCTCTAATGCCCTACTTATCATTGGCCAAACATTAATGGGTTGCTCTGTCGGTGCAATGGCGTCACAATGTTCAATCATTGTTACTGATGCGCTAGACCCTCGAGAAGCTCAACAATCCGGCGGTATCCAAGCAACCTTCCGTAATATCGGTTACGCTGTCGGTATCGCTATTATGGGCGTAACCATGTTAACAGTGATTACTGCAGGATTTAAAGATCAAGTCGTTAACAATGATGCATTCTCTGCTCAGACTAAAGCGATTGTTGCAGAAATGTCTTCAGTACCTTTTGTTAGTGATAGTGAGTTCTCATCATTAATGAGTGAGAAATTAAATAATAGTGAGGAAATTAGCTCGTTAGTCGAGATTAATAAAACAGCCCGCCTTACTTCTGCTCGATCAGGTTTATATGCTGTAGCTATATTTATGCTTTTATTCTTAGCTCAATTACGTTACTTACCTAAACGTAGTTTAATGATGAAACAAGAAGATCTTCCAGCAGGTAGCTTAAAAGAAGCTTAGCCTACCTATTATAATATGTATTTTTTAAACATAATTAAGCCCCTCTCGTTAGGGGCTTCTTCATGTTGAGTTTACTGAGATCATAATGGATATAAATAAAATAAAATTTACCCGGTATGAAGTGAACATTTTACTTTTTGTCTGTCTAGCCCAATTTATTACAAGTGCTGATAATGTTGCTACGGTATTATTAATTAAAGACATTATGTTTTTTTTCAAGGTAGACATCACGTTAGGACAGGTTATCACTTCGTCTTATGCAATATCATCAGCATCACTCATGTTAGTAAGCGGCCTGTTAGGTTATTTTTTTAGTTGGAAACGCATTTTTCAAGTGGGATTACTGTTTTGTATTGTGGGTGAATTCTTTGCTCTTATTTTGACTGATTTCTCATTATTTTTAATGCTTTCTCGTGTTATTTTTGGCATCGGCGGCGCCCTTATCTTACCCTCATGTTTAGCCTTATTATCTACCCAGATTCAACCTAAAAATAGAACCATGGCGTTCAGTATCTGGGGGACATCTATTGCTTTAGTCGTGGCTATTTTCCCTATATTTTTAACGCTCCTAAATACAATTTTAGGCTGGCGAACAGGGTTTGGATTTTTAGGCTGTCTGGCTTTCTTAGTCCTCTGTCTTTCTTCCGCTATAACTCAAAGTAAACCAGCAAAGTGCATTAAACAATTCGATGTTATTGGAACATTAATCATTGTATCGATTATTGCCTTTTTATTGATTGCGGTGTCTTTTACCCCCTATCTCGGCTTTCTTACTCCGAAACGCGCGATTAATTTTTTAGGGTTTAATTCCACATCTTTGGGTATGTCAGTGCCCATGTTACTGATAGTCACGTCTCTATTGCTTGCTATATTTTATCGCTTTTGGTTTCAACATACTGAAAAAGAAAATAAATACTACTCTATCCTGCCTAAAATTTTTCTTAATAAGGAAGCCTTAGCAGGATTATATATTCTTTTATTCTTATATATTATTTATGGAGGGGTACTATTTATTATTGTGAGTTACATTTCATTAAGCCATTATTCCACCATGCAACTTAGTATTGTGATTGCAACTTTTGCTTGTGCTATGTTTATAAGCTCAGTCATGGTTGCGAGTAAAGCCAGACACGCTTCAATAAAAAATCTGAATACCTTCGCGTTACTACTTTTAAGTGTAAGTACCTTTTATTTAGCTTATTCAATTGGAAGCAGTCACGCTATTATGACCATGCTGATAATTAACACTTCAATTATTGGCGCTGCTTGCGGTATTCTCTCATCAAAATCTAACATTGCAGTCAATATTGCTGTCGGGCCTAAATATATTGAGCAATCTTCAGGCGCGCAGGTTTGTGCGAAGAATATTGGGTATGTCTTTGGTGTTGCGATTCTAGGCGGCCTTCTATCACATATTGCAAATACTCAATTAACATCATTGTTATTACAATCCAATTCATTTGCAATAATCGATGATTTATCTGGAAAGCTAAATTTCATATCCAATTCACAATTATCAACGCTAATATCTCAATTTAAATTATCTGTTCCTAATAATATACTCGTATTAAATGATGCAATTAGGATTAAAACCTTACAAGAAACACTTTATGTTGCTAGCTTTTTGAGCCTCCTTAGCATTGCCATTGGCCGCTCGGTAAAAAATGAAGAATGTCATGCTAAAACTTAGAGCCCTGTGATGGCGTGATGCAGTAAGTCCAACCTGAAAAAGTGCCATCACAGACACTTTTTCAGTGATTACAAGTTTGATATTGCAGTAACCATGATGTTCGTTACCGTTAGGAATAATGATTAACTATCAAACAACCCTGTCACTTTACGTAATGGTTTTAGCTCCGGTTTTACACGCTGTTTTTTGGCTTGTAAAATCGTCATGGTTTCTTCTAAACACAGCATACCCGCTTGCCAAGTCGCCATGTACTTTAAGCTATCGTCAACACCGTGATCACGGCTGTAATTAAGCATCTCTTTACTGCCTGTCACCGCCAATGGTGAATATGCTGCAATTTGGCTGGCGATCTGTAACACCCCATCAATCATCGCTTCTTGCGTTTCAAATACCTGATTAACCAAACCAAATTTATCCGCTTCTGCGGCACTGAAATTACGCCCTGTGTACGCGAGTTCACGCACAATACCTTGCGGTAAAATACTCGGTAAACGCTGTAATGTACCCAGGTCAGCAGTAATGCCTAACTCCACTTCTTTAATCGTAAAGAATGCATCTTGTGTGCAATAACGCATATCTGATGCCGCGATCAGATCTAATGCACCACCAATACAACCACCTTGAATGGCCGTTAATACAGGTATACGCAACTGTTCAAGATCAGTAAAGACTTGCTGCAGCTGCATGATGAAACGACGCATCGCTTCACTAACTCTGGCTTTCTCTTTACCCATTGGGAAATTATCAGGGCTTTGGAATACTTCTAAATCCATACCGGCACAAAAATGTGGGCCTTGCGCCGAAATCACCAACACACGTAAATCATCAGTCATCGAAAGTGCCGCGATCACCGCAGGGAATTCACGCCAAAAATCCAAATTCATTGAATTCAATTTATCAGGTCGACTAAATTGTAAATGCGCAACGCTGTTTTCGACAGTTAACGTGAAGGTGTTGTAATTCGATTCTATGTCCATTTTCATCAGTTCCTTGATAACGATAAGGTTATGCTAGCAAAATGCATCGCTGTCAGCATTATCTTTACATAACATATTATTATCTGTATCTCACACTCCCTCATTTCACCAATGGTTTACCTGCATAAAAAAGATAATCTGCGCCCTGTCGCAAAAAAAAATCATAAATTTGATGTCAACCACAGAGCCATTAAACATATCTATTTAGGGTTATCTAAATCGTAGTTCGTGATCGAAATCGCGCTATCCCGGCCGCTAAATTACTATAATAAAACCAAGTTAGAGCTATTACTCTACACCCTAATTATTAAGTGATAAAACTGATTGGAGGTAATATGAATATTCCTGCTTGGCAATATATTGTATCCATGGGTGGCTACATATTATTCCTACTGTTGATGGTAGAAGGCATGCGCCGGACCCCGAGACTCACCGCTGCATTTTGGTTACTCTCATTATTAACCGCGCCTTTATGGGCTGACAACTTAGACGGCTGGTTCCGCTGGGCTAAAACCGTCAGTGTACTCATTCCGACCGCAATTGTGGTAGGTGGTGCGCGTATCGCTTGGTTATATCATGATAATCCAAATAAGTTCTTATCATTCTTCCGTGGTGATTGGGTATTAAAAGTGCTCTATGCGGTACTCTTCCTTAACATCGCTGAAGCCACCGTTAAAGACTTTGCAACCGCCAATTATTTTAACGCCATCTGCGGTGTAATCTTGTGTATCACCATTCCATTCCCACGCTACAAAAACGGTCAGCGTATGTATTGGGTGATCGGTCGTAATAAACCCAATGATTTATTGTTCTACTCTACCGCGGCTTGGAACTTCCTTTACACCACTTGGAATCTGGCATTCGTATTTGGTGAAAACCCTGGGTTCTTTGCAAGTTCATTCTGTATCTTAATGGCAGCAGAACTCTACCCGATCATCAAAGGTCGCCCAGAGCTATACATGACTGCACGTGTATATACGCTAGCGTTCCATATCCTAGTGCGTGCAAACGCCGATATCTTCACTCCTGTGATGGATTCTTCAAGCTGGGCCAATGAACAAGTGCTCTGGTTCTGGGGGGCAATCAACCTTGTATTACACGTGCCATTTGCAATTTGGTACTTCAATAAAAAACGCAGCAACCCAACGGGTGAACCGCCTTGTGGTAACAACCAGCCATTGATGAGTGAATACGCAGGGACGGAGTTGGATCCTGCGATGAAAGGAAAACAAATAAGGGTTTGATCGTATCAATGTGAATACTCAACAAATTGCGTCCATGGGATGGACGCGCCCCCTGAATCCAAATTATAGAGAGCACTATGATGAAAAACAGGATTAACACTATCTTTACGGCCATGTTGGCCTTGCTACTGATGGTCTGTACGAGTGGTATAAATACGGCCATAGCCAGCAATGATATGTCCTATGTCACCGATATTAACAATACAGTTTGGCAAGGTACGCGAGATGGACAACCAGGTGAAGGCAGTATGCTTTACCGCTTAGAATTTGAAGATAATAATCAAGTTCAAGTAATCAAACAATCGGGAGGCTTTAACCACAGCGAACTGCAGACTTGGCGACAACAAGATAACCGCATCATCATTAGCAGCTACGTTGACTCTAAAATTAAAGATTTTGACGGCGCAACGCTCACATTCTTCGCTGATGATCGCGTTAGCTTTAGTCTCGATAATGATTCATTCACGCTGCACAAATGGTATCAATTCCGTTCTTACGGGCACGTACTTTTAGTATTACTTGGTCTAATGCTACTGAATGAAATATGCCGCCGCGTAGTTTGGAGTAACTACTTACTATTTTTCATCTTACCTATTGTACTCATCCCTCTGTGGTCTAGCTATGATGTGACCTACTGGTTTAAATGGGTAAAACTTTATTCCGTCGTCGGAGCTGCCGCATTATTCACCCTGATCCGTTTTACCAAAATAGGCAACATGAAATGGGCTAAATTTGGTGCCGCCGCATTCCTCGCCATTAATATTTTAGAAGCGGTCATGCAAGACTTCAGTATGGGTAATACGGCGAATGTACTGAATGCCATTGGCGGTATCTTATCCATTATCACCTTAACCGGTTGGCTGAGTATTCAGGCAGACAAGAGCAAAGAGAAAGACATGATCTGGCCAGCAATGACCACCTTCTGGATCATTGCTTATGATGTATGGAATATTGTTTTTGTTTACTTAAATTTCCCAGGCTCAGCGACAGCACAATTGATGGTACTTATATCGGCAACCATTCCTGCATTATTCATTAAAAAAGGCACTTGGTTACAAGCCCGTGCATTTACCTTAGCGGGTTCATTTATGTATTACTTCAGCAACCCAGCCATGTTTGAAAGTAATGTTGTTGCCATGCCACGTAATGACGAGTTAATGCTTGCCGCGGGTGCCGCCAGTTTCATTATCAATAGTGTTTATGCTTACCTATTTTTCACTAAAAAATGGCAACAGCGTCAGCTTACAAAAGTCACAGCATGATCTCTGCCATTAACGCTACAGAACAAATATCGTTTTCAATCATATAAATATCTCATCTAATTAAAGACTGATGAACGGAGTCAATTATGAAAAAAACAATCATGACCCTTGCAGTATTCACCTTTATGTCTCCAGCAATGGCCACTGAAACAACAGCAGATATCGATATGTCAGACCCAACCGATGTGTATACAACATTAGGTTTATCTTACGGGAATGCCGGTTTAGACTTTAAAGGCATGTTGATGTTATCAAGCACCGAAACACAAAAAACAGGGGTGATCTTTGAAGCTAAAAACATGCTTAACGAGGACGCAGACGCCATTAATCCATTAACGGGTGACGAAGTGAGTGCCCGCTCTTACCGTCTGCGCTGGGGCACAATTAACACCCAAAATGGTTTAGGTTGGTCAATTGATGCGGTGAATGCTGAACACCCGTTCTTTGGTAATATGACGGTTGTACAAACAGGCCCAAACATGACAATTCCTGTGAGTGACAGCTTCTACATTTGGCCTATCGTCTATGTTGGTGGTGTACTTGTTGAAAACAACAGTGAACAGTTCCCCATGGACAATCCAATGTCAAGTGAAGGACTTGATATAGCCTCTGCGGTGATCACAGGTATGGTGTATGCGCGTTACGCTATCACCGACCAACTGTGGGCACTGGGTAGTTACTCTTACACCACGGATATTCAGGGTAAATCTTGGTCTGATAATATCGCGGATGGGGGCCTACAAATGGCTAGTGCTAAATACGACCTCACCCTTGGTTATCAATTTACTGAACGTCAAAATATAACGCTGATTTATCGCGGAGACGACAGTGATTCAAGTGATGACAGCGTCGGTGCTGGTTATAACTACGCGTTTTAATTTATTTTAATAATCGATTACATTGCGATTCAAACATGCCCCTTGTTCTACCCTTTAAGTGTTAAATGCTTTAAAAAAGATATACTATTGATCTAAAATGGATTTAAAGGGGCTATTATGAAAAAAATCACCATTATTGGAGCTGGGCAGTCTGGTTTACAACTGGGATTGGGTTTATTACAAAAAGGCTATCACGTTACGTTAGTCACACAAAATAGCGCAGAACAAATCGCTAACGGTCCTGTATTGTCTACACAATGCATGTTCAACTCCGCCTTAGTTGCAGAGCGAAAGTTAAAAATAAATCTTTGGGAAAATGACACCCCACCAATTTCATCCATTAACTTATGCGTTACCCAACCCGAGGCTCCCGGTAATAAAGCCTTCGAGTGGAAAGGTGACCTCACTAATAATGCACAGTCAGTCGATCAGCGACTTAAAATATCACAATGGATGATGCTATTTGAACAGCAAGGTGGTGTCCTCGTCATTAAAGAAGCCAGTATTGATGATCTCGAATGCTATGCAGATGCATGTGACCTGCTAATTGTCGCGTCAGGTAAAGGGTCAATTACCCGCCTCTTTGAAAAAGATACTGCACGTTCATGTTTTGACAGTCCGCAACGCCATTTATCTTTACTCTATGTAACACCACCTGAAAATGGTACCAAGTTAGATAAAGTGAGTAACAATGTTATTCCTGGTGTTGGTGAGTTTTTTATCATGCCAGCATTAAGCCAATCAGGCCCTTGTGAGTGTATGTTATTTGAAGCTATTCCAAATGGTCCAATGGATTGCTTTGAGAATACAGACACACCAGAGCAACGCTTAGCGAAAGCAAAAACATTGTTAACGCAGTATTTACCTTGGGAAGCAGAGCGAATTGCTAAAAGTAAGCTAACCGATGACAATGCAACATTGCTTGGTGCAATCACCCCAGTGGTAAGAAAACCTATCGCCAAACTACCATCCGGTAATATTATTTTAGGACTAGCGGATGCCATATGTCTGAACGATCCAATCACAGGCCAAGGTTCGAATAATGCATCCAAAGCGGCTGATGTTTATTTAAATCAAATTATAGAACGTGGCGATAATACATTTGATGAAACCTGGATGTTAGCAACCTTCGAGCTATTTTGGTCGAATGCCAAATGGGCAACACAATGGACAAATACCATGCTCGCGCCACCCGAACATGTCATTAACTTGCTTGGGGCTGCAAGCCAATTCCCTGTACTAGCAGATAGAATAGTTAATGGCTTCGACAACCCATCTGATCTATACCCTTGGTTTGAAAATGAACACGCTGCCAATCAATACCTAGCAGAATTAGCAAAAAGCTGAGTTTGATAACAAGATCAGTGTCGATTTAAAGTAACAATTTCTAATTCAGTTATGCATCATAACAACGAGTACATTTTGTTTTTCATCAGTGTATTACTCTTCATTTTCTAATAAGAATACGAGGTAGGATAAAATGTTACTCGGTATATTTAAAAATATTTACACTTCAAAACTAAAGAATTCCATGCATAACTAGCTAGAAAGCGGTAAAATGGCGCTATGTGTAATTCATCGAAATAGGAAGGGTAAGCTGTAAATGCCACATAATGCATATGAATTAGCCATCAGAGGTTACGCACTCAAACTCATTTTAGGTCAGCTGTTGTTAGTATTATTTATTGTTTCAGCGACTTATCTTGGTACCGATCACAAGTCTACACGCTCTGCTGCGTTAGGTGGGATGATCTTCTTGCTGCCACAATATATTTTTACTCGATTGTCATTTTTGTATACCGGCTCAGCCAATATAATGCGTGCCAATACCTTTATGATCATCGGTCATGCTTGTAAGTTCGCGCTCATTTTCATTTTATTTAGTGTGATATTACCGTTACCCGGCATTCAACATTTCAATCTATTTATTACGTTTGTGATTGTTATGTTTTCGCAAATTTTTAGCTTGTTAAAACCACTGCCTGAACAATTTACTAAAACGGTCACAACACCGGAAAATGCTAAAAGCATAAATAGCGAAAGTACGGGCATAGATGAACCGCAAGTAGCACCTATAACACAGGGATAATCAATCCAGATCATCCCTGCATATCATGCTAATTTAGTCTGCTAGTGTCGGTAAAATAGCTAACTTTTTAGCGTGATTAAACGGACGTAGGATATAACGATTATGGCGCTTCACAATCGAACGGTTCGTTGAACCAAATACCAAATAGCCGTGTGAGAACATTTTATCAATAAATGCTTGATCACCATGTCGAATAAAGACTGAAAGCGGACTTTCTAATACCCCATCCGTATCCGAGAAAGCACGATCATAAACTTCAGCACAAATAACCAGTGAATTTTCACCACTTGAGCTTAATTTAAACTTATCTGTCACATTAGTTTCAGTTTCAATCAACCAACCTTCATTATCTAACTCAGTTAAAATATCTTCTAAAATGAACTGCGTTAAGTTTTTATATTCCAGTTCACAAATCTGCGTATACACACGTTCTATTTTTTCAAAACGCTGCTTAAAATCAGCTTTAGGCCCTAATGTACGGCTTTCTTGCAACCAAATATTCAAATCACCCGCTAAGATAATATTAAAACGTTTTTCTTTTAACGCACTAATAATCCAGTTACCGAGAAAATGTGTCTCTGACACTGGGTTTTGTAAACTACGTTTTTGTACTTGCGCGTCAGAAAGTGCCGTTAAGCCTTCTCTCACAAGCTTCAACATATTAACGTTATATGATTTTTCTTGTTCAGACATGTGTGTTCCTCAGGCCATTAACCAGTAAATATTGTGCTCAAGGACACATTGTTGAAACCTGCGTATGTTATATATGCACCAAAACCAATTGGTAGGATGACATAAATAAGCGAATAGATGGTAAAACCAAATGGTCGACCTAATGCTTTGATCATAAAGTCTAAACGTGCTTTCTGATGTTTTGCTTTCGCGCGCGTTAATAAAATATAACTACCATGACACAGCATAAATAGACCTAAGGCCAACGTATAAAAATCCATAAAATTACCTTTGGTAAAAACTACAAACAATAAAAAGTGAATGCTAACAGAGCTAAAAATATCACAATGTTCTTTTTTGCTATTAAATTGTGATAACTTCGTGATAATTATAAATCTAATTACCGCTATAGTATATACAACACCTAGTACATAGCTTACTAGATCAATGTAACGCAGTAGGATAAATAGACATGAAATATATAATTAAATTGTTAGTTATCAGCAGCCTAATATTCTCGTTTAACAGTTTTGCTAAAGCGCCTATTTATACTGGTTATTTTAGCAGTGAAGCCGTAAGTGGCTACGACACTGTTGCTTATTTCACCCAATCAAAAGCAGTCAAAGGCTTAAAAAAATTCAGTTACGAATATAAAGGCGAAGATTGGTATTTTAGTAACAGCCAACATCTCGCATTATTCAAACAAGATCCAGCAAAATACGCACCACAATATGGCGGTTATTGTGCCTATGCAGTCGCGAAGAATGACACAGCCTCTTCGGATCCAACGCAATGGACAATTGAAGACGGTAAGCTGTATTTAAACTACGATGCTAATGTTAAGAAGCAATGGTTAGAAGACAAGCTAAACTTTATCCAGAAAGCAGACCAGAATTGGCCTAACGTATTAAACTAAATAGTAATAAATTGAGTGATAATACAAATATAATTAAAAGGACTCTTAATATGCCAACACAAAAACGCATTTACACTATCGCAAGCTGGATTATTGTACTATGGATAGCAAAGGTATTCCTCACCTCTATTCCGTACAAATTCTCTGGTCACCCAGATACAATGCATATTTTTTCTACGATTGGTTCGTGGATGGCAGCTACTTTATCTGTCGATTTAGGCGCTTTCTTTGCACAATATGGTGCTATTGTCGTTGGCAGTGCAGAGTTAGTAACAAGTCTACTATTACTCAGTCCTTTAGTTTTGTTGGCTAAAGATAAAATATCCGGCCAAAACAGCGCAACTTTACGTGCGAAAATACACGCCTTGGGTGGTTTAGCGTCTTCCGGAATTATGGCTGGTGCGGTTTTCTTTCACTTATTTACCCCACTTGGTATTGAAGTATTACATAATGGAAAAAGCGATGGTGGCTCATTATTTATGGCAGCCGTATCAATCTTAATCTTAGGCTTGGTATTATGCGCTATTAACTTAAAATTAATCAAAGCAGAGTAATCATATGATTATACGCGGCTTATTAATATTACATTATCTCGCATTTTGCTTTCGCTTTTTGACTATTCCATGGCGTTATTTTCAGCTTAATGCGCGATATTTTAATAATCAAAAAAAGATATTTTCCAAGCAAGATTTAGATGCTATTACCCCAGAGGAATGGCGTTTAAATCAGTATATTGATAGAACAGATCTACTCCCTACCCGTTATCCCGTCTTTGCAAAACCAGAATGGGGACAAAACTCAACGGGAGTCAGTTGTAT
>Ga0209395_1004143_pt1 | contig 17282 bp, 15 predicted proteins | sample GOMGulsemesocosm_3_FD_184635 | JGI IMG/M metagenome (GOLD analysis project Ga0209395, IMG submission 184635) | Methane-oxidizing microbial communities from mesocosms in the Gulf of Mexico - GOM9D Gulf of Mexico (SPAdes) (version 2) | ecosystem: Environmental > Aquatic > Marine > Cold seeps... | reverse complement strand
AACTTCACATAAAGTCTTTTCTAACATATCAATGGTTTCAAGTGTACCTTGCATAGCATCTGTCATATTGTTTGTAACCAAATGAGGATGTAAAGCAGTGAAGCCTTCTAAGGCAGCTACTCGCTCAGTAATCTTTGGGTTATATTTCATAGTACAAGAACCAAGAGGATAAAAGTTTTTATCAATTGACATGTTCTTGTTTGAAAGATTTGTATAGTGTCTGATTACATCAAATTCTGACATTTGTGGTAATTTTGCTTTTACATTTCTAACTAATGTTCTATCTAGTGTTACACTTGGAACATCCATAGGAGGTAGTGCTAAACCTGGTCTTCCTTCATGTGATTTATCAAATATAGTTTGAGTTACACTCATAATATTGCTCCTATTGCTGCAACTAATGCATCTAGTTCTTCTTTAGATCTTTTTTCAGTTACGGAAATCATTACTTTATTTTCATGATTTTCATATAAATTACTTAAGTTAATTCCTGCATAAAAACCAGCATCACTTAAATTAGATAATAAAACATCTGCACTTAAAGGTGTTTCAATTACAAACTCATTAAATGTAGCTGCTGTATTACAAATAGAAAGAGAAGGAATTTTTGCAAGTTCTGCTTTTAGGTATTCACTTTTTGAGAAACATAAATTACTCATTTGTGTAAAACCATCACGTCCTAATAAAGACATAAACATAGTAGCTCTTAATGCCAATAAGTTTTGGTTTGAACAAATATTTGATGTAGCTCTGTGTCTTCTAATATGTTGCTCTCTTGCTTGCATAGTTAATACAAACATTTCTTTTCCATCTTGATCTTTTGTTTTACCAATAATTCTTCCAGGAAGATTTCTGATATCTTCTTGTTTTGTTGCCATAAAACCAAAAGTAGGACCTCCAAAATTAATGTAGTTCCCTAAACACTGTCCATCACCACACACAATATCAACATCTAAGCTTCCTGGGTCTTTAATAGTACCAAGTGCTATTGGATATGCAGACATTACTGCTAAAGCTTTTGATTCATGTAGTTTTGCAACCAGTGAAGTAAAGTCTTGGATATTTCCAAAAAAGTTAGGATTTTGGAATAAATAAGCAGCAACCGTATTATCAATTTTTGCTTCAACAGCAGCAAAATCCGTTAAGTCTTTGTCCATTTGAATTACTTCAACGTCAATATCTCTAAATTTTAAATAGGTTTGAACTACTTTAATATACGTCTGATTTACTCCAGCATCAATTAAAATTTTATTTCTTCTTGTAAGTCGTACTGCCATTAATGCAGATTCAGCCAATGCAGTAGCTCCATCATACATAGAAGCATTTGCTACATCCATTCCTGTAAGTTCACAAATTAAACTTTGGAATTCATATAAACATTGTAATGTACCTTGAGAAGCTTCTGCTTGATAAGGTGTATATGCTGTATAAAATTCACTTCTTCCAGCAAGTGCATCTACTGCTGAAGGAACAATATGATCATAATATCCACCACCCATGAACATTATTTTATCAACATCATTCTTTTTAGAAATGTTTTTAAATTTACTATATGTTGAGAATTCATCTAAACCATCTGCTAGGTGTAAATGATCAACTCTTAAATCACTTGGAACAGAAGAAAATAAATCTGTTTCTTTTTCTAATCCAATAACATCCAACATTTCTTTAATGTCAGATTTTGTATGAGGAGTATATGGCATTTATTTTCCTTATAAAGTATTGATGAATTTAGCGTATGAATCGCCATCCATTAAATTATCTAAATCACTTACATCTGATAATTTCATTTTAAAAATCCAAACATTCTCAGCTTCATCATTTAATACTTCAGGAGTATCTAATAAATCTTCATTGATTTCAGTTACAGTCCCAGATGCTGGTGCATAAATATCAGATGCAGCTTTAACAGATTCAACAAAAGCAACAGATGCTCCTGATGTAATATCAGCATCTACTTCTGGTAATTCCAAAAATGTAATGTCACCTAATTGCTCAACCGCATACTTAGAAATTCCAACTTTTGCAATATCACCTTCTACTTCTAACCACTCGTGTTCTTCATTAAATACTTTCATTTTATATCCCTTTAATTTTTTTATAGTTTATCTGTTTATTTATTTTTTTGTTATGAATGGAAGTGATGCAATATTTCCATCAATACTTCCTCTTGCGTCTTTTAATTGAAATGTACTTTCTTTATCAAAAACATCTAGATCAACCATAGCAAAACCAATACCTACGTTTAATGTAGGTGAATAAGCAGCAGATGTTACAAAACCAACCTTAACATCGTTTTGGTAAACCTCAAAATCTTTTCTAGCAGATCTTCTTGAAGTTGTTTTAAAAGGTAACAATAATCTACTTGTTCCTTCTTCTTTTTGTTTTTTAAGTGCATCTCGTCCAATGTAATCTCTTTTTACATTAATAAACATAGAAAGATTTGCTTCAATTGGAGAAATTTCTTCACTTAAATCATTTCCGTATAAAGAATAACCCATTTCAAGTCTAAGAGCATCTCTTGCACCAAGACCAGCAGGCTTAACACCATCAGCTATTAATGAATCCCATAATTTAACTGCAACGTCAGCAGATACATATAATTCAAAACCAAGTTCTCCTGTATATCCAGTACGAGATAATAAACAATATTCATCAAATACTTCTGTTTGAACAAAAGAAAAGAATTTTAAATCATCTAAATTAACATCAAAGTATTTTTCTAAAGCTTTTTTAGCATTTGGACCTTGAACATCTAATTTTGCAAATTCATTTGATCTGTCTTCAATTGTACCAACAGAGATTCTTGAAGCAAATGTTTTATAATCAATTGCAGATCGTGAAGCATTAACTACTATCATTAATTCATCCGCAGCTAATTTGTAAACAATTAAATCATCAATTACTCCACCATCCTCGTTAAGTAAAAAACCATATTTACATTTTCCAATGCTTAAAGCTTCAATATCAATAGTAACAGCAGAATTAATACCACTTTTAACAATGTCACCCTTGAAGAAAAACTCTCCCATATGTGAAGTATCAAAAATAGCTACATCATTTCTACAATATCCATGTTCAGCAATAATTCCCTCAAATTGTATTGGCATATCCCAACCACAAAAAGGTACATTTTTTGCTTTTAACGTTTTCTGTGTTTCATAAAGCGGTGTTCTTAAAAGTGCTTCCATATTCTGCCTTCAAAAAAAGATTTTTATATTCTTAAAGTATAAAGTAAAAAAGAGGAACAATAGTATCAAAAAAGGGGGAAAAGAGAAGTATTTATAAATTTATATTATTAATTAATAAAATCACCCTCTCTAGGTTTTGTGAACCTTAAGTTTATAACCTGCGGCATAAATATTTTGAATAGCGTTTTTTGGTATTTTTTTTCGTAAGCGTTTTATAATGTCTTTTAATTTATTAGTATTTATTTCACAATCATCAAAAGCATCCCACAAATGCGCTGTGATTTCATCAATTGTAAATACCCTGTCATTTTTGGAACTTAAAATATCAAATAATAAGATTTCATGTTTGGTAAGCTTTATTTCTTCATTTTTGCAATAAAGTTTATGCGACATTTTATCCCAAGAAAAATCATCTTCAAGATTTATAAGATTGCCTTTTCCACTTAACTCTTTGAACTGTCTTACTGCTTCATTAAGGGCTTCTTTTAATTCATTTCTAGAAATAGGCTTAGGCAAGTATTTAGTAAGATTAAGCTCAGCTGCAAAGAGTAACTTATCTTGTTCTAAGTGAGCGGTTAAAATTATGATACGTGTTGTTTTATCTTTTTGTCGTATTTTTTTTGCTAACTCTAGGCCGTTTAACTTGGGCATATTAATATCTAAAAGTAAAATATTGGGTTGATGTTCTTCATAAAGCTTAAAAGCCTCTGCCCCATTTGAGACAGAATAGACATCTTTAAAATAACGCTGTAAATAGTTCGTATAATTAAGTCTCGTTTGCTCTTCATCTTCTGCATATAAAATGCTTGCATTAATCATGCTTTACCTTTCTTTTAAAGAAATACAAAAACTTGCACCCTCTTTTTCATTTTGAACACTTAAAAAACCATGCATGGACTTTTCAATAATCATCTTAGCCATACATAAACCATGACCAGTTCCTTGAGAATGAGGTTTTGTTGTAAAATAGGCATCAAATATTTTATCAAAATACTTATCATTGATGCCCCCTGCATTGTCTGTTATTTTTAAAATTGCATTGTTATTTTCGGGATATATTTCTATTGATATTTTCTTGTTTTTAATATTTCTCTCTTCTAAAACATCTTTTGCATTGTTTAAAAGAACCAGCAAAGCTTGAACAAATTCTTTTTTTACGCCTTTAATTAAAGAGTCTTTTTCAATATGTAGTTTACATACTATTCGTTTGGATTCAAGTAGTTTATAGATTAATTCAAAAGCATCATCAAAAGCATCTTTCATAGAAAACACTTCTTTTTTATCACTGGGTTGAAGATAGTTGTTAAAGGATGTAATGGTATCAGACATATAAAAGGTTAATTTCTCAATCTCATTTAAGTGATCTTCTAATTTATTTTGTGTAAGTTTTTTTTCTTCAAAATCTGCTTCTATATTCAAAACTACAGAATTTATTTGAGAAAGAGGCTGTTTCCATTGATGTGCAATGTGTGCTAAGGTTTCACCCACTGCTGCCAATTTAGATTGTGCTATTAATAACTTGTCTTTTTCTCTTAATTCTAAGAGCTGTTTTTTTACTTCTTCTTCTAGGTTTTTATTATAATATTGTTGATTTTTTCTTTTATTAAAAATATAAAAAATTAAAAAACCAAGAAAAAATACAATTAATAACTCATTCATATAAAACCTCTTAAATAAAAAAATTATACATCAATAGGCTTAAATTATCTGCATGTGTAATTACATAAAATTTTCATTAACCATTAATTAACTTTATATGCCTATTATTCTACAATTCATAAAAGGAAAAATTACATGAAAAAATTACTATTATTATTAACATTAAGTATATTTGCAATAGCAAATCCAATGAAAGTAGGCGATACGTTAGCCAACATCACTTTACAAGATCAATTTGAAACAAAACAAACAGTAGCAAATGATACAAAAACTATCTTAGTTGCTTACGATAAAGATATTTCTTCTTTATTAAAAGAATTTTTATTAGCAAAAGAGGGAGATTTTTTAAGCGCTAATAATGCTGTTTATATTGGAGATATTAGAGGTATGCCTTCATTAATATCAAGATTCTTTGCTATTCCAAAAATGAAAAAATATCCATTTAAAATTTTATTTTTAGATGAAACTCATGAAAAACTTCTTGATAAAAAAGAAGAAATGATTACTGTTTACAAATTAATTGATGGTAAAATATCAAACGTTAGTTTTGTTAAAACTACAGAAGAATTAGAAAACTTATTTAACTAGTTTTACAAACGCTTCTACAATAGCAATAGTTTCAAGAGCTTTTACTCTTGACTCTATGCTATCTATACTTTCATTTTCATCTATGTTCAACTCTTTTTGAATCACAAAAGACCCATCATCATAGTTTTCATTTACATAATGTATTGTTGCTCCACTCTTTGTTGCACGTGATTTAAATACAGCTTCATGTACAAAACGTCCATACATTCCACGTCCACCAAAATTAGGCAATAAAGCAGGATGAGAATTAATTATTTTATTCGGAAAGGCTTTTAAAAGATTATCTTCGATTTTTTTCATAAATCCTGATAAAAAAACAAAATCGCAAGCATGCTTTTGTAAAAGTTCTGTGATTTTTTCATCAATATTTTCATTGGGATATTTTTTGCTGTTTACGACAAAATTAGGGATATTTCTAGCTTGTGCATTTTTAAGCACATTGGCATTCGTATTATTTGAAATCACGACAGCAATCTTGGCTTTTAATACTCCTGTTTGACTTGCTTCATATAAAGCATCAAAACCACTTCCATTGTAAGAAGATAATATACCTATTTTTGTCATTTTAAACCTTGTTTTATAATTCATTTATTTTGGATTATAGCTTTATACAAATTAAACATCCCTATTTTAAGTCTTTTTTAACAATTTTTTTTCTTATGTTATAATACGCATATTAAACAAGAAGGTTTTTGGAAAAAAATGGAAAATCAAGAAAGAAAAACACAAAAATTTATCGTAAAATTCTTCCCCGAAATTATGATCAAAGGCTCAAGTGCCAAAAGACAAATGGCAGGACAACTTTATAATAATATCTGCAAATTAACACAAAGAGTTTCTCCTGATATTAATGTAAAAAAATTCTCAGATAAACTGGAAGTGGTTTGCCCTATTGAAGTGGTAAATGAAACAAGAATGATATTATTAAATACTCCTGGAATTGAACAAATACTAGAAGCTTTGCAATTTGATAAAACAGGAACACTTGAATTAATCAAAGAAAAAGTAAATGAGCAAATGGCCCATGAGATTAAAAATAAATCTTTTGTAGTACGTGCTAAAAGAAGCGGTTCACATACCTTTAAATCTCCCCTTTTAGAACAAACTGTGGGGGGTTTTATGTTAAGCAGAAACCCAGGTTCAAAAGTTGATTTGCATAATCCTGAAGTAACTATTAGAATTGAACTAATCAATGAGCAATTAAATATCATTACTTTGAAACACAAGGGATTAGCTGGTTTTCCAATAGGAACACAAGGCTCTATCTTATCGTTAATGTCTGGGGGTTTTGATTCTACCGTGGCTTCATATTTAACTATGAAAAGAGGTTTAAAAACCCACTTTATTTTCTTTAATTTAGGTGGAATAGCTCATGAAATTGGTGTAAAACAAGTAGCATTTTATTTATGGAAAAAATTTGGTTCTTCTCATAGAGTTTCTTTTATTTCTGTCCCTTTTGATGATGTTTTAACTGAAATCTTTAAATCAACCAATCAGTCTTATATGGGTGTTACCTTAAAACGATTGATGTTAAAAGCCTCCGAACAAATTGCTGATAAAATGGAAATTGATGCACTTGTAACAGGAGAAAGTGTGGCGCAAGTTTCTTCTCAAACCTTAAGAAACCTTGCATTAATTGATCAAGCCTGTAATAAATTAATATTACGTCCTTTATCAACTATGAACAAACCAGAAATTATTGATATTGCCAATGATATTGGTACCAGACGATTTGCTGAGCAAATGCCAGAATATTGTGGTGTTATTTCAAAGAATCCTATTATTCATGGTTCTTATAAAAGAATGGCAGAAGAAGACAGAAAGTTTGATTATACTGTACTTGATAAAGCAGTTGAAGATGCAGCTACAATTTATGTAGATGAAATTGTTGATGATATTAAAAATATAGCCCAAGTTGAAGTAGTAAGTGATATTTCTAGTGGAAAATATGTAATCATTGATATTAGAGCAGAAGATGCTTGCATAAAAACATCTTGCGAAACTCTAAAAATTCCTTTTTATGATTTAAAAAACGAATTTAAAAAACTTCCAAAAAACAAAGAATATTTACTCTATTGTGAAAAAGGTATTATGAGCCAGTTACATGCCCAATACCTACAAGACGCACAAGATTACAAAAATATACGAGTGTATAGACCTAAAGAAGACTAACAAGAGGCATAGAAAGAGTCTAAACTCTTTCTATGCCTATTTATTATATACCTTTACAATTTGCATAATAAGTAACGGTTGCTGGCCAATCTGAAAACATTCCTTTTATTTTCACATCTTTGGCTAAGACATCTAAAACTTCATACATATCGCCATCGCTATTAATAAGATCTTTAGTACTTTGATAATACCATCCCCCACCATCTTTTAAAAAACCAGAACGTTCCAGTGTCCATGTAATAATATTCATATTATTTTTTTGTGCTTCTTTTGCATATAAAGAAGGAACAATATTTTTATCTATATCAAGCGTAATTAAAGCCCACATTGGAGGCGCTATATAATTAATACCTAAGTCCTTAAAATGTTTCATGTTTTCTATTTGTTTTTTTGCACCACCTTCCTCTTTATAAACAACATCATCTAAATAAACCGCTTGTTTTCCAAAGTTTGGCTCTTCTTTAATCCAATATTTTATGTCTTCAATATTAAAAGATTGTGCAAAAACATTAGAAGCTTTAACCTTAGTTTCTTTGTACTCATTAATCATTTGTTGTGCATAATCTTTTTGAGTATAGCCGTCATAGGGCATAGGAACAGAAGCTTTTTTTAATTCTGGTGTCATTTTGACACCCAGTTCTTTAAACAACACAATACTCTCTTTATGTGTCATTAAAGTACCTTCTTGCGTATATAAATCAGTTCTCCATGAAGCGGTTGCATTCACATATTCTTCTACACTTAAGGCATTTTTATCAAAAGCATCCATTTTCCCTTTTAAGGTTTTAAACTCTGCAAGCGTAATATCAGTGGTTTTACACAATGCATTGGCATCTTTTATACGTTTTCCTTCTTTATTAAAAATAGCTGGGCTAAAAGGAATAGAACATTTTTTTGCCAAGGGGCTTAATAAAATATTTGTAGTTGTATGCAAATCACTTTGAGAATGCCTACACACAAGCTGTTTATCTTTTGTAAAAGTAACATCACACTCTATAATTCCAGCTCCCATTTTAGAAGCTGCAAGATAGGATTCTTTTGTATGTTCGGGAAATTGCAAGGCTGCACCTCTGTGTCCAATAGAAAATTCAGATTTTTTTGGAATTACATTTTGGCAAGTCAATAATTCATCTTTTAGTTTACTGTCTTTCATCGTATTTACTAAATAAAAAGGTCTTACTCCCAATTGGACACTTTCAATTGCTAAAAGACTTGAAGGAAGAAAAAAACTTCCTATAAAAATAATAATGGCTGTTTTTGTAGTTTTAATCATAATATTCCCCTATTCTTTTAATGCATCAATAGCATATTTTGCTACATCAGTATGATGTAAAATTTGCCCAAAGGTTTTTTCTAAGTTCTTTATTCCTTTGCTATATACAAGAACTGGCGTAGCCGTGTGCGTTCCTGTTGACCAAGTAGTAAGTTGTTGTTGTGAAACTACTTTTGCTAGTATATTTCGTCGTGTTTCATTTTGATAAACAAAAAAACTATCATCTCCATACATTTTTGGAACAATTTTTGAACTTAAGTATTTGTGATTATTAATATAAACAGGATTAATTTGTTCACTTAATACTCTCTTTGCTTGAATTTCAGTAATGGGAAAATCAGTATTATTATTAACAATATTCATTAAGGATTTTGCATTTTGTTTATTTTTGTCTAATTTATCAAAGGCTTTAAAAATATTTTTGTAACTCATTTTTTGATTATATAATTTATCTAAAATATTGGTAGCTCCGAAATTAAAATTTCCTCTAAATTCCTTGTCTTTAAAAAGTGAATTAGGTAGTTTTTTACCTTTTGGAATATTTGAGCCTGCATAACTAAATCCAAATCCACCTGTTTCATGATCAGCTGTTACAATAATTAAGGTATCGTCTCTACCTTTTGCCCAATCAAGTACATAATTTATTGTTTCATTAATGCGTATCATTTCGTGCAACATTGAACCTGCATCATTATTATGTCCAGCCCAATCAATTTGTCCAGCTTCTATCATTAAAAAGAAACCTTTTTCATTTTTTGATAAAATTTTAAGTGCTTTTTTAGACATATCTTTTAAGCTAGGAATAGTAGAAAGTTTAGAATTTTTTATGTCAATTGCGTAAGGTAAACCAGAGTAAGAAAATAATCCTAACGCTTTATTATCATTTGGCATTTTATTAAGCTGAGAAGCATTAAAAGCTAAACTATAACCCTGCTCTTTAGCCTCGTTTAGTAAATTTCTGCTATCTTTACGTTTGGACTTAATTTTTACTGTATTTTCAGTCATTTTTCTTAATTCTTTATATATTAAAGAATCCTTCGTATTGGCTTCTTTTGGAATCCAATGTCTTAAACCTCCAGAAAACATTACATCTACATTGTTATGTAAAATATCAACTGCTATTTCATTTTCCAAACTTCTATGTGTTTGATGCGCTGCGAAAGAAGCAGGAGTTGCATGTGTAAGTCTGGTATCTGAAACTAAACCTGTAGCTTTACCCTGCTCTTTTGCGATTTCTAATATACTTTTGGCAACTCTTCCTTTATCATCTAAGCCAACCATTTCAGAGCCAGAAAGTTTTCCTGTCGCTAGTTGACTTGCTGATGCAGCAGAATCTGTAACTAAAACATTAGCTGCACTTGTCATAGATATACCTAAGGTTCCACCATTTTTTAAGATTCTATCAAAAGAAGTAATTCTACTTTGAATTATTGAATTTGGGGCTTGTTTAGCATAAGATAATAAAAGGCCCACTTGCTGTGGTCCCATTCCATCACCAATAATCATAATAACATTTTTTGCTTTTAAATTTGAAGCTACCATACTACTGGTTAATAGACCAAGTAGAGCTAAAACACATATTTTTTTCATACTATTTCCTTACAAAAAACCAATGAAATAACTAAATAAGAAGTATTTACATCAGAAAACATTGAAATTGTTTATATATATTTTAGAAACAATTTCTACAATAAACATAATAATAATATAACGTTATAACGTATGATATTATTACATAAACCATGCAGTTTTGTCAAGAATAATAATATACTAATTTATTAATACATTATTTTTGCTTTAATGCTAAAAACCAGACCTTGGAAAACTTAGTTATAGCCTCTTCCATTTCTTCTTCTTGTAAACCTCCAAAACCCATACGAATACCATCATAAGTTCCAATAGCTACATCATGTATAAAATAAATTTTAATATTTTCTTTTAAAGCTAAAGAATGCAAAAGATTAAAGTCCATTTCTTCTTTTGAATCAATTACTAAAGATAAACCAATTCCTTCACTTTTTATTATTACTGTGTCTTGTAGTTTTTTTAACAATAATTCTTTCATTAAATTATGTTTTCTTTTATTTGATGTTCGTACTTTTCTTTGATGTTTGTCCCAAAAACCTTCTTTCATAAATAAAGACAAGGTATTTTGAAGCATAAGAGAAACTCTTGCATGTTTGCTATCACTTAAGTTTGAATAAGCACTTAAAAGATGTTTTGGAAGTACCATATAAGAGATTCTAAGACTTGGGGCTAAGGACTTAGAAAAAGTACCTAAATAAACAACCGAATCACTTTCATCCAAACCTTGTAAAGAAGGAATGGGTCTGTTGTAATAAGAAAGTTCACTGTCATAATCATCTTCAATAATTAAAGCACTGTTCTTTTTTGCCCAAGCTAAGAGTAAAAGTCTGTTTTTAATAGGAATACTAACCCCTGTTGGAAACTGATGAGAAGGCGTTAAATAAAGTACCTTGCTTTTAGACTTCTCAAGATGTTCCAACATAATTCCATTTTGATTTATTGAAATTTCATCAATTAAATAACCTTGTTCACAAAAAATATCTTTTGCTAATTTGTAACCAGGAGATTCTATTGCTAAAGAAGTATGAGTATGTTTTAAAATTTTAGATAATAAAAGCATAGAATCATCAAAACCGTGACATATAATTACTTGTGAAGCATCACATTTCACTTCCCTTGATCTTATTAGGTATTTTGTTATTTCGTTCCTTAAAGCATGTTCACCTTGTGCTTGTGAATTATCACAATAATCTAAATCGTCATCCAAACTTTTGTTACTTAGGCGCTTCCAAATTTTAAGGGGAAAAGAATTTTTTTCTTGCCTTGCAGGATAAAAATCATAATCGTAGTTCTGTTTTTTAGTTTTTATATCATTCATTTCATTAAAACAAGAAGAATCAATATCTTTATAATTATTCTCAATAACAAAATAAGAAGATCTGTTTTTGCTATCAATATAACCTTCAATCACTAATTGAGAATAAGCATTCGAAACGGTCGTTTTGCTAAGGTTATAAATATTGCACATTTTTCTTATAGAAAAAAGTTTATCCCCTATTTTATAAGAACTTGTAATGTCTTTTTTAATTGCTTGATACAATTGAATGTGTAAGGGTGTTTTATTATTAGAATCTAATACATACATAATCTGTCCTTATAGTTTTTATATATTTTGTATCTTTTAACCTAGTCAGTTTTTTGTTATATTATCACAATTAAAACAAAAGGACAAGCATGAAAAAAGCATTTACTATTGAAAACAAACAAATCGTAAACACTCTTATAAGTGATAACGAGTATGGAACATTGGCACTTTGTGTCAATAATAAACCTTATAGCGTACCTATTAATTATGTAGAATATAAAGGTGAAATATATTTTCATGGAGCAAAAAAAGGAAAAAAGATAGAAATGATTAAAGAAAATGCATTTGCTTCTTTTTCAATGGTTGAAGCTTATTCTTTATTGCCTTCTTATTTCTCAACTGAAGATGGAAAAGCAAGTCCCGCAACACACCTATATAAGTCTGTAATAATAGATGGAGAAATTGAGTTTGTGGAAGATTTTGATGAAAAAGTAAGAGGGTTTACCGCTTTAATGCAAAAATATCAAAAAGAAGGACAATATCTTCCCTTAAGTGATGAAATACATAAAAAAATAATTAAAGCCACTGCTATGTATAAACTAGTACCTACTGAAACATCTGCTAAAATTAAATTTGGACAAAACTATAATAAAAAAAGATACACAAGAGTAGTAGAACATTTAGAAAAAAGAGGAACAAAAAAAGATTTAGAAACCTTAGAATTGATGAAGATGTATCATGAAGAGAAGTAGAAGTTTAAATTTATCATAAAAATAAGATGAATTTTAATCATCTTATTCTTTGAGAATGTGTTATTGCAATCGCAATTGCATCCGTAATGTCCAAAGGTTTTATCTCTTTTTTAATACCCAAAAGCCTTTTTATCATAAAAGAAACCTGTTCTTTTGTAGCTTTTCCATTTCCTGTAACTGCTTTTTTAACTTGTAAAGGCGTATATTCAGCAAAATTTCCAAATTCTTGTAATACTTTTAATGAGATAGCACCTCTAAATTGCGCCAATTTTATGACTGTTTTTGGATTAAATGCATAAAACATATCTTCTATTGAAACTTCATCAATTTTGTGTTTAGAAAAAATCAGCTCCAAACCTTCAACCATTTCTAAAATTTGCTCTTGCAAAACTCTGGATTTCATTTTAATTAATCCTGCTTCTATTAGTTTAATACTACTGCCATTTTTAGCAACAATTGCGTATCCGCAATTAATAGTTCCTGGATCTATTCCCAATATATTCACGTCTTAACCCTTTTTATTCACATTATTCACATAACAGTAATGAGAACTATTCACATCTTGTTTGCCTATATAGCGTCTATTATACATAAATATTCACTTAATTATTGACTTATTCACAAGTTATTAACGTATTATTCACGTCGTGAATAAGTTTTTATATAAAATTAGATATAATATTTGACATCTAAACAAAGAGTTAATAACTAATGACAAATAAAGATATTTTAACAATTTTAAAAGAAGAAAATTCTTCTATTGACTATGATAGATACCTAAAACAGTTAATATATAAAAAAACGTCTTCTGATGAAAAAGTAGCAATTTTTGAAGTGCCCAATAAATTCATTGCAATGTATATTAAAAGTAAATATACAAGCGTTATTCAAAACTGCTTTGAAAAAATGGAAAACTACACACCCGCAATCGAAATAAAAATAGCAGGTGAGAGAAAAACAAAAAAAGCAATATTATCTCAAAATGAAAAAGAAAAAACTACTGAAAGTACTATTCTAAATCCATCTTATACCTTTGATTCTTTTATCGTAGGATCATCCAATCAAATGGCATATAATGCTTCTTTAGCAGTTTCAAAAAAACCTGGAATTCAGTACAATCCTTTATTTATATATGGTGGAACAGGTTTAGGAAAAACGCATTTACTTCAAAGTATTGGCAATTCAGCAATTGAAGAAGGAAAAACAATTATTTATGTAACTATCGAGCAGTTCATGAATGATTTTACTTTCTCAATTAAAAATAAAAATATGGATCATTTTAGAGCAAAGTACAGAAATTGCGATGTTTTACTTATTGATGATATACAATTTTTATCTGGTAAAGAACAAACGCAAGAAGAATTTTTTCACACCTTTAATGAATTACACAATGCAAAAAACCAAATAATTATGACCTCAGATAGACTACCTTCACAAATTGCAGGTTTAGTTGATAGATTAAAATCTCGTTTTGAGTGGGGATTAACGGCAGATATTCAAATTCCTGGTTTAGAGACAAAAATTGCAATTATTGAAAAAAAGTCTGAGCTAAATGGAATTGAATTAACAAAAGATATTGTAAATTATATTGCAACCAATTTGGATTCATCTATTCGAGAAATTGAAGGGGTGCTTATTCGTATTAATGCTTCAGCATCGCTGTTAAATCAAGAAATAAATCTTGAAATGGTACAAGCATTATTAAAAGACACTATTAAAGAAACAAAAGAAAATATTAAATTGCCTGACATTATTAATGTAGTAGCAAGTGAACTTAATATTAAACCAAGTGACATTAAATCTAAAAAAAGAACAGCAACCGTAGCAAATGCAAGACGAGTAGTAATTTATTTAGCAAGAGAACTTACTCATAACTCTATGCCAGACATTGCAAAGTTTTTAGGAATGAAAGATCACTCTTCAATTTCTCATAATATTAAAAAAGCAAATGAGTTAATAGAAAAAGATCAAAATTTTAAATTAATTATTCAAAATTTAAGAAATAAAATCATAAATAAGGAGTGGTAAAAAAATAGTAGGATAAAAGTTAATTGCTTTTGTGTGAAAAGATGTGAATATAATCTCAAAGTTAATAACAGGCTTTCATTACGTTAAGCTCAATGATAGAGCAATATTTTCATCTTTTCACATGTACTACTACTACCACTACTTAAAATATATAATAAGGGAGTAAAAATGAGATTCATAATTACTAAATCTATATTCGAAAATATCATTTCGTCTATGCAACCATTTTTAGAAAAAAAAGATGCAAGTTCTATTACATCACATATTTATCTAGAAACAATAAATGCAAAACTAATAATCAAAGCTACAGATTATGAAGTAGGTTTAACATCTTTAGTAACAGATATACGAGAGATAACAGATGGTAAAGCTACTGTAAATGGTAATAATTTATTAGGTATAATTAAAAGATTAAGAGATGAAGATATCGTTTTAGATACTGATTCAAATAATAATCTAATTATTAAACAAAATAAGTCTACTTTTAAGTTACCAATGTATGATGCAAATGAATACCCATCATTTCCTACAAATGATAATTTAAAGAAATTAGATATATCAACTATTAATTTAATTAATTCTATTAGAAAAATTACTCCTGCTATTGATAATAACAATCCTAAGTTTGAATTAAATGGATCTCTAATTGATATTAAAAATTCTATTATAAATTTTGTAGCTACAGATACAAGACGACTTGCAATATCTCATTTACAAAATATAAGCAATGATGAAACTCAAATAATTATCCCTAAAAAAGCAATTATAGAAATTCAAAAACTATTTTTAGATGAAGCAAATATTTTATATGATGATACAAATATAATAATTTCAAATGAAAGAATAACTTTTTTCTCTAAATTAATTAATGGTAAGTTCCCAGATTATGAAAGAATTATTCCAAAAAATTTAAAACATACTTTATCAATTCCAAAAGCTATGTTAGTAGATTCTATTAAATTAGTAACTTCTTTATTCTCAAATATTAAAATTACTTTTACACCAACATCTATTTTATTTGAATCCTTAGATGAAGACAGTGAAGCAAAAACACAAGTAGATATAAATTTAAATATTGATGATGAATTTTATTTAGCAGTTAATGCTAAATATTTATTAGATTTTTTAAGTATGAGTAACAATGAAAATATTAAAGTTGGATTCAATGAATCTAATTTACCCTTTTATCTAGAAGATGAAAAATTTTATACAATTGTAATGCCAATTGTATTAGAAAAATAAGGAAACCAAATGAGCGAACAAGAATACGGCGCAAGTAATATTAAAGTCCTAAAAGGACTAGAAGCTGTTAGAAAAAGACCTGGTATGTATATTGGTGATACCAATATCAATGGTCTTCATCATTTAGTTTATGAAGTAGTAGATAACTCAATTGATGAAGCAATGGCTGGATATTGTAAAAATATTAAAGTTACAATGACTAAAGATCATTACGTTAGAGTTGAAGATGATGGGCGTGGAATTCCAACTGCAATGCATCCAACTGAAAAAATATCTGCAGCAACTGTAGTTTTAACTGTATTACATGCAGGTGGAAAATTTGATAAAGATACGTATAAAGTATCTGGTGGATTACATGGTGTTGGTGTATCTGTTGTAAATGCTTTATCAAAAGATTTAAAAATGACTATTCACAGAGAAGGTCAGATTTTTTATCAAGAATTTTCTTGTGGAATTCCAAAAAGTCCTTTAGAAGTTATTGGAGAGAGCCCAAGAAAAACGGGAACTACTATTGAATTTTTAGCAGATGATAGTATTTTTGAAGTAAATTCATATAATTTTGAAACATTGGCTAAACGATTCAGAGAAGTTGCCTATTTAAATTCATTTATTACTATTACTTTGGTTAATGAAATTACAAATACTAAAGAAGTTTATCATTTTGAAGGTGGAATCAAACAATTTGTTGAAGATATAAATAAAGATACTGCAATTTGTGATTCTATGGCATTTAATGCGAGAGTTGATGATGTTGAAGTTGATATTGCTTTATTATATAATACGACCTATACTGAAAAAACTATTTCGTTTGTAAATAATATTAGAACCATTGATGGGGGAACTCATGAAACTGGTTTTAAAGCAGGACTAACAAGATCCATAGTTAAATATCTTAAAGCCAATGCAAACGCACGGGATAAAGATGCAAAAATTACTGGGGATGATGTAAGAGAAGGGTTAATTGCTATTATTTCTATTAAAATAGCTGAACCACAATTTGAAGGACAAACCAAAGGTAAACTAGGAAACTCTTATGTAAAACCTATTTGTCAACAATTAACATCAGAACAACTAGATAAATATTTTGAAGAAAACCCTACACAAGCTAAAGCAATCATGGAAAAAGCCATGATGGCGGCACGAGGACGTGAGGCTGCAAAAAAAGCAAGAGATTTAACTAGAAAAAAAGATTCTTTATCTGTTGGAACTTTACCTGGAAAATTAGCGGAGTGTCAAAGTAAAGATCCTGCTATTAGAGAATTATA
>Ga0209395_1004142_pt1 | contig 17284 bp, 13 predicted proteins | sample GOMGulsemesocosm_3_FD_184635 | JGI IMG/M metagenome (GOLD analysis project Ga0209395, IMG submission 184635) | Methane-oxidizing microbial communities from mesocosms in the Gulf of Mexico - GOM9D Gulf of Mexico (SPAdes) (version 2) | ecosystem: Environmental > Aquatic > Marine > Cold seeps... | reverse complement strand
ATTGCCGTAAACAATGATTTTGTTCTGAATTTCATGATGATTTCTCTCTTCATAAATAATTATCAGCACACAAGAGTGATAATGCGGGAGTTGCAGATTTAGATCGCAACTCGCAACTCGCAACTCGCAACTCCCAACTCTCAATTCTCAATTCTCAATTCGTTATGCGGTTGCTGTTTTGCCCGTTTCAGCTGGATACAATTCAGTGCCTTTATAATCAGTGATTAAAGGTTGATTGTTTCCACATGGTGGCTCGCCATGTTTGTCTTGACGTTTTTTGTTGAAGTACCAGATAACAAAAGGAACATGTAGCACTAAGTTAACTAAGCCCCAGAAGTACACTACGTCTTGGTTTGCCCAACTTGAAGAGTCCATAACAGGAGTGAAAATATCGCCATTTGCACGTACTAGGATATGAAATGCAAGCGTATAAACACGGGCAGTGATATATAGCTCTGGACGACCTTTGATCACAGGGTAAAGTTCAGCAGCCATTAAGATGCAGAATGAACTCGCGAAGAAGCCTGGGTTTTCGCCAAATACGAACGCTAAGTTCCACGTGGTATAAAGGAAGTTCCATGCCGCAGTTGAGAAGAACAACAGGTCATTGGGCTTATCACGGCCAATGCACCAGTACATGCGTTTACCATCTTTATAGCGTGGGAAAGGAATAGTGATACATAAGATCAGGCCACAAATGGCATTGAAGTAGTTGGCTGTGGCAAAGTCTTTGGCTGTAGCTTCAGCGATATTCAGGAACAGTACTGCGTACAAGACCTTTAATACCCAATCACCACGGAAGAATGATAAGAATTTGTTCGGATTATCATGATACAACCAAGCGATCCTCGCGCCACCAACAATAATCGCTGTTGGAATTAGCACGCTGACAGTTTTCGCCCAGCGGAACCAACCATCAAGATTCTCAGCCCATAGTGGCGCCGTTAATAATGACAAGACCCAGAATGCAGCAGTAAGACGCGGTGTGCGGCGCATTCCTTCCACAAGTAACAGTAAAAATAAGATGTATCCAGTCATGGATACGACATATGACCAAACGGGAATATTCATAACTCCTCCACGAAGTTGCTAGTGATTTTGATTAACTATATTTGCGTTATTAAGTAATAATCCACAGATAGAGTAATAGCTCTAAAGTTGCAGGTATGATAAATCTAAATTAAATATTTTTAGTGATTTGCATCACGTTTGTTGATAGCTTAAGTCATATGCTACTACCTATTTTGTAGTATGTGATCGGGGTGGCAAAAGGAAGTTAAATTACTAGCGTTGATGAGGTGGTCATATATATTGCGCGGTTATTTTATTTCAATCTAACCTTTATAATACAATGCGTTATGTAATTATGACGCTACGTTTCGTCATGATTTTAATTACAGTTTGTCATTTCCATATCATCTTAAGTGATGATTGAATATATAAATAGCGGGTGATGATAGCCAATAAATGGGGTGGAAGAAGGCAGGGTTTTGTAGTGAAGAATGATTGCTCATAAAAACAGCTTGTTAATGGTGTGTTAAGGTTAAGACTCTAAATATCTAAACTAAGGAAATTGAAATGGAATCTTTAGAAAATTATACGACCTTTGCGTTAAGTGTTGAAAACCATGTTGCGCATCTGCAATTTAATCGACCAAAAAAGCTTAATTCAATGGTCGTGCAATTTTGGCGTGAATTCCCTAAGGCTATCGCTTTTCTTACTTGTGAAGATGATATTCGCGCATTAGTTATTTCTGCCCAAGGGCCACATTTTTGTGCTGGTATGGATTTGGAAGTATTCCAAAGCCCGGACAATTTTCCTTCTGGTGAAAATACTGCGCGTACAGGATTAGCGATGCGCCGTTTTGTCGAGCAATTACAACAAGTATTTACTGATTTAGAACAATTGAGGTTTCCAGTATTAAGCGCAATTCAAGGTGGTTGTATTGGTGGTGCATTAGATTTAATCGCGGCAACGGATATGCGTTATTGCAGCCAAGATGCTTTTTTCACAATTAAAGAAGTTGAGCTAGGTATCACTGCAGATCTCGGATCTTTACAGAGACTTCCTAGTATATTACCACAAGGTATCGTTAGAGAGCTGGCATTTACAGGACGTAATTTTAGTGCCGAAGAAGCGTTGCAACATGGCTTGGTAAATCGTATTTTTGAGACGCAGGAAGCGATGATTGATGGGGTATTAGAAATCGCCAATCAAATAGCAGCGCACTCACCGTTAGCTGTAACGGGCACGAAAGAAATGCTCAATTATAGCCGTGATCATGGCGTAGATGAGAGCCTGAAAACGATGGCAACTTGGCAGGCAGGTATGCTGTGTTTAAATGAAACAAAATCGATATTATATGCCAAATCTAAACGAGAAAAACCACACTTTTCAGGCTTACATACGCAAACAGAGTTGTTTGAAGAGTAAGTTACTTGTTTGAGTTAGTTAGCCTAAGTTGCTAATTCTTTGTAATACCGTTTGGATCATTTTTTCATCACGAGGATACCAATGGGTTTGTTTACCAGTTGACATCGGTAAATAAGCAGCGGCGTGAGACCAATATTCAAACACTTGCTGTTTGGCAACTAATTCGTCGAGGTGGTTGAATAAAACAAAAGTAAGTTATCGATAATTTAATATAACACACTGTAATTATTAATTAAATTTGTAAATTGATTGAGCTTCCGATCACATAACTCATTCGGATGGTTTGTTAATTTCGTAATTAGAGCTAACATTCTAATTAATATTTTATAACAGTGGTTTTCATAAGGAGTGGTGGTGAGCAAAGTAAAAAAAATAATCATTAGAACTTCGCTAGTTTTGCTGGTAGTTCTATTTCCAATTTTATATTTAGTTGGTGTTTTTAGCTTGAATGGGCCTATGCCTGACGAAGAATTTCAGCAAAAATTACCGGACATAGTAAAGAATTTGGAAGTGAAGTTTGACGGTGAAGGTGAAGAAACATTGGTTCTTATCCACGGCTATCCAGACAGTTTGGAAATGTGGGATCAACAGGTTGATTATTTAAAGCAATATTACAGTATCGCGCGATTAACTTTACCAGGCTTCGAACAGGTTGATGATGGTCAAAGACCGCATTATAGCATGCCGCAAATTCGCATGATCATTGATGGTTTCATTAAGAGTTTAGGTAAAGGCAAAGTCTCAGTACTGGCACACGATTGGGGTGCGGTATATGCGATGCAGTATTTGCAACAAAATGATTTGATTGATCGGTTAGTCTTGTTTGATATCGGTAGTTTTGGCGAGGAAAAACGTCCAACTATCAATGTTAAATATACCTTTGCATTAGCAGTTGCTTGGACTTTACCTGAATTTTTAGGCGAAAAGATAACAGCTTACACGGCTGAAAATATATTAAATATTACAGATGTAGATCCAAATAAAACAATTGCCGATCTACGTACAGATCCACGCATGACTTATCCGTACTTCCACTTGTGGAAATCCGTGTTGTCAAAGAATGTGGGTAAAGCGACCGAAATTGCAGATTACGGCACGCCTTTCTTATTCATCTACGGTAAAGATAAGAAAGTTTGGTTCCACGCTAAAAGCTGGGTTAAAGAGCTGCAAGACGCTAATAAAGGCCAAGTTATCGCAGTTCCTGGCGGACATTGGTTTATGCAATCTTCACCCGATTTGGTTAACAAAGAAGTGCATAATTGGTTGAAAAACAACTAAGAATAGATAGTGTTTGGGTTATAACTTTGTTAAACCTAAGAAACTAAAAAGGACTCAATCATATTGGGTCCTTTTTTATATCAGTCGTTATATGGCACTACATATTCGGAATCAATGAATTTAGTGCGTACGGAGTTTTAGTTCTCAATGATTGGAATTATCGCGGTATTTTGTGCTAATGAAAACTCAATCAGTTCCAGCATCTTATCCTGGATCAGCGGTAGACTTCTTGCTTCTACAGCTGCTGTTAAAGGCTCGTTAAGCGCAGTGCTATAACTACGATAGCCTTTTTTAACTGGAATCGACATTGACATTGGAATGCCTTGAGCAACACCACCACCAATTAACTCGATTGTTTGTGCTGTAATTAATGCAGTTTTAGGATCGTGAATAGGTTGAAAAATAATACCATTTTCATCTGATCGCACCATGATCCCTGAGAGGTCAGGTCTCCAGCTCTCATCTAACTGCGGCATAAATCGCCATGCACAATGCCAGTCTTGGCAGGTAAAAGGTCTTTTGGTATAAATCTTACAACCGCCTTTTTCCATCAAGTTTGTACAAACTTCATCAGCAGGTTTTTTCAGATCTTTATCATCAATATGCAGTACTACGCAGCACGCTGTACATTCTCCGCATTCGCGACCGGGAACTAAATGTGATTCGTTTTTTTCACTCAATCTTTGTACCTACATACGACAATTATTAAAATAAGGCTTAAATCTGTTAGAACAGATTCTTGGTGCTTTTATAGCTTAGCTCGAAGATATGTCTACTTCCAGCTGAATTTCAGGTACAAAAAAAGATGCATACGCATCCATTGTGTTTTTAAGTACTTTTTTAAATATTTTATAGAAGTAATGGGACGGAGGAAGTCTCCAGTCGACCATAAACTACTGATAGATAAGGACTGATGCGTTTGTCATTACTATCAATGGTACATCTAGTGGTACAAAGCGAATTTGTCATGAAATAAAAGTAATTTTATTTACAACCTTGAGAGTCAACTTATCGCTTAGATACAGTTTATTCTACCATATTACTTCAATATGCCATATCCGTTTATACAATGGAGGTTGTAGCGCTTTTTTTAGCATCGTTTCGAACATTATTTGCATATCAAGAGTAGTATCAGTGCTTGGTTTTGCCAATTTCTTCAATAATTCAGCTTGTCGGTAATCAGGCTCATCACCATAACTATAGAGCGTAGTTAATACGCCTTGATGCCCTAGTCTTGAACTCTTCAGAGCTTTGGTGTGGAGCTGCTCACCGAGTCTATCCAAAGGTATCTCTAAGACTATGTGGGTTAATTCAATCGGACACTTCTAAAAGCATTTAATTGTGATGCTAATTAGAGGCCGAATGCCAAATAATTAAGTATTTACCTTAATAGCAGGTGTCGTTGTCTTTTTCTCCTTTGCCGCTAGTTTTAATCAGCTCTGTTTAGTTTATTTATTCGGTAGTACTATAAATTTAGTTATACCATCAGTCAGATGTATAAATGTTTTTTCTATGTTTTTCATGGTCTTACTGTGATTTAAGTACTTGACGCTTAGTTAAGCTCATGCATAATGGTAACCCTACTTAGGTACTTTGTGTAATCGTTATCAGAAGTGATAGGGATGTTTGAACTCTTTTTTATTAAGTTCGAAGGTGCAACACAGTTCAAAATTGTACTTCGCAAGTTGCTAAAACTGAACTCAAAGAAATTATAAAATAGGAATAAATAATGTCTGAACAAAATAAAGCTGAACTAACTGACGTAAAAATATCAAGCGTTAGCTCATTAAATCTTTCAATGATTATTTCATCTGTTGTGCTTGGTGGTGCATTGATGGTTTCTGCTTCAACTATGACGCCGATAGAGGATAAATCTAATATTATTGGGCATCAATCTGGTAAAGTAGAAATGGGAGAAGTTTTTTCTGAGACGACATCTTATACAGCCATAATTCAGCCTGAAGAGGGGAATCCTTCTACTTATTCTGCTTCAACGCCTGAAAAATTAGTTCGAAATGTCACCGTTCAACTTCAACGTGAAATTGATAACGCGAATACTAAAATCGAGAGAAGTAACAAACGTAAGCAGAAAGCGTTCGATTACGATATGAAGCGTTACGATCGAAACATGGAAAAGTATGACGCGCATTTGGCTTCACTAGAAAAGGGTGAACAACCGAGTTACGATATGCCTAAAAAACCGGTTTTAGATTTAAAGAAAAATCAAAAATTCGATGAGATGTACTTGACTATTAATGGTGAGTTAATTGTTCGAGGTGCAATTGTATTTCAAGGTTCAGTAACTAAAAAATTCACATTAACACTTGAAGATAAGTTGATTAAATTCACAAAAGAAAGAGAATTAAGTCTCCCTGACCTAATCGAATTCATTGAAGATGCGTCTGAAGATCTTCACTCAGAATACGAAGATAACTCTTTGATGAATTAATTTAAGCGAGAAGAGTCACTTGTCGTTCGTAACTCGTTTGTCTAACAAACGTACCAGCGATGGCTAGTGGCCTTTGCACGATCTGATCAAAAGTGTCAGCTAGTATATTAGCTAACACACGTCAACGATATGCCTAGAGTAAAATGCCGTTCACCATAAGTGAACGGCATTAATTACTTCGCCTTAAATTTTTCCAGTGCTACAGCAAGCATTGTTTCCATATCGGCACTTTGTGACAGTCTTGGCGCATTAAGTCTCTTAATTAATTCAGTTTGTCGGTAATCTGGCACTGTAGTGGCTCCATAGCAACGGCTTTACCTCATAACCTCAGGGAGATGATGAATAACGCTAAATTTATACTGAGCTTATTTAGACTTTAACGGACAGTGATGGCGCCGCAGTAGTAAAACACTTGATGTTTTAGCCCAAGCAGAAGCCGCAGGCATTAAATGCCCCAAACATGCACAACAGCAAGCACAGTTGTTATATTTAGAAGCGCGCTGGGCTGAAGCGGAGTTAGCTTATACTGATTTGTTGCAAGATGTTGATGTTAAAACAGCGGATGCAAAGACCTTATTAAAAACTGATCAATGGTGATTTTTGCTAGCTGTTAGCCAGATTGAGCAGGGTAAAAAAGCCCAAGTGAAGAATAATTTACTGCTGTTACAGACCAAGCAATATCAAGGTTACAGTAAGGACTGGTTAGGGCAGTTTTAGGGGGCATCCATGACGATTTTTATGATGTATTAAGTTTAACCTAGCAGATAACTCGATAATCGGTAAGTAAGATATAGGCCAAACCTACCGTTTTAGTGGTTGTGAAGTTTGTTTACACAACAATAACTTCAACACCGTTCGCTTCAAATCGACGTTTAAATTCAGCCGAAATACCGCGGTCAATCACAAGGGTATCAATGCTGGATACATCGAGGACCTTATTAAATCCGATTCTGCCTAGCTTCGATGAATCAACAACCGCAATTACTTTTTGTACGCACTTCGCCATCACATCTGTGATTGCAAAACCTTCATTAAAGGTGGTGATCCCCTTTTCAGGATCAATGCCATCGGCACCGACAAATAACACATCCGCATGCACACCAGCTAGGCATTGCTCTGCTTGATGACCATGCAAAGATTTTGTTTTAACGCGGTAAGTTCCGCCAACAATCACCAATGTTGTATCTACAGCTTCCATTAACGCAGTAGAAGCGGCAAGATTATTGGTGATGATAGTATAACCACCTTCTTGTGCTAAGTTTTCAGCGACTAAGTGTGTTGTACTGCCACTGTCTATAATAATTAAATTGCCTTTTGATACCAGCGCCGCCGCAGCTTTAGCAATGCCTTCTTTACAATCTTTATTCATGTCATAGCGCTGTTCTAACTGTACTTCATCATGACTCTGAGTCAGGGGGAGGGAGTTGATTGATTGAGCGCCACCAAAAAAACGTTTCAACTTACCTTGTTTTTCCAGTGATTTTAAATCGGTTCTCAGGGTGACCTCTGAAGTACTAAAAAGTACTGATAATTCTTTTACTGATACTTGATCTTTCGTTTTCAAAAGTTCGAGTATTTTTTCTTTACGCTTTAATGGATTCATTTACCAACCTTACAATTACAATCAATTAACTTTCGTTTCATTTCGATTCTAAGTAAATACAGTTCACTTCAGCATATTTTGAAGTGAACTGCAATCCAATTGAGTAAATTTATATTTTTCTATATGTTACTTAACAATTGTACCATCTAGGTCCCATAAATCTTCCCAATCATTAGCGCTTTCCCAAAGGAATACTTGTCCTTTAATGAGTCGGTTATTTGCATCTATTTTCGAAATTTCCAGCATTTCTTCATCTGTAAGTGGGTTTTCCGTTACACATTGTAAATTTGATGTGTATTGACTTTCCATTACCGAAAATGGGATCGGCACATGGCCACGTTGAACAGCCCATTTAATACAAATAATCGCGGGATGCACACCTAAACGTTTGGCAGCTTTGACGATAACAGGATGCTCAATGTCGACTAAATCATCAGCCGTCATATCACGGTCAGGTCTTGCTGGAGAGCCGATCGGACAAAATCCAACCGGTACAATGTTATTTTTCACAAGAAAATCATACATGTCTTGCTGTTGAAAAAGAGGATGGCACTCCATTTCGTTTACTGCCGGGAGGATCCGAGCATCGCGCAACAGAAGCTCCATTTTAGGGATCGTCATATTTGAGGTGCCAATTGCTTTCACTAAGCCCATGTCGACCAATTGTTCAAGCTGCTGCCATGTTTTCATAAATTCTTCATGAATATAGGGTTTTGCATCTAGACTTCGCGAATCAACATCACAACCAATAGGGTGGAAGTTCGGAAATGGCCAATGCACTAAGTATAAATCTAAATAATCAACGTCAAGATCTGTCAACGTTTTCTTACATGCGGCCAGTACGTCATCGTGTTGGTCATTCCAAACTTTGGAATTCACAAAGAATGCCTCTCTAGGTAGGTCAAGATCTGCCATTGAATCTTTCAATACCTTACCTATTTTGTCTTCGTTACCATAGATTGAAGCACAATCCAAAAATCTGTAGCCTGCTTTGATCGCCCCCATTACCGCTTCAGAAACTTCTTCTGAACTAAACCTGTCTGATCCAAAAGTTCCAAAGCCAATTGCTGGCATTGTTGCCCCTGTGCGTAATGTCTTCGTCGGTATTTTCTTCATGTTGACTACTTGCTCTAGTGTTGGTGATGACATTGTATTTCTCCGTGTTCCCCCTTGTTCTAACAAGGGGGATTCTAATTAGTAAAGAACCGCTTGTGCTTTATCGCTATCGATGTTGCTCTGTGTTACATAAACAACACCCGTATCTATGTATGAGTTGATTTTCTTACCCGCTAAGAAATCAGCTACAGTGTTCACGCCCATGTAACCCATACCGTATGAAGACTGGACGACTGCACCATCAAGCACACCATCTCTAATAAACTGCTGAATATCTGCATTACCATCAAAAGCAACCGCAACAATTCTACCGGTATAACCACGCTGCTTGATTGCACGCGCCATACCCACAGCAGTTGGTTCATTAGAGGCAAAGATACCAACTAGGTCTTTATTTGATGCTAATACGTCAATCGTTTGGTTAAGGGCTGTCACCATATCTGCATTAGAATAGAACGGGCCAACCACTTCGTATCCAGCCGCTTCGATGGTGGTTTGAAAGCCACCATCACGATCAATCGCAGAGCCAGAACCCGCGGTATAGCTCATCATGGCAATCTTACCTTTTTTACCATTCAGTGCTTTAATCATTTTCTCTGCTGCCAGTTTACCCGCAGAGCGATTGTCAGTAGATAAAAATGCTTGGTGATACTTATCCTTATCGTTCAAACCTGAGTCAATCAACGCCACTGGGATGCCACGCTCCCAAGCTGATTTTATTGCCGGGACGAGTGCATTCGGATCTGTTGGCGCAATCACTAGGCCTGCAACATTTCGATTCAAGGCGTTTTGGATCATGTTGACTTGCTCATCAACTGCGGTTTCGGCTGCCGGGCCCTGGAAAGTAATGTTATAAGCGTCAAGATCATTGGCAGCATCAACGGAGCCCCCTTTGACATTTTGCCAAAAATTAGAATTTTCAGTTTTTACTATCACGGCAATTTCTTTTTGTGCAGCTGAAACATCAAGCGATACACCAGAAAGAGAGAGTGCTATTCCCATCATCGCAACTGAAGCTAATTTATTAATTTTCATGTTCTCGTCCTTATTGAGTTTTTCTGTAGGGTTTTTTGTAGGTTTTTTTACTTGTGTTGTTTTATGCATACGATATTGGTCGTATGCAACGGTCGCAATAATTACGCCACCAATAACTATTTGTTGGACGAAGTAACTCACGCCATTCATATTCAAACCATTGCGTAGTACGCCGATAATAAATGAGCCGATAACAGCACCTATTACGGTACCAACCCCACCCATTAACGACGCCCCGCCGACTACAGCTGTCGCGATAGCGTCTAATTCGGCCATCACAGAACCGTTCGGTTGTGCCGTAACGAGTCGACTAGCGATAATTACACCAGCAAGCCCCGCGAGCATCCCGGATGCCATATATGCTGCTGTTTTAACTTTTTCGGTATCGATACCAGAAAGGCGCGCAGCTTCCTCATTCGAGCCAATCGCATATAGATAACGGCCAAGGCGCATTTTTGTAAGTAAGAAAGAAAAAGTAGCCACCACCAACAACATCACAATCACGGGATAAGGGATGCCGGCAAATTTAACAATAGGGAAGCCGTTATCTCCAATTTCTACCATTCGAAATAGAGCGCCATTACCTAAATATGAAAATGACTCTGGCATACCAGATACTGGCGCAGCATTAGTGATATATAATGCAACACCACGCGCAATCATCATCATGCCTAATGTGGCGATAAAAGGAGGTAACCGAAGTTTTGATACGCACAGGCCATTAAATAGACCACAAAGTGTGCCGGTCAACACACCAATAGCCATACCGATTGGAACCGGGAATCCCGCTTGTACCGCAATGCCAGCCATCACCCCAGAGAGCGCCATAACAGAACCGATAGATAAATCGATCCCCCCGGTTAAAATGGTCAGCATGACACCTATGCCAATGATAGTAATAGTGGAGGTTTGCAGACCTACCGCCATGATATTATTCATGGTTAAAAAGTGTTGACTCGAAAATGAAAATGCGACGACTAATGCAAGTAAGCCACCTACTGAAGCCAATTTTTGTAACATTGCCTTATGTTGTTCATTCATTAGATAACCTCCTCGTACAAAGGGAACATATTTTTCACTCCTGTTGAATACTGCATAATTTCTTCCTGAGATGTGTCAGCAGTATTTAACATTGCTGTCATCTCGCCTTCTTTCATTACGATAACTCGGTCGGACATACCCAGTACTTCCGGCAATTCAGATGAGATCATAATCACCCCAACGCCCTGGCACGCTAACTCATCCAATAGTTCATAGATTGCGTATTTCGCACCGACATCAATTCCCCGTGTCGGTTCATCAAAAATCATCACTTTGGCATCTCTAAATAACCATTTGCCAATGACGACTTTCTGTTGATTACCACCGGATAAATTACCTACCAACTGCTCAACCGTTGGGGTTTTAATATTCATCTTATCGATATATCGTTTAGCCGCTTTGATTTCTGATTTATTTGAAATTATGCCTAAATCGCTACTCACTTTATCAAGAGACGCCATGGTGGTATTTTCACGGATTGACATTTTGACTGCGATACCATTGAGCTTACGGTCTTCTGATAGGTAAGCCATCCCAGCTTTAATTGCATCAGCTGGTGATTTGATGGTCTTACGCTGGCCGTGGATAAGCAATTCACCTGACGATAATCGGTCTGCCCCAAACAGTGCCCGAGCTAATTCGGTTCTTTTGGCGCCAACTAATCCAGTAATAGCCAGAATTTCGCCCTTAATTAGATCAAAGTTCAGTGGCTTGAATACCCCGTCGCGAGTCACATTAAGCGCAGAGAAAATCAGTTCATCGGTTATCTGCGCCTTCTTTTTTGGGAAGTGATCATCTAGTGTTCGTCCCACCATTTTGGCAATGATACCGTCCATCGAGATCTCATCAAATTGATGATTAGAGACATATTGGCCATCACGAAAAATGGTAATGTGATCACAAATTCGTTTCAGTTCATCCATACGGTGAGAGATGTATACGATTGCAACACCGCGGGCTTTTAATTTTTCAACCAATATAAAGAGAGCGTCAATTTCACGTTTTGTCAGTGCTGAAGTCGGTTCATCCATGATCAGAATCTCGACATCAAAACTGAGCGATTTGGCAATTTCAACCATTTGCTGTTTGGCGACTGATAAGGTATTGACGATATCCGTTGGCTTGACATCAATATCGAACATTTCTAATAACTTGCTCGCCTCTCTGCGCATGGTCTTGTAGTCGACCATGCCATGTTTTAGCGGCTCTCTGGCGAAAAATATATTTTCGGCGACGGATAAATGCGGGATTAAATTTAGCTCTTGGAATATCATTGATATGCCCGCGTTTTGAGCATCAAGCACGGAGCTAAACTCAACGTCTTCGCCTTGATAAGTGATATAACCTTCGTCGGCTTTATGTACACCGAGCAATACTTTCATCAAGGTAGATTTACCCGCGCCATTCTCACCCATTAAGGCGTGAACTTCTCCCGCTCTAAGCTGAAGGTTGACGTTTTGTAGAGCCTGAACACCGGTAAATGCCTTAGATATTCCAGTCATTGTTAATATTGGACTACTCATTACTATTCCTTAGCTTGTTGGAGTAACGCCTTTCTTTAAAATCAAATTGCCATACTTTTTGGTTGTCCCGGTGACCACAACGCAGCTTGCACGTTTCGCTCGCTCATAAAACGCAAAGCGCTCAATAAAAGATATTTCAGTACCTTGAGGTAATTTAGATGTATATTCTGCGACCAAGCCTGGAGGGTGCTTGTCGTCACCTACGGTCTCCATCATCACCGCCTTATCGTTAACGTACTGATCTAACTCGATCAGTTCGCTAATGGCTGCTGCAAGTTCTGACACTTCACTGCCTCTAGCTTGCAATACATTGTTATTAAATGAATAAGCAGGGAAATGTATATCAGACAAAATAATTTCGTCACCGTGCCCCATTTTTGCCAGAATATATAAAAGCTCAGGTTCTATAATTGGATTTACTGTTTTCAACATGATGTTTATTTACTCCTCATAGACGACCGGCGCTACACCAATCGCAATCGCTAATGAATCAATACCCGTTTGTTCACAAACTGAATAGCCAGCACTGGGTCGGTATAAGGATCGTCAACAGCGTTGCTAATCAGGTCATCTGCTTGACCAACCAATTGAGCTAATTTAGTGTCAATGCTCTAGTCGCGACTATGGCACAATTAAACTAAATATTTAGTGATGAACATATTGCTTGAGAATGCATAATGTGATCCACCTCTTGTTGGTTGGATTTTCCAGCTAAGATAACCGGAGATTCCATCTCTTTTTTGCACACGCCCAAGCTAAAACTTGGTATGTGTTAGTGACATTCTTGCTGGCTCCAATCCAACAGGATCTTGCCAGAAGGACTGCTACCGTTCAGTTCAGTTACTCGCTCAACATAATCATCCGGGCCATATAAACCATCAACCAAATCATCGGTGTTGATCAAACCTTGAGAAAATAAACTCTTCGCTAATTCCCACTCTTTCCCCGGATACGGTGCCGAGTAGTTCATCCAGCTACCAAATAAATTCAATTCTTTACGCAGTATTTGCCCAAACTCTTGGTGACTCATGGTGATGTCTTGATGCAGAGTACCGATAAGCGCCACTGTTGCTTTTGGCGATGCGATATTGATACATAATTTAACCGTTTGAGGGCTTCCCGCCGTTTCTAAGATGAGCTGAGGCACATTTGGCTCTGCCATGCTGGTTACCAGATCCAACACATTTGGATTGCGTGAATTAAATGCAAAGTCGGCGCCTAAGGATTTTGCTTTTGCTAATTTGGACTCATCAATATCAATCGCCGTTACTGTTGCTGCACCAAGCGCTTTTGCAGCCTGAACCGCTAACAAACCAATTGTGCCAACCCCGACAACGACGACGTTTTTATTTTCACATCCGCCGGCCATCAGTATTGGGTGAAGGCTTACCGTTAATGGCTCGAAAAAGGCTCCTTCTTGTGAACTAACTGTGTCATCGAGTTTAAAACAACATTTGCTTGGTATTTTGATGAACTCAGCATTGCCGCCTTGAATTCTTGAACCAACAAAGCTGTAATTTGGACACAAACTGTAGTTGCCGGCTTTACACTGTTCACATTCAGAACAGGGAATTAGTGGCGCACAAGCGATACGATCCCCAACATTAAAATCAGTAACATCACTACCAATTTCAATGATCTCTCCAGAAAATTCATGACCCAGAACAATAGGATAAAAATGAGCGCCCTCGAAAAAAATACGTGGCAGGTCTGACCCACATAACCCAGAGAAATGCACCTTCACAATTACAGTATCTTTCTCTACTTTTGGAGGTGTGATGCGAGTAACCTCTAGTTCTTTGTTTGATTTAACCGCAATACTTAGCATTTAACTACCACCCTAATTTATAAATGTAACAAAGTTACTTAAGCTTTCGATTTGTTGTTATGTTAGATATAATAACTTTCGAATGATAGTGTTGTCTTTCAAATACAATCAGCAGATCACAAAAAAGCAAATTTTAAATAAATAAAAGGAGTTTGAAATGTATATAGGTATCGATTGTGGCACCCAAGGAACGAAAGCGATCCTTTGGAACGAGGGGCTCATTTTAAATAGTGCTTATTCACCACATCAACTTGTGCAAGATGACTCGGGGAGAAGAGAGCAATCGCCACTGTGGTGGTTAGAGGCGATGATGAACGCTATAAACAGCGTGTTCAAAGGCTTTGAGGCTGAGAGAACATCGGTAAAAGGGATTGGTATATCTGGCCAACAGCATGGCTTAGTGTTGTTAGATAAACATGATAAAGTGATATGTGATGCGCTGCTGTGGTGTGATACACGTCCAGAACAAGTTCTGAAAGAATTTGAAAGTCATCGTGGTGTTTCATTTGCCGATAAAATAGGTATCCAAGTTCCTGTTGCTTTTACAATCGCAAAACTTTTATGGATCAAACGTCATAAGCCCTCTGCATTCTCTCAAATTCACAAGATCATGTTACCGCATGACTATCTTAACTTCTGTTTAACAGGGCGGTATGCTATCGAAGCCGGTGATGCATCTGGAACAGGCTGGTTTGATACCAATAAAAAGGCAATAGATCAGGATATTCTCAGTTCTTTGAATTTACCGTCTACATATCAGCAACCTGAGATAGCTGCTTCTGATGCAATTTTCGGCATGCTTAGACCTGAGATGTGTAAAGCGTTGCAGCTAAATGCAAATGTTATTGTCTCTAGCGGTGGGGGCGACAACATGATGGCTGCTATCGGGACTGGCAATGTGGATGAAGGTATCTTAACCATGAGTTTAGGCACATCTGGAACTGTGTTTGGGCACACTAACAAACAAGTAGATACAGCTCAGTTTCCAGATCTCAATGCATTTTGTTCTTCTTCAAATGGTTACTTACCGCTCGTTAGTACCATGAACGTGACAACAGCAAATAATCAAATTCTCAATCTAATGGGGCAAGATATTTCACATTTTGATCTGTTATTGCAACAATCAAGGGTAGGTGCCGAAGGCCTTCTTTCTCTGCCATTTTATAATGGCGCTCGGTTACCGAATGTACCAAGCGCTAAAGGCGCAATGTTTGGTATGACAGCTTCTAACCTCTCTCAAGGCAATCTGTTACGGGCGACCGTAGAAGGGGTAACGTATAATCTGGCACGAGGTATTGACGTACTAAGGCAATCCGGAGTGAAATTTGACCAAGCGTGCGTCATTGGTGGTGGTGCAAATAGTCGTGCTTGGCGTCAGATCATCGCAGATGTGACTGGACTAAAGTTGGTCACACCGGTATCTACAGAAGCTGCTGCAATTGGTGGCGCAATTCAAGCATATTGGGCTAAGGAAAATCAAATGTCTGTTAACCGATATCAGCTAACAGACATTTGTCGTGATTTTGTCAAGTTTGATGAAAGTGCGACTGTTACTCCAATTCAAGAAAATAACGATAAATACAAAGAACTATCAAAGTCATACAACACAACTGTTGATAATTACCTGAACATACACTTCGCTAACTAGCTATAAATAACAAAAGGCATCTTTATTAAGATGCCTTTATTCATTATTTGCTTTTAAATAGCACTAGCAGATTACCTTAATCGGTGATCATTTGTTGTCACACGCATAGCTATACTGTTCAAGTACTTCTTGAATTTTAGAGAATATGATCGCTAAGGGCTTAGCTTCTAACTCTGAAGACAGTACTTTTTGGTACTGCGTTGGTAGATATTGACTCAGTATCCCAAGCGGGATCTCGACATCGTTTAAGTTAATGATCATGGTATCAAGCGCTTTAACAATGTTTTCATCACACCAGTAATAACGGATACGATCAGATAAGCTGTAGCTTAACTGTACACGGGCATTAGAGTGGGTTGAACTGTAGTATTGCTTCCAATAGCCAGTGTTGTCCATCAACACTTCATTAACGACCTCTTTTACATGGCTTTGTTTTGAAGCTTCAACTAATTCTTTTTCAATTTCCGCCAAAGCGTATATTGCTTCTCGCATCGCAAATGTGAGCCACGGGCCTACTTTTAATATTGCAAAATGGTCTTTTACCAGATGCTGCAAGTTTTCTTTTGTTTGATAGTCGGTTGAGTGAGCTTCATAGACGTATGGCGTCGATTCAATGAACTTAGATAACGCCTGTGCTTGCTCAGGTTTATAGTGAATGACATTGGAATGGTCAAATTCAACAGCGGGTTGGACAACAACACCCACGACACGCTCAAGTGCATGATAAACACCCGCTTCTTCAAATGCTTGCTTGTGTGTCTCGATAGTCTGTTGCGCAGATTCAACTTCTGTCACATGCACTGCTTGGATCGCATCTTTTTCACCACCAGGCACTGGCACTTCTGTACCAATAACATAGGTCAGTATTTCTTTTAGCTCAGGTGATGCAATACGTTCAGATACCTTGGCAAGTCTTGCGGCTCTTCTTGCGACCTCCATTGGATCGAGAGGAGTAGGGTCATCGGCACAAGACATTGAAGTATCTAAGTGAATTTTGCTATAGCCGGCAGCGACATACGCTTCGATCAATGCTTCTGATTTTTCCATTGCTGATGCTGCTGATTCTGATTGCCAACAGTTAGGCCCTAAGTGGTCACCGCCTAAAATAATTTTATCTTTAGGAAATCCTACTTTCTCTGCAAGTTCATATACAAAGTCTCTAAATTGAGCTGGCACCATGCCTGTATAGCCACCAAATTGATTGACCTGATTTGAGGTTGACTCAATGAGCACTCTATTGCCTGTCTTTTGCTCAAATCTTAGTGTTGCTTCAATTACCCACGGATGAGCAGAGCAAACAGAGCAGATACCGGTATTGCCTTTTTCTACA